>Ga0185299_10002869_pt1 | contig 24888 bp, 17 predicted proteins | sample PaiPotPPA55metaG_FD_128002 | JGI IMG/M metagenome (GOLD analysis project Ga0185299, IMG submission 128002) | Iron sulfur acid spring bacterial and archeal communities from Banff, Canada, to study Microbial Dark Matter (Phase II) - Paint Pots PPA... ...
CGAACGCCAGCACCAGCGCCAGCGCGGCCGTACGAGGTCCGGCGCGAAGCGCAGCGCAGCACCGGAACGTAGGAAGGCCAACCACCAACCGTCAACCCGAACCCACGACCACGACAAAAACGCCAGACCATCCCGCCCTCCACCTCACGACGCAGGAAGCCGACACGACGTCAGACAGAGCCGACCGAGCACTGTCAACCGGGGCACAGCACCGATCCACCACCACGAGGCGGACGCGGCGCCGCATATAGCCGACCGAGCGCCGGGCGCCCGGTACCTCCCCTCCTGAGGGTGAGGTCCGGGCGCTCGGCCGTCCGTGGTCGTCACTGTCCGAACTGGTGCGCCAGGAAGGTGCCGGACCAGGCCATCAGGTCTGCGGGGACGGTGTAGTCGGTCTCGTCGTTGATGGCGTCCCAGTTCGCTGCGACGTCCTCGATCGTCGGCGTGCCGCCCGCGGGATGTACGTAGCCCTCGGTCGAGGCGATGAACAGCCGGGAGAAGCGGTCGGCGCCGGCCACGTAGATCTCCCCGCTCACCGGGCAGTCCTCGTGCGCGAGGAAGGCGACCATGGGGGCGACGGCTTCGGACGGCATGTGCGGCTGGCCGGGCTCGGGACGTACGCCGCTCGGTGCCTCGCCTCCGGCCATCCGGGTCTGCGCCGCCGGGGCGATCAGGTTGACCTTGATCCCGTGCTTCGCGCCCGCCAGCTTCGCGCTGCGCGCCAGGCCGATCAGGGCGGACTTCGCGGTCGCGTACGAGAGGTTGTTCTCGAGGCCGAGCAGGCCCGTCGAGGTGGTGAGTACGACGCGCCCATAGCCCTGCTCGACGAAGTGCGGCCAGGCGGCGCGGGTGGTGTTGAAGGAGCCGAGCAGGTGGACGGCGATGTGCGCTTCCAGGTTGCCGAGGTCGACGTCGGGCAGCCCGGCGTACCTGATAATGCCGGCGTTGTTCACGACGATGTCGATCCGGTCGAACTCCTTGAGCGCCGTGGCGACGATGGCCTCGCCGCCCTCGGGCGACGAGACGTCGTGCGTGTCGGCGACCGCCTCGCCGCCCGCCGCGCGGATCTCGGCGGCGACGGAGTCCGCCGGGCCCTCGTCGGTGCCGGTTCCCTCCATCGATCCGCCTAGGTCGTTCACGACGACCTTCGCGCCGCGTTCCGCCAGCAGTCTTGCGTGCGCTCGGCCGATGCCGCGTCCGGCGCCGGTGACGATCGCGACGCGTCCTGCGAAGTCGTAAGTGCTCATCCGGGGTTACTCCTGTCGAACTCCGTTGTCGGTCAGGCTGTGCTGCGCCCACAGTATTTCGACCGATCGGTACAAGCAAGTGGCCGGCTTCTCGCGCGGTGCCCGATGATCGGGTCGGCCTGGGCTGGGGTTTCCTTCGCTCTTCTGCGGCTTCCGGGTCGTGCGCTATGCTGGCCGAGTTAATGTACCGACCGGTCGATAAGTTGTGCTAGGCGGGAGCACCATGGATTTCACACTCACCGAGTCCGAGCAGGCGCTGCTCGATCTCGGCCGCGAGTACGCGGCGCGGGAGATCGCTCCGATCGCGGCTCAGGCCTGGCATGAGGAGCGCTGTCCCACCGAGGTGCTGCGCGGTTTGGGCGAGCTTGGGCTGCTCGGCACGCTGGTGCCGGAGAAGTGGGGAGGCATTGAGTCCTCGACGGTCGGGTTCGTGGCGCTGCTCGAGGCCCTCGCCACCGTGGACCCCTCGATCGCGGCGGCCTGGCAGGCGCACTCGACGATCGGCAGCCTGCCGCTTCTGCTGTTCGGCTCCGATGAGCAGCGTGATCGCTGGCTGCGTCCGCTTGCCGAGGGTCGGGTGTTGGGCGCGTTCGGGCTGACGGAGCCGGGTGCGGGCTCGGACGTGCGCTCGATCAGGACCAAGGCGACGAAGACGTCCGGCGGCTGGGTTCTCAACGGCCAGAAGGCGTTCATCTCGAACGCGGGTACTGATATGAGCTTCGGCGTCACGGTGCTCGCCCGGATCGGCGAGGACGCGGACACCGGCAGGCCGAGGTTCGGCAGCTTCATCGTCGAGCGCGGGTCCGCCGGGTACTCCGAGGGCAAGAAGTTGCGCGGCATCGGCTGGCACGGCCTGGACACCCGCGAGTTGTTCTTCGACGACGTGTTCGTGCCCGATGACCAGGTCGTCGGCGAGCCCGGCGCGGGTCTCGGGCAGTTCCTCGGGGCGCTCGAGGTGGGCCGGATCTCGATCGCGGCGCTGTCGCTCGGCACCGCTCAGGGCGCGCTGAACCTCGCCCTCGAATACGCCAAGCAGCGCGAGCAGTTCGGCGAGAAGATATCCGGCTTCCAGGCGATCCAGTTCAAGCTCGCCGACATGGCTACCGAGATCGAGGCGGCGCGCTGGCTGACCTACCGCGCGGCCGCTCTGCGCGACGCGGGGGAGCCGTTCAAGAAGGAGGCCGCGATGGCGAAGCTCAAGGCGAGCCGCACGGCCACGGCCGTGACCAGCGAGGCCGTGCAGATCTTCGGCGGCACCGGCTACATGCTCGAATCCCCGATCGCACGGTTCTACTGCGACGCCAAGGTGCTTGAAATCGGCGAGGGCACCAACGAGATCCAGCATCTCGTGATCGCCCGAGAGCTGGGCTGCTAGTGACAGGCCACGCGGGGGGACCCGACTTGGCCGGGCACGCGGACGTGGCCGGGCGGCGCGTCGTGATCACCGGTGCCGGTCGCGGTCTCGGGCGCATCCTGGCAGAGGCCTTCGACGCGGCCGGTGCTCACCTCGGCCTGGTGGCCAGGTCGAGGGACTCGCTCGAAGACGTCGCCGCCTCGCTGACGCACGAGCCACTGGTGGCCGCGGGTGATGTGCGCGACCCCGAGTTCAACGAGGCCGTCGCCGACGGGATGCTCGCTCGGTTCGGCGGGCTCGACGTCTGGATCTGCAACGCCGCAGTGTCGCCCGAGGTCGCCACCGTCGCGGACACGAAACCCGAGACCTGGCGCGAGATCGTGGACGTCAACCTGACCGGCGTCTACCTCGGCGCCCGGGCCGCCGCGACGGTGATGGACCCCGGGGGCCGGATCATCGTCACAGGGTCCGTACTCGGCGAGCGGCCGCGCGGCGGACTGGCCGCGTACTCCGCGTCGAAGGCGGGCGTGCAGGCCTTCGTGGGCTCCCTCGCCCAAGAACTCGGGCCCCGCGGCATCACGGCCAACACCGTGGCGCTCGGCTGGTTCGACACCGGCCTCGGCGCCTACTGGCACCGGCATGCCGAGCGCGGCGACGAGATCGCGCGGCACACCGCCCTCGAACGCTGGGGCACCCCGGCCGACCTGCCGGGCGTCTACCTCTTCCTGGCCTCGGCGTCCTCGGCCTATGTGACGGGAACGACGATCACTGTCGATGGCGGATATTCGTTGCTTTAGCCATGAAGGATCAAAGATGATCTCAGCAACCTCCAGCGAAACCATGAAGGCGGCCGTCTGGCACGGCGCGAAGGACATCCGCGTCGAAGAGGTCGGCGTGCCGCGGGTGTCAGCCCCCGATGACGTGCTGGTCGCAATCGACGTGGCGTGCATCTGCGCCTCGGACCTCGCCGAGTACCGGGACGGCCCGCACGTCATCCCGGTGGGCCGGCCGCACCGGCTGTCCGGCCGGACCGCTCCGCTCACCCTCGGCCACGAGTTCGTCGGCAGGGTGGTCGCGACCGGCTCGGGCGTGCGCGGGCTGGCCGTGGGCGACCGCGTGTGCGGCGACGCCTGCATCAGGTGCGGCGTCTGCTTCTGGTGCAGGCGCGGCGAATACAACATCTGCTCCTCGGGCGGCTCGATCGGCCTGCACGTCGACGGGGCGTTCGCGGACTATCTCAAGGTGCCCGACTACACGCTGCACCGCGTGCCGGACGACGTCTCGGACAAGGCCGCCGCGATCGTCGAACCGCTGGCCGTGGGCCTGCACGGCTTGCGCCGCGGGCGCTTCGAAGCCGGGGAGACGGTCGTCGTCGTAGGCTTCGGCATGATCGGAGCCGCGGCCATGGTGCTCGCGGCGGCGAGTGGCGCGGGCCGGGTCATCGTCGTCGAGTCGTCGCCGCAGCGTTCCGCCGCCGCGCACATCGCGGGCGCCACCCATGTACTCGTCCCCGGCGCCGAACTGAGATCCACTGTGCGTTCACTGACCGGGGGCCGCGGCGCAGACCTCGTGCTCGACTGCACCGGCCGGGCGGACGTGCTGCCGACGAGCGTCGAGCTCTCCCGGCGCGGCGGACGCGTCGTGATCTGCGGCCTCGCGCACGAGCCCACCCCGCTGCCCACCGACCGGCTCGTCTACTTCGAGCGCGAGGTCATCGGTTCGCTCGGATACCGGCATGACCACGAGGCCGTACTGCGGTTGCTGGAGCTGGGAAAGCTCAACGTGGGCTGGCTTTTCGCCCCCGCGATCAAGCTCGAGGACATCATCACCCACGGGTTCGAGGCCATGGACGCCGACGCAGGCACGGCCCGGCTGCGGATCCCGGTCGCGATTGGAAGTCATACCTATGTATAACCTGGCATTGACACTCGACCGCAACGCCGACCGTTCGCCCGACGCGGACGCGCTGATCTTCCGCGACCGCCGGATCACCCATCAGCGCCTTTATGATCGGGTGAACGCGCTGGCCGCCGCCTTGCGCGAGGCCGGCGTCGGCCGCGGCGACATCGTGGCGATCCTGCTCGCGAACCGCCCCGAATTCCTCGAGGCCGCGCTGGCCGCCAACCGGCTCGGCGCCGCGTTCCTCCCGCTCAACGTCCGGCTCGCCGAACCAGAGCTCGATTACATCCTGAACCATGCCGACGCGAGCATCGTGGTGACCGAGGCGGCGTACGCGGCGCCGGTGCTCGCCATCGCTCGGCGACAGGCCGCCCCGGCGACGCTGCTCCTGGTCGGGGAGGACGACGGCGTCCCGGAGGCGGCCGTGCGCTACGAGCCGTTCGTCCAGAGCCGGCGCGGGGCGATCGTGCCCGCGGTCGATGTGGACGAGAGTGATCTGCACAGGCTGATGTACACCTCCGGTACGACCTCGCATCCCAAGGGCGTGCCGATCTCGTACGGAAGCTTCTACTGGAAGTCCATCGCGCACGTCGCGGAGTTCGGGCTCCGTCGCGAAGATCGGACTGCGATGGTCGGCCCGCTCTATCACGTGGGCGCGTTCGATCTTCCGGGTATCGGCACGTGGTGGGTGGGTGGCAGCCTACTGATCGTGCCGCGCTTCGACGTCGTCGATCTGCTCGACACGATCACCCGCGAGCGTCCCACGAACATCTGGCTGGCGCCCGCGATGGTCAACGCAATCTTGCAGGAGCCGCGGCTGGGGGAGTTCGACACCTCCAGCATCCGCTTCGTGATCGGCGGCGGCGAGAAGATGCCGCTCACCCTCATCGAACGGCTGCTCGCGGCGTTCCCTGGAGCCCGGTTCGCCGACGCCTACGGCCTGACCGAAACCGTCTCCGGCGACACGTTCCTCGACGAGGAGCACACGCTGACGAAGATCGGCTCGGTCGGCAAGCCGGTGATGGGTGTCGGCGTGCGCATCGTGGGCGAGGACGATCAACTGGTCACGGCAGCAGGCGAGCCCGGTGAGATCCTGCTGCGCGGCCCCAAGGTCACCACCGGGTATTGGAAGGACCCTGAGGCGACCGCGGCGGCGTTCACCGAGGACGGCTGGTTCCGCACCGGAGACGTCGGACACCTCGACAAGGACGGCTTCCTGTTCATCGACGACCGCAAGAAGGACATGATCGTCTCGGGAGGGGAGAACGTGTCCGCCTCCGAGGTCGAACGCGTCGTGTACGAACACGAAGCCGTACTCGAGGCGGCCGTCGTCGCGCTGCCCGACCCGAAGTGGGGTGAGGTGCCGCGAGCGTTCGTCGTGCTCAAGCCCGGCGCGCAGCTCACCGCCGACGAACTGGTCGCGTACTGCCGCGAGCGGCTGGCCAAGTACAAGGCACCGAAGGTCGTCACGTTCCTCGACCTCCTGCCGCGTAACCCGTCCGGAAAGGTGCTCAAGCGCGTGCTGCGCGACTCGCCGGTCGCCGCCTCGGAGCCGGGCGGTCGTCCCCGGCGCAGAGCGGATCAACTACTTGACGCGTACCGTCGCATGGCGCTGATCCGCGCGTTCGAGACGAAGGTGTCCGCGCTCTATCGGGACAGCGAGATCCCCGGCTTCGTGCACCTGTCGATCGGCCAGGAGGCCACCGCGGTCGGCGCGTGCTGGCCGCTGCGACCCGACGACGTGATCACCTCGAACCATCGCGGGCACGGGCACACGCTAGCGAAGGGCCTCGATCCCGAGTCGATGATGGCCGAACTGTTCGGCCGGGCGACCGGCACCAACCGCGGCCTCGGCGGGTCGATGCACATCGCCGATCCCGACCGCGGGATCTTCGGCGCCAACGGCATCGTCGCCGCCGGAGTGCCGATCGCCGCCGGCGCGGCGCTGGCCGGACGCCTGCGCGACACGAACCGGGTCGCGGTTAGCTTTTTCGGCGACGGCGCGGTGGCTCAGGGGGCGTTCCACGAGGCCGCCAACCTGGCCTCGCTCTGGAAGCTGCCGGTCGTCTTCTTCTGCGAGAACAACGGATACGCCGAGTTCTCCCCGGCGAGCGACCAGCATCCCGTCGACCTCGAGACACGCGCGGCCGGATACGGGCTCGAATACGTCTTCGTGGACGGCAACGACGTCGAGCAGGTCGCAACCGTGATGACCGAGGCCGTCAAGCGAATCCGCGACGGCGCCGGTCCGGTGTTCGTCGAGGCACGCACGTACCGCTGGCACGGACACTACGAGGGAGATCCGGAGCGCTACCGGTCGCAGGACGAACGGGCCGAGTGGCAGACCGACCGCGACCCGCTCACGATCACCCGGGCCAAGCTCGCCGCGGTCGGGATCGGCGCCGACGTCCTGGACGCTATCGATACCGAGATCGCCGATCGTATCGATGCGGCCGTCGTCGCCGCACGTACCGCGCCGCTGCCGGATGCGACCGTGCCCGCCGCGTCTCTCTACGCGCCGAGGGCCATAGTCACATCCCCCATTTGGACCCCCGACGCCGACACGCCCCTGTTCCGTGGCATGGATGCGGTGCGCCTAGCGCTGGAGACCGAACTCGAATCAGACCCGGACGTGTTCCTCGCCGGGATCGACGTCGGCAAGGGCGGCAACGTCTTCGCGCTCACCCGCGGCCTGTACGACAAGTTCCCCGGCCGCCTGCTCGACACGCCGATCTCCGAGACCGCCGTCATCGGCCTCGGCGTCGGCGCGGCGATGGCCGGGATGAAGCCGGTCGGCGAGCTGATGTACCTCGACTTCCTGGGCGTCTGCTTCGACCAGATCTACAACCAGGCCGCCAAGATGCGCTTCATGACCGGCGGCAAGGCACCGATGGCGCTGACCATCCGCACCCAGTTCGGCGCGGGCCGGTCCTCGGGCAGCCAGCACTCGCAGAGCCTTGAGGCGCTGCTGGCCCACATCCCGGGCCTGACCGTGGTCATGCCATCGACCCCGGCGGACACGTACGGACTGCTTCGATCGGCGATTCAGGACCCGAACCCGGTCGTGTTCATCGAGAACAGGCACCTTTACGGGGTCAAGGGCCCGCAGCCGCCCGTCGATCACGTTGTCCCGCTCGGCAAGGCCGCGATCGCGCGCCCAGGCAACGACGTGACCGTGGTCAGCGTGTCCCGGATGGTCCGCGAGTGCCTCGCCGCCGCAGAGAGCGCGGCGCAACGCGGCATCGACGTCGAAGTGATCGACCTGCGCACGGTCGCCCCTCTCGACATGGCCACGATCCTCGAGTCGGTCGCCCGTACGGGTCGCCTGCTCATCGCGCATGAGGCCATCGTCGACTTCGGCATCGGCGCCGAGATCGCCGCGGTCGTCGCTGCTGAGACGTTCGGTACGCTCCGCGCTCCGATCACGAGGGTCGGCGCGGCCCGCACTCCGACGCCGTACGCCCCGAACCTCGAACAGCAGTGGCTGCCGGACCGCGAAGTGATCGGACAGGCGATCGAGAAGCTCGCGCACTACGGCTGAGCGGTTACTGTCTTGAGAGTTGCCGCCCTGGCAGCGGCCGGGAAACGCCCTGGCCGCTCTCAGGGACCCACGGCGGTTCAATCTGCATCAAATCGGATCGCACGCGGTGTCTGCGGGGATTGCGCGGAACACGGGGTCGGTTTGGGCTATCGTGGTTGGGCAAATGCCCACGTCATCTTCCGTTCCTCAGGCCACAGCAGGCGCACCGGACGCCGCTGCCTCCGCAGGCGCGACCTCGGCCCGCCTCGACGCGTTGCGCGGCCCGGTGGCACCGCGCAGCCACGACGCGCGGACGATCGCGGCGCTGACCGTCAACCCGGGCTGTTCGCGTCGGGCCGTGCTGGATGCGGCGGGTGTGGACAAGCGCAAGCTCGCCGAGCGGATCGGGTCTCCGGCGCGGTACGGGCAGTCGCCGTTCGCGATCACTCGTGGCATCGCGTTCGAGAAGCAGGTCAAGGCCGAGAACTGCGCTGCGCTGCTGGAACTGCTGCGCGGCGAGCCGTTGAATTTCGCGGTTCCCGAGCACGAGTACGTCGACCTCGGCGTCGAGCCCTCCGCCGATCCGGGCGCGCATGTCGCGGTCGATCGGGCGACGCGGTATCAGCGCACGAGGGAGCTTTTCGCGCGGGTTGTCGCGGGAGAGCCCCTGCTGGCCGACCACCCGCTGCTGCGGCTGGACGTCGGCGGGCGGACGGCTTATGTGGAGCCGGACGTCGTGGCGTTGAGCGCGCGACCCGCCGGAGTGTCGGACGGCAGCCCCGCGCGGCTCTACGTCGCCGAGGTGAAGTCCTTCGCGGTGATCGACGGGCAGGCCGATCCGGCCAAGGTCGGAGCGGCGGCGACGCAGGCGGCCGTGTACGTGCTGGCCCTGCGGCGGCTGTTCGGCGAACTCGGCGCGGATCCCCGGCTCGTCGCCGACGACGTGATCCTGGTCTGCCCGAAGGACTTCGCCAACCAGCCCAGCGCGCACGTGCTCGACGTGCGTCGGCAGATCGCCGCCGTGGAGCGACAGCTGACCCGGCTGCCGCGGATAGGCGCGCTGATCGCCGACCTGGATCCGACCGTGGACTTCGACCTCGCCGTCGACCCGCCGGAGACGAAGGGCGAGCCAGGGCACGATCACCGCACCGCATCCGAGCTGACGAAGTCGCTCACGATGATCGAGGCCAGATACGCGCCGGAGTGCGTGACCAACTGCGAGATGGCGTTCCACTGCCGCGCCGAGTCGAGGGCGGCGGGAGCGGCCGACGCGCTGGGCCGGTCCGTGCGTGACGCGCTCGGCGGTATCGAGGCGATCGAGGACGCGCTGGCGTTGGCCGACGGATCTTCGAACGCCGCGGCGGTCGGCCTCGGCGCGGAACAGCATGAGGCAGCGCGGCTGTTGCGGGCCGCGGCACGCGCGTACGACGAGGCATTGCGGGTCGCGCCGCGTGCTGCCGAGCCGGACGGCAGCGGTATTCCGGGAGTCGGGGTCGGTTGATATGAGTACTCTGACAGCGCTGGCTCGGGCTCGGGCGGCTCACGCGGGACGTGCGGTGCCGATCGCGGCGGTGCGGCACGCGCATCTGTCCGACGAACCGCTCGTCCTCATTCCGCTGATGCAGGCCGGTGAGGCTGCGGCGCCGCTCGCGGTGATGGCCGGCACCGCGCGCGAGGATCCGAAGCTGCTCATCGTGGCCCAGCCGCGTAACCGGGATCAGCGGTTTGACTTCCTGACGGCGCTCGCCGAACTGCTCGTTCCATACATTCTGGCGCGGCGTTCGCACACTGAGACGGTCGAGGCGACGAAGAACCGTGAGCAGTGGGATCGCTGCACCGACGCGCCGCAGCTGATTCTGCCGAATCCCGGGGGAGTGGAGGCGCTGCGGCTGCTCGGCCGGTCCGCGCGCTTCCGCAGCGTGGACGGCCCGTACCCGGTCGACGCGCGTGTGCCGCTGCTCGGGCGGTACCTGACGTGGTTCGCCGACGACCGCGCGCCGATGCCCGGATCCAGCGTATGTCTAGCCCTGACATCAGTGCTCGGACAGCACTGGGCCACCGGCCAGAGCGCGCTGGAGGACCAGCACCTACCGGCTCTGCTGAGCTGGATCGACCCGCCCCGCGGCATGACGGGGGCCGAGGCGGCGCTGCGTGCCGAGGACCCGGACCTCGTGCCCCCGGCCGGTCCGAGTACGGACCCTGCGTTCGATACCGGAGTCCTCGCACCGCTCGTGCGCGCGCAGGAAGAGGCTCGTGCCGCGGAGGACCTGCGAGCGGTCACGAAGGCCGAGGAGGAACTGCGTGTCGCGCTCGCCGCGCAGCTGGAACCGACGTGGCAGACCGTCTGGCGCGGCATCGACGTGCTCAGATCGCTTCCGGCCGCGGCCTCCGACCAGCTGCGTTGGCAGGTGGACCGGGGACGCTTCACCGACTTCATGACAGGGATCGAAGAGGGCGCGCCGCCGCAGGCGAAACGCCCGAGTGCGGTCGCCGCCGCGCGGCGGCTCGCAGACCTCGAATCCGCGCAGCAGAGCTACGATCGTTCGCAGGCCATTGATGACCCGCTCGTGCTGGCCAGGTACCGGGTCGGCGGCGAGGCGTTCGCGGGCCGGATCACCTTCGTGGACGCGGAACGGCAGGAGATCAAGGGCAAGCGCGCGTGGCCGCGTCCGCTGGTCGTCCTGCACACGGAGGACGAGGTGATCCTGCGGCCCGGCGTGAAGCTCGCCAGCCCCGCGCGGGTGGCCCAGACCGTCCGGCTGCGCGCCGTGCGCCCGAGCGAGTCCGGCAGCGGCAGCGAGGTCGAACTCGAGCTGCAGAGCGGCATGGGGCGCGGGAAGACGCCGGAGGAGGGTTCGGTCCCGCTCGTCGGCGAGGAACGGTGCTACGCGACGTTCCTGGCCGAACAGCGCGGCACCCGTCCTGACCTGCCGGAGGCCGAGCAGACCCCGTGGACGCACGGCGGCCCGCCCTGGCCGTACGTGCCGCGCGCCGAGGAGCAGGCGGAGACGTGGGAGTAATGGGAGTAGTGGCGCGGGAGCACACTGAGGAGTCGCGATGAGCGCCGGCCGATCCGCCGAGGCCAGGGCCGTGATCGAGGCGGTGGCCGAGGACCTGCTCTCGCGCGCGCATCGCGGCGTCATCGTGGACTCGCCGCCCGGCGCCGGGAAGTCGACCCTCGTCGTCGAGCTGTCGGGGCGGCTCGCGGCGACGGGGGAGCGGGTGATGATCGTCGCGCAGACGAACGAGCAGGTGGACGACCTCGTCGCCCGGCTCGCCACCGCGCATCCGACGGTGATCCTGGGCCGGCTGACGGCCGGCGACTACGAGGTTCCGGAGCGGCTGGCCCCGCTGCGTGGCCCGAACCTGGCGTTCTCCTCGAAGCTGCCGGAGCTCGCGGCGGCCGGGATCGTGCTCGCGACGGCGGCGAAGTGGGCGCTGGTCAAGGACGGCGAGTTCCCCTGGGCGATCCTCGACGAGGCGTACCAGATGCGTTCCGACGGACTGCTCGCCGTGGCCCCGCGCTTCGCCGACGGCACGGCGCTGTTCGTCGGCGATCCGGGCCAGCTCGACCCGTTCGCCACCGTGGAAACGGACGCGTGGGCCGGGTCGCCGTGGGACCCGAGCGACAGCGCGGTGGCCGTGGTCCGCGCGCACAACCCGCACCTGCCGGTGCACCGGCTCCCGTACTCGTGGCGCCTGCCCGCGACCGCCGCGCCGTTGGTGGCCAAGGCCTTCTACCCCTTCACGCCCTTCGACGCCGGCAGCGACCTGGAAGACAGAAGCCTGACGTTCAGCGCGACTGGCGGCTCGTCTCCCCTGGATGACGCGCTAGACATCGCCGCCGACGAAGGCTGGGCCTGGTACGGCCTGCCCGCCGCGCACACGATCCGCACCGACGCCGAGGCCATCGAGGCCTGCGCCGCGCTGGCCGACCGCCTCGTCCAGCGCCAGGCCACCGCCGTGGACACCGCCGCCGGATATCAGCGCACGGTCACCCCCGACCGCATCGCCATCGGCACCGCCCACCGCGACCAGGCGGCCGCCGTCCGTGCCGCGCTAGCCAGGCCCGACCGCGCGAACCGGGGGCTGACGGACGTCACCGTAGACACCGCGAACCGCCTACAGGGCCGCGAATACGACGTCACCATCGTCCTGCACCCGCTGTCGGGCCGCCGAGACGCCACCGCCTTCCACCTGGAGACCGGCCGCCTCTGCGTGCTGCTCTCCCGCCACCGCCACGCCTGCGTCGTCGTCGGCCGCGCAGGTATCGCAGACCTGCTCGACGCCCACCCTCACGCCGAGCCCGTCCGCCTCGGCGTCGCCGTCAAATTCCCCGACGGCTGGGCCGCGCACCAGGCGGTCCTGGCGCATCTGGGAGCTGTCTGACGACGCTATCCCTGACGCTGGTTGTGCTTCTTCATGCCGGCGTGCAGGTCGTTGGGATTATTGGGTATCAGTAGGTTGTTTCCGCCCGGCGGGGTATGGCCGGTGGCGGCCTTGTACACCCGCGCGGCGAAGTCGGTGCAGTTGTAATTGCCCAGGTTGTAGTCGTGGCTCGCGTTCTGGCTGACGTATTCCCGAGCCTTGTCGTACTGCTCTTCGGTGAGTTCCACGGACATCGTGGTGGTCGCCTCGCTCGGGTCGTCATAGTTCACCCGGACCCCGCCCGGCACGCTCTTCAACGGGGAATCGGGATCCAGCATGCCGCTCTTGGGGTAGAAACCGACCGAGGAATCGAACTTCTTATCGCGGTTGAAGGACACCCAGGAGTGACCGACCCGGTTGAAGTACTCCGGGTCACGGAAGCTGGCTTTCTTCTTCGCGTGGATGTGCATCGTCATGCTGGCGCCGCCACTCTCCGGGAGCGTCACTCCCGAGGCGCTCGCCTTTCCCTGGGGCGCGGGCTCCCGCTGTTCCCGCCCTGCCGTCGGCTCCGGCTGCGGAGCCCTGGTGTATCCGCCTTCTGCCTCGTTCCACTCCCAGCCCCGCGCCCGCATGTTCTCGATGGCCCGCGTCCGCAGGTCCGCACCCTGCGCGGGCACGCGCTGGACCACGGCCCGCTGCGCGATGTGGCCGCACGCCGCGTCGTGCTGATGGCCTTGCTGCTCCAGGAGTCGGCCCGCGGCCCTGTTGCCCACGGATTGCTGCACCACGAGCATGGCCTGTCGGCTCACGGCCGATCCGGCGCCGATCGCGCCGAGACCCACGGTCGGCGAGGTGCCGCGGGTCACGGCGCGGGTGGCCGGCTGGTCCGTTCTCTGGCGGTGCCCCCGCCGCGATTCCTGCTCCCTCACCCGACATTCCTTTCCACCCTCGTGCCGGACCGAGTCCGTCCTGACACTCTACTGCGATGCGGGAGATGGGAGCAGGCTTCCGGGGTGGAGTGAGCTTGCCGGGGTTTCAGACCGCGGGGGTCGGCGCGTTCACGTGGCACGCGGCCTTGTGGTCCGGCCCCAGCGGCTGCAGCAGCGGGGTGACGTGGTCGCACTCGTCCACGGCGATCGGGCACCTCGCTCGGAAACGGCATCCCGGCTTGGGGTCGATGACCGCGGGCGGCTCGGCCTTCGCGGCCTCCGTGGTGATCTCCAGCGGGGCACGCGGGTCCGGGACGGCCGAGAGCAGCAGTTGCGTGTACGGGTGCTGCGGGTCGGCCAGGACCGTCTCGGTGGGTCCGGACTCGACGACGTGGCCGCCGTACATGACCATCACCCGGTCCGAGATGTAGCGCGCGCTGGCGATGTCGTGGGTGATGTAGAGGATGGACACACCCTCCTCGTCCCGCATCTTCGCCATCACGTTCAGCAGGCCGATGCGAATGGACACGTCCAGCATCGAGACCGGCTCGTCCGCCAGGATCAGCTTCGGCCGGTACGCCAGCGCCTGAGCGAAGCCGATGCGCTGGCGCTGACCGCCGCTCAGCTCGTACGGATACCGCTCGATGATCTCCTCCGGCGGCTTCAGACCCACCGCCGAGACGACGCGCAGCAGCTCCTCGTGCCGCCCCCGCGCGTCGAGCTCGGGGCGGTGCAGTTTCAGGCCGCGCTTGATGCCGTGCGAGACCTTGTACACCGGGTTGAGCGAGGCGAACGGGTCCTGGAAGACCATCGGCACGTCGCTGCGGTACTGCAACCGCTCGCCGCGGCCCCGCAGTTGCGTGAGATCCTTGCCCTGGAACGTGATCTGACCGGTGGTCGGGGTGTAGACCTGCGCCAGCAGCCGCGCCATGGTGCTCTTGCCACTGCCGCTCTCGCCGACCAGCGCGACGATCTCGCGCTCGTTGATCGTCAGGCTCACGTCGTCGACGGCGTGCAGCATCTGGTGCGAGAAGAGCTTGCTGCCGACCTTGAAGTGGCGGCTGAGATTCCTCGTCTCGAGCAGCGGGGTCATGACGACTGCACCTCCGGGACGAGTTCCACACCCAGGGGATCGGATGGATGATGGGCCAGACAGCGGGACAGCACTTCGACTTCGGCGGCAGTGCTCACGGTGAACAACTCAGGCTCCTCACTCCGGCACCGCTCCCGCACGACCGGGCAACGCGGGTTGAAGCGGCAGCCCGCGGGCGGGTGCGCCAGGTTCGGCGGGTCGCCGGGGATGCCCGTCAACGGCACCTTGGGGCCGCGGATCGACGGGAAGGCGTCGAGCAGGCTCTTGCTGTACGGGTGCGACGGGGTGTCGAATACCGCGCGCGTCGGGCCGAACTCGACCACCTGGCCCGCGTACATCACCAGCAGCCGGTCGGAGAAGTGGCTCACCAGCGACATGTCGTGGGTCACGAAGACCACCGCGAAGCCCAGCTGCTGCTGCAGCTCCTTGATCTGCACCATCAGCGAACGCTGCGCCACCACGTCCAGCGCCGAGGTCGGCTCGTCCATCACGATCAGGTCCGGCGTGAACAGCAGCGCCATCGCGATCATCGCGCGCTGCCGCATGCCGCCGGACAGCTGGTGCGGGTAGCTGGCCAGGTGCACCGGGTCGATCGAGACCAGGCGCAGCACCTCGGCCGAGCGCTCGCGGACCCTCTCCTGCGGCCACTTCTCGTGCGCCAGGATCGCGTCCTTGAACTGGTCGCCGATGGTACGCACCGGGTTCAGCGCGTTCATCGCGCTCTGCATCACGACCGCGATATTGCGCCAGCGCAGGTCGTTGAGCTCCTTGACCGGCATCCGGACCAGGTCCCTGCCTTGGAACAGCACCTGGCCGCCGGCGATCCGCGCCGGGGCGCTGTGCAGCTGGGCGATGCCGAACAGCAGCGTCGACTTGCCGCAGCCGGACTCGCCGACGATGCCGACGAACTCGCCAGGACGCACCGTCATATTGACCCCGGAGCAGGCCTCGACCGGGCCGCGCGGCGAGTCGTAGACGATCCGCAGGTCCTTGACCTCGAGCAGGGCCGGGCCCTCGTCCCGGACGGTCGGCTCAGGAGGCGTCGGCGTAGACATCCGCGGTTCCCTTCTCTGCGGCGAGCTCGGCGGCCGCCGCGGCCCGCGCGGCCTTGCGCGACCTGCGCAGGTCCTTGCGGCGCACCGGACGCAGCGCCGGGTTGCCGATCTCGTCGAAGGCGTAGTTCATCAGCGCGAACGCGGCGCTCAGCACGGCGATCGCCAGGCCCGGCGCGATGATCCACAGCGCGTTGCCGGACTGCAGGGCCTCGGCCTGGTTGGCGTTGTCGAGCATCGTGCCCCAACTCTGCGAGGAGGTGTTGCCCAGGCCGATGAACTGCAGGCCGGAGGCGGCGAGCACCGCGTAGAGCGCGGAGCCGAGGAAATTCGCCACGATCAGCGAGGTCATCGTCGGCATCATCTCGAACAGGATGATGTAGGACCGCCGTTCCCCGCGGACCCGCGCGGACTCCAGGAAGTCCCGGTTGCGCAGCGACAGGGCCTGGGCGCGCATCTGGTTGGCACCGTAGGACCATCCGGTGACCACCAGCACGGAGATCATCACCATGTTGGACTGGCCGGCGTACTTCGCCAGAATGATCATCAGCGGGAAGGTCGGCAGGATCAGCACGACGTTGGTGAACAAGGACAGGACCTCGTCCACGATGCCGCCCATGTACGCGGCGGTGATGCCGACCAGCACCGAGATCACGGTGGCCACCCCGCCGGCCGCGAGCGCGATCACCAGCACCTGCCGGGTGCCGTAGATCAGCTGGCTGTAGATGTCCTGGCCGTACGAGGTGGTGCCGAGCAGGTGCGAGGTGGACGGTCCGAGGCTGAGCGGGAAGGCGCCCAGCGTGCCCGGGCTGTGGTCCGTGGTGAACACGCCGGGGAAGGCCGCCACCAGGACGGTCAGAGTGAAGAGGAACAGGCCGATCGCGGCCTTGCGGTTCCTGATGAGCGACGCGAACTTCACGGTGTCACCCCTTCTCTCGGGCGCGCGGGTCCAGCCACACCATGAAGAAGTCCGCGGCCAGCAGCGAGAGCAGCACCGCGACGGTGTAGAACATGAACAGCACCTGCATCAGCGGATAGTCGTTGTTGTCCACGGCGTTGAGCAGCTGGTAGCCGAGGCCGGGGTAGTTGAAGACGTACTCGACCAGCACCGAGCCGGACAGCACGAAGCCGAGCGACATGGCGAAGCCGGAGATGTTCGGCAGCATCGCGTTGCGCGCCGCGTAGTTGAACATGATGTTGCGGTCGGCCAGGCCCTTGGCCCGGGCCATCCGCACGTAGTCCTCGGCCACCGTCGTGATCATGTTGTTGCGCATGGTCAGGATCCAGCCGCCGACCGAGGTCACCAGGAGGGTGAAGGCCGGGAGCACGGCGTGCTGCACGACGCTGCCGATGAAGCCGGGGGACAGGCCCGGCACGATCGACGGGTCGTAGTTGAAGTCCGCCGGCAGCCAGTTGAGCGTCGAGGAGAACAGCAGGATCAGCAGCATGCCGACCCAGTAGTAGGGCAGGTTCGCGGTGATCACCAGCGTCGACGGCAGCCACGAGTCGAGCACGCCGCCGCGCCGCCAGCCGGCCACGATGCCCACGACGTTGCCCACCAGGAAGGCGATCACCGTGGTCAGGCCGATCAGGCCGAGCGTCCAGGGCAGGGCCTGCAGGATGATGGTGCGCACCGGCTCGCCGAGGGACAGCCCGATCGACTGGCCCCACTGGCCGGTGACCATGTCCTTGAGATAGGTGAGGTACTGCGGGACCAGCCCGGCGTTCGGCTTGTAGCCGAAGCTGGACAGGATGCTCTCCAGAGCGGCGGGCGAGACCTTGCCGCGCGTGCGCGCTTCGAGCGCCTGCAGCGGATTTCCCGGCATCAACCGCGGAATGAAGAAGTTCAGTGTCATTGCCGCCCAGAGCGTGAACAGGAACATGCCGAGGCGGCGCACGACGAATCTCACGGAGTCTCACTCCCTTCGGTGTCTCGGTACGAACGTGGATCGAAATCTAGTGGCGAATCGGGGCAAAAGCGGTGACCGCGGCTGCGTGAAGGGGGACGGTCCCCCCGGCCCGGGTCCTCGCCCGGGCACGGTGGTCGGAGACCGTCCCCCTATCGAGTCTCAGCGTCGAGTCTCTGCCGCCGTTACTGCGCGGACTTCGAGAACAGGCGCAGCAGCACCTGCTCGACATCCGGCCAGTTCCACGGCGCGGGCTGCGCGTAGGGGTCGGACGCCTCGGGCCAGCCCTCGAGGTCGGAGGTCGAGTACTGGTACCAGTCGACGGCCTCGATCACCGGGATCAGCGGGACGTCGTTGATCATGTACGTCTCGATCTGCTTCATCGCCGCTTCCTGGGCGGCCTGGCTGGTGGCCGCCGCGTACTGGCCGAACAGCTGGTCCACGGCCGGGTTCTTATAGCGGCCGTAGTCGCCCTGCGCCGTCGTGCCGACCGCCGCGTAGTTCGCCGAGTCCAGCATCTGGTGCAGCTCGTAGTACGGGGTCGGGCCGCCGGGCGGGCCGTAGAAGGCGAGCTGGAAGTTGCCGTTCTGCAGGTCCGCGGTGAAGGTGTTGCCCGCCTCGTCCACCGTGGTCAGGTTGATCCCGATGGTCGCGAGCTCCTGCTTGACCACCTGGAGGTCGGCGTCCCAGTCGGAGTAGCCGGTGGTGTTCTTGACGGTCAGGCTCAGCGGGTGCGAGGTCGAGTAGCCGGCCTGCGACAGCAGCTGCGCGGCCTTGGTCGTGTTCGCCGTGCTGTAGCCCGAGGAGGCGAGCGCCGAGGAGTTGAAGTACGCGTTGAAGGTCGGGGTGATCACGCCGGTCTGGTTGGCGGCCTGCTCCTCGCCCTGCTCGCCGATCGCGGCGATCTCGGTGCGGTTGAGCGCGTAGGCGATGGCCTCGCGCACGTCCACGTTCGCGGTCGGGCCCTGCGCCGTGTTCGGGATCAGCGAGACGTTCGAGACCGGCGGCGACCAGATGTGGAAGTTCGAGGACTTCGACAGGTAGAAGCTGTTGACGCTGGGGATGTACTGGCCGCCCCAGTTGTCCTTGCCGCTGGCCAGGTCGTTGTTCGCCGGGTCGTTGCTCAGGTACGCCGGGTAGTTGACGGTCTGGACGTGCGGCTCGTTCGGCATCCAGTAGGTCGGGTTCGCGGAGTACTTGATGTTGTCCGCGCCGCAGTTCGCCACCGTGAACGGGCCGGTGCCGACCGGCTTGGTGTCGGTGTAGTTCGTCGGGTTGCCGACCGTCGACCAGATGTGCTCGGGCACGATCGGGATCATGTTGGCGACGTCGTAGAAGTACACCGAGGCGTTGGCCGAGAAGTCCATGGTGACGGAGCTGCCGCTGGCGGTCACGCTGGTCAGTCCGGCGCCGCCGCTGGCGGGGGCGGACCACAGCGAGTCGGTGTCCAGCGAGCTGTTCGCCTTGAGCAGGTTGAAGGTGTAGGCGACGTCCTGGGCCGAGAACGCGGTGCCGTCGCTCCACTTCACGCCCGAGCGGATCTTGAAGGTCAGCTGCGTGTCCGCCGAGTTCCACGCGTAGCTCGTGGCCAGCAGCGGCGTCGGCGTGGCGGTGTCCTGCATGGGGTTGATGTAGAGCAACGATTCGTAAACGAATCCGTTGGCCTCTTGCTGATCCGTGGTGAGCGGGTTGAACTGGCAGTTCCAGGTGGCGCCGGACTCGTTGGAGATGGTGACGGTGCCACCCGCCTTGAGGTCGGCGCTCAGCGCGGGCACGGTGTTGCCGCCGGCCCCGCTGGTGCCGGTCGCGCCGCCGACGTGCTGAGTCGAGCTACAGCCGGCCGCGGCTGCGGCCAGGCCTATCGCCGCGCCGGCGGCGAGGAGTTTTGTGCGCCTCATCCTAGAAACCTCACGAGAGAAGGGGGTGTGCGGTTGCGGTGTGCAATAAGGCCCCGCCGTGGTCCGGTCGGCCTGGGGAAAGTGTAAGGAAAGTTAACTACCCCAGGCCGGGCGAGTGCAATGCTCCCGAGCAAAGGATTAATAACGGGTGGGCAACGGCGTTCGGCTCGGCGGACGCCGTGTCCGACAGATGCGTACTCCAGGCACGTTGTTCAGCTGCGTAGTTCAGCTGCGTCGTTCAGGTCGCGGGCTTGACGCCGAGCCGGTCGAGGCCCAGCAGCACGGAACCGTGGATCGGTCTACGCGTCGGCACGACCAGCACCGCCGCCGGGATCTCCCGCCGCGCGAGCTCGGTGATCCGGTCCAACAGCACCGGCACCGCCGCGCGCAGCACACCGCCGCCGAGCACCACCTCGGTCTCGCGGTCGAACAGGCCGAGCCGGTCGAGCGTGGTCCGTGCCCAGCCGACGACCTCCCGGGCCTGCTGGTCGACGTACTCCAGTGCGACCGCGTCGCCCGCCGTGGCCACGCGCAGCAGCAGCGGCGAGAGTTCATGGATGCGCTCGTCGGCGAAGGTCCCGAGGTGGAAGCCGATCGCGGCCTCCAGCGCGGTCTCGGTGCCGAAGTGCTCGGCCACGGCCGCGGTCAGCGCGGTCTTCGCGCCGCGGCCGTCCTCGCCGCGCACCGCCGCGAACATCGCGTACTGGCCCAGCGCGTGGCCGCCGCCCCAGTCGCCGGTGATCGCGCCGAGGGCCGGGTAGCGGGCGCGCCGGCCGTCCGGCGCGATGCCCGCGCAGTTCGTCCCGGCGCCGCAGACCACGGCCACGCCCCAGGGGCGCGAGGCCCCGGCGCGCAGCACCGCGAAGGTGTCGTTGCCGACCTCGAGGGACTCGGTCCAGCCGCGTTCCGCGAAGGCCTCGGCCAGCGCCTCCTCCTCCTGCGGGAGGTCGGCCCCGGCGACGAAGGCCGACAGATGCCGGGCCAGCGGCGCGTCCTCGGCCAGATCGAGCCGGGTGCGGATCTCGCCGACCGCCTTGGCGACGATGTCGATGGCGGAGCCGACGCCGGTCGACTGCGGGGTGAAGGGGCCGGACTGGGCCTGGGCGAGGATCTCGCCGTCCGCGGTGGCCAGCGCGACATCCGTCTTGCTGTTCCCGCCGTCGACGGCGAGGATCAGCCCCGGATGCGTTCCCGCGTCCGCGGATCCGAGGACGGCCGTCTCAGTGCTCAACGCTTCACGGCCCATGGCAGGAACTTCTCGTTCGCGGCGATCAGCGCGTCGCCCAGCCGGTTCGCCAGGTCATACTGGCCGATCAGCGGATTCGCCAGCAGCGCCTGGACGACGCGGTCCCGGCCGCCGTGGATCGCCGCGTCCAGCGCCAGCTCCTCGTACGCGCTCACGTGCGCGATCAGACCCCGCATATGCGCGGGCAGCGGAGCCTGCGGCACGGCCTTGATGCCGGTCGAGCTGACCTCGGCGGAGACCTCGATGACGGTGTCGTCGGACAGGAACGGCAGCGTGCCGTTGTTGCGCATGTTGACCACGCGCAGGTCCGCCTCGCCCGCCGGATTCGTCAGCGACGCGATGAGCTCGACGGCCGCCTCCGAGTAGAACGCGCCGCCGCGCTTGGCCAGCAGTTCCGGCTTCTCGTCCACCGAGGGGTCCTTGTACAGCTCCATCAGCTGACGCTCCATCGCGGCGACCTGCTCGGCCCGCGACTCGGACTCCTTCAGCTCCTTCACCACGGCGTCGTGCTCGTAGAAGTAGCGCAGGTAGTACGAGGGGATCGCGTGCAGATCGCTGAGGATCTTGGCGGGCAGGTGCAGGTTCCCGGCGATCTCCTCGCCCTGCAAGGCGATGATCTCGTCAAGCCGCTCCTCCCCGCCGATCCGCACACCGCGGATCCACGTCAGATGGTTAAGTCCGACATGATCCAGCGCGACCTGGTCGGCCGTAACGCCATAGGCACTTGCAAATCTGCGCTGAAAGCCGATGGCGACGTTGCAAAGCCCTACCGCGTCGTGCCCCGCATCTAGCAGTGCGCGGGTGACGATGCCGACCGGGTTGGTGAAGTCGACGATCCGCGCGTTCGGCGCGTGCTTGCGCACCTGCTCGGCGAGGTCGAGTACGACCGGGACCGTGCGCAGCGCCTTCGCCAGGCCGCCGGCGCCGGTGGTTTCCTGGCCCAGGCAGCAGAAGTCCAGCGGCAGCGTCTCGTCCACGTTGCGCGCGGCCTGTCCGCCGATGCGCAGCTGGAACAGCACCGCGTCCGCGCCCTCGACTCCCTCGACCACGTCGGACGTGGCCAGCACCTCGCCCGGATGGCCCTGCTTGGCGAGGATGCGGCGGGATATCGCGCCCACCGCGTCCAGCCGCTCCTGGTCGGGGTCGACCAGGGCGAGCTGCTCGACGGGGAGCTGATCGCGCAGCCGCGCGAACCCGTCGACGAGTTCGGGAGTGTACGTGGAGCCGCCCCCGATGATGGCCAGCTTCATTGATCTACCTTCTACGGGTGTTGTCGAAGAGTTCTTGCTTGGTCGACGCCAGCGCCGACTCGATCGCGCCGGTCAGCACCGGATCCTGGGCGACCTCGGAGAGCACCAGCTTGGGCCGCGGAATGACGATCTCGTAGAGCGAGCTGGTGATCAGCGCGCGCAGCGCCTCGCCGCCGGCCTGCAGCATCGCGCCGGTCAGCACGATCAGCTCCGGATCGAGCACCGCCACCAGCGGAGCCAGGCCCACCGCGAGCCGCTCACCCACCTCCGTCAGCAGCGGCGTCCCGACCGGCCCCGAGGCAGCCGCGCGCCGCAGCGCCGCCGCCGCGTCCGAGCCCGGGAAGCCCATGGACCGCGCGAGCTTGAGCACCGCGGGCGCTCCGGCCAGATTCTGGAAGCCGCCGTTGACGCCGCGGCTGATGCCCCGCACCGGAGGCTGCCCGGCCACCGGCATATACCCGATCTCGCCGGCGCCGCCGGTGAAACCCCGGTGCATCCGTCCGTCGATCACGATCGCCGCGCCGATGCCGTCGCCGATCCACAGCACCGCGAAGTCGTGGCACGCGTGCGGGGCGCCCTTGCGGGTGACCCCGAGGTACTGCTCCGCGATCGCGGCCAGGTTGACGTCGTTCTCGATCTCCACCACCGGATCCGGCTCGCCGGGCCCGCTCAGCTCGGAGCGCAGCCGGGCCAGGAGGTTGGGATCGTGCCAGCCGGGTAAGTGGCGGGCGTAGCCGAGGCGCCCGGTCTGCGGATCCGGCGCGCCACCGAGGCCGATGACGATGCGGTGCAGCTGCGACACGGTGACCCCGGCCACAGCGCACGCCTCGCCAAGCGCCTCGCGGATACGATCGAGCGCGTCCTTGACTTCGCGGCGTGGCGTGGCGAGGGTGGTCTGCGCAATGGTCTGGCCGGTCAGGTCGCACAGCCGCACCCGGATGTTAGCCGGAGTAACATCGAGGCCCGCAACATACGCGGCCCCCGGCCGCACCCGGTAAAGCCGCGCGGTCCGCCCCTCCCCGGGCAGCGCCTCAACGAGGCCCGCCGCCTCGAGCCGGTCCATCAGCTGCGTGGCGGTCGGCTTGGAAAGGCCCGTAAGGGCGCCGAGCCTGGCTCGGGTGAGCGGACCCTGCTCGCTGAGCAGTTGCAGCGCGGTGCGATCGTTGATCGCGCGCAGCAGGCTCGGGGTCCCCGGTACCTGGTCCATCGCACCTCTCTAATAAGGAAAGTTTCCTTACTTATCGAGGTTACGGTAAGGCACGCCCGCTGCCTAGTCAAGCATGAGCGGCCGTTAAGACGTGGTTAACACCACGGCGTCCGCGTGCCGTAGCCCGGCCCTGTTCTTGTTCTGTGGGGCGGTCGGGCCCTGCCTACGTCGCTGGCGCTCCTCGTTCGGGCCACGCTCCGCTAGGTGGTCGCTGCGCTGGCTTTTCCCGCCCGCCCGTCCCTCTCAACCCTGGCCCTACTCGCTGCGCTCCCACGGGGACTGCGTCGTCCTCCCTCCGGTCGTCCTCCACGCGCACTGTGGCCTGTTCATGACGTCGCGCCGGCTCCCTGCGCCGGTGTCGTGGTCAGGCAAGTCAACGTCAACTGCGCCTCCGGCGGGCCCTCTCTCGGAGAGTGTCCTGGCTTGTCGGGTTGGGGTTCCAGGGTGGTGGGGTGGGGTGGTGTTCTCTCCTCGGTCGGGCACCTGAGGCGATCAGGAACCTGCCGGGGGTGCAACCGGCGGTGGCTTCGCGCTGTTGCTGAATTCACTCTCGCCGGTTGCACCCCCGGCAGAACCCTGATAGGGCTTCGCCTGCCCGACCGAGGAGAGAACACCACCCCCCGGCCAGGCCTATGAGCGCTGCGCTCGGCTGTTAAATCCCGCATCGGCCTGCGGCCCGGATGCGGGATTTCACATCGGCCACCTCGTGTCCACGAATCTCTTACCTGGCCAACGGATCGCGAGTGTCGAAGGTTCCTGTATTTTCCTGCCGGTTTTGATGGAAATATGCTGCTTTTGTCGGATCCCGTTGCTATACTTGAAGTAGCAGATCAAGCACGGCAAGTGATAGGCGGGGTCGGGATGGATCAGGGGATGCGGCAGGGCCTGGAGCGCCTGGCCGAGGCGGCACGCGAGGCGATCAGCCTGCTGGATCGCGAGTCCGGCGAGTCGGCTGATTTCCTGGAGGCGGTGCGTCGGGTGGAGGTGGCGGAGCGGATCGCGCACGGGGTGAAACTGCGACTGCTCGCCGAGGCGGACCGCCGCAAGGCGGCACGGGCCGGGATCGGCGCATGGCTCTCGACCGAACTGGGCTACGGCAGCAGCCGGGCACGCGGCCTGGCCGAGGAAGCCCGCCGAATCGGAGCCATGCCGGAACTCGCCGGGAAACTGACCGCCGGGGAATTGAATCAGGATCAGACCCGGGTCGTGGAACGTGCCGTCAAGGCCGCCCACGGATCCGGGATCGACGCGGGCACGGCGGTTAGGGAGACTCTCGCGGTAATCGAACGCGACGGTGTATCCACGGCGAAGGCACGGGTGCGGGTGTTGGAGGAGACCCTCGCCCCCGGGACGGTCAAGGACCTCGCGGCGAGGCAGCGGGCGCGCTCGTTCCTGCGGGTCGGCGAGACCGAGGACGGGATGGTGCGTATTGATGCGCTGTTGGACGCGGCCCGGGGCGCGGTGGTGCGGTCGGTGATTGATCAGATGGTGGCCGGTGGGTTGCATGCCCGGCAGTACGACAGGGTGGAGCGGCTGGCCGAGGACGTGTCGACCGTCGAGCAGATGGGGGCGCAGGCGTTGACCCGACTCGCCGAGGTGTATCTGACCGTCTCGGAGCAGCGGCGGGATGAGGCCTTCAGGCCGCGCACCCTGTTCGTCACCCGCGCGCCGAACTCAGTGTCGAATTCCGCAGCGGACGACACCACCCTTGGACTGTCGGAGATTCCCGATGGCTGCGCGGAGACGGTATACGGGCAACTGGTCCCGGCCGAGGGTTTGCCCTCGATGCGGGATTCCGCAGCGAGCGTACTAATGGTGGATCCGGTCAGCGGGGAGCCGGTGGCGTTGGACGGGCGCGATCTGGACGCGGACCCGAAGGCCCGGCTGGCCTCGCCGGACCAGCGCACGGCACTCGCCT
>Ga0185299_10002870_pt1 | contig 24860 bp, 21 predicted proteins | sample PaiPotPPA55metaG_FD_128002 | JGI IMG/M metagenome (GOLD analysis project Ga0185299, IMG submission 128002) | Iron sulfur acid spring bacterial and archeal communities from Banff, Canada, to study Microbial Dark Matter (Phase II) - Paint Pots PPA... ...
TCGCGAAGAAGCTCTGAATTGTGCCCGGCATGATACCGCCGTTATCGGGTCAAAAACCTAAATGCAAACGATAACGTTGCATTGAACGAAGTGCGCCTCGCGGCGTAACCTGTTCGGGGTTGGTCCACCTGGCAACAGAACGGCCATCGCCGCGTCAACCCTCGGGTTGGCGCGGCTTTATTTTGTGGCGATAGCAGCGCCCGTCACGATGATCGTGCAGCCCGCGATTTCCTATCCCACAGCCTTCGCCGCCGCCCTTCCCGCGCAGCGGCCCGAAAACAGGCAGCCGCCGAGAAACGTGCCTTCCAGCGAACGATAGCCGTGCATGCCGCCGCCGCCGAAACCTGAGGCTTCGCCGGCGGCGTAAAGTCCCGGCATGATGTTGCCGTCCTGGCCGAACACGCGGCCGTCGAGATCGGTCTCAAAACCGCCCAGCGTCTTGCGGGTCAGGATGTTGAGCTTGACGGCGATCAGGGGGCCGTGTGCGGGATCGAGAATCCGGTGCGGCTTGGCGGTGCGGATCAGGCGGTCGCCGATGTATTTCCGCGCATTGTGAATGTTCATCACCTGCGTGTCCTTGACGTAAGCGTTGGCGATCTCGCGGTCGCGCGCCTCGATCTGGCTCTTGAGCTCGTCGAGCCTCAACAGGTCGTTGCCGGCAAGGGCGTTCATGCCGGTCACCAGATCGGCAAGATTGCCGCGCACAACAAAATCCGCGCCGTGGCGCTTGAAGGCTTCGACGGGGGCGGGCGCGCCCTTGTTGGTGGCGCGGCGCGCCGTCATCAGCCAGCTCTTGCCGGTCAAATCCGGATTCTGCTCCGAGCCTGACAGCGCAAATTCCTTCTTGATGATGCTCTGGGTCAGCACGAACCACGAATAATCGTAGCCGGTCGACATGATGTAATGCAGTTGGCCGAGCGTGTCGGAGCCGGGATAGAGCGGCGAGGGCAGCCGCTTGCCGCGGGCGTCGAACCACAGCGACGACGGCCCGGGCAGGATGCGGATGCCGTGGCGCGGCCAGATCGGCGACCAGTTCCTCAATCCCTCGACATAATGCCACATCCGGTCGCGATTGATCAGCCGCGCGCCGGCTTGCTCCGTGATGCCGATCATCCGTCCGTCGACATGTTCAGGCACGCCGGAGATCATGTTTTTGGGCGCCTCGCCCAAACGTTTGGGCCAGTTCTGCCGGACCAGATCGTGATTGCCGCCGATACCGCCGGCGGCGACGATCACCGCCTGGGCGCGCAACGAAAAATCGCCGATGATTTTGCGCGAAGAGCTTTTGCCCCGCGCGACGTCGTCAGGCTCGAGGATCGAGCCGGTGATGCCATTGACGGTGCCGCCGGTAATCGACAGCGCATCGACGCGGTGGCGGAATTTGAACGTCAGATTGCCGCTCGCCTGCGCGTCGCGGGCGCGCCGCTCGAACGGCTCGATGACGCCGGGGCCGGCGCCCCAGGTGACATGGAACCGCGGCACCGAATTGCCATGGCTCATCGCATCATAGCCGCCGCGCTCGGCCCAGCCGACCACCGGGAAAATACGGTGACCCATCGCGCGCAGCCACTCGCGTTTCTCGCCTGCCGCGAACGCGACATAGGCTTCCGCCCAGCGCCGCGGCCAAAGGTCTTCGTCGCGGTCAAACCCCGCCGAGCCCATCCAGTCCTGCAGCGCCAGCTCAAAACTGTCTCTGATGCCGAGCCGGCGTTGTTCCGGGCTGTCGACCAGGAACAAGCCGCCGAACGACCAGAAGGCCTGGCCGCCGAGGCTTTGTTCACCTTCCTGCTCGACCACGATGACGCGTTTGCCGGCATCGGCGATTTCGGTTGCGGCGACGAGCCCCGAAAGGCCGCCGCCGACCACGATTACGTCCGCATCGTCTGCCATCGTTTTTCCCAAACCCCAGGCGATTGAAGACTGCGGCGTTCGTCGCCGTCAACGGCAAACGCTGCCTTGCGCGGCACCGCGCCGCTTAAGGAAAGGTTAACTGTTCCGCTTTGGGACCTTTTCGCGCCAAGGTGCAGCGTGCCAGCAACACTCAATTTGAATTTGTTTTGAGCCACCGTTTGCGTCTGGACAAAAACACATTCTCGCAACAGGCTGGCAACCATCTTGCATCACACAGAATCGGGTTCGACAGGTTTCAACCGGGGCAGGACATGAAATTTGCGACGGGATTGCTGGCGGCGGTTCTCTTTCTGGCAGGGATGTCGGCCAGTCATGCGGTGGTCCGGATCGGTGAGGATCGCGGCGGCCGGATCGGCACCTACGTCGACAAATATCAGGGCCTGCGCAGTTCCGGCGAAACCGTCATCATCGACGGCCTCTGCGCCTCGGCCTGCACCATCGTGCTCGGCGCGGTTCCCCACGACAAGATCTGCGTCACGTCGCACGCCAATCTCGGATTCCACGCGGCGTGGGACTTTGGGGCCAACGGCCGCGCGGTCACCAATCCCGAAGCCACCCAGATGCTGTATTCGATGTATCCCTCGCAGATCCGGCGCTGGATCGCCGCGCGCGGCGGGCTGACCCCGCACATGATTTTCCTGCGCGGCAAGCAATTGATGAGCATGTACAAGCCCTGCTATCTCGATGCCCAGGCATCCGCGCCGCGGTCGTCGCGCCGCGACCGCAATTCGGGTCAGCAGGACGTGATCACCCCCGGCACGGGCGTGCTTGCCCGGCAGCCCGACTAGCTCTATCTGAATAGCATAGGCAGGTGAGCGGCAACGCCGCTGCTTAATTCTGTCGGTTCAGATGGTTGCCCATGGCTCATCCTCTTTCCACTCAGCAAACGGCCGCCGTGCTGAGTCCGCGCAGGGCCGCGCCGACGATTGTGGCGGGCGGAGCAGCTCTCGGCGCTGCCGTCCTGCTCGGAACGCTGGCGCTCTGGTTCCATTACGGTACGGCGGTGTTCTTCGAGATGATCGCCTCCGGCATCACCGCCTGCTTCTGATCGGCCAACAGGAAATCTCATGACAGATCAGATAACGGACCGGACCACCCGCCCGCTTGTCATCTTTGCGGCTTTTGCCGGCAGCCTCGTGGTTGGGCTGGTGCTGATGCTGTGGGCGATGGGGGGATTAAAGCATGTCGCGGCCCCGGCCGCGATCGGCGGACCGTTTCAACTGACCGACCAGGCCGGCCAGACCGTGACCGACAAGAACCTGCAGGGCCGCCCGACGCTGATCTTCTTCGGTTTCACCCATTGCCCGGACGTCTGCCCGACCTCGCTGTTCGAGATTTCCGAGGTGCTCAAGGCGATGGGCACGGATGCCGACCGCGTCAACGCCTATTTCATCTCGGTCGATCCCGAGCGCGACACCATGGCGGCGATGAAGGATTACCTGTCGAGTTTCGATCCGCATCTGGAGGGCCTCACCGGCAATCCGGACCAGGTGGCGAAGGTGATTTCCGAATACCGGGTTTATGCCAAAAAGGTCCCGCTGAAGGATGGCGACTACACCATGGATCACACCGCGCTGATCTATCTGATGGACCGCGACGGCAAATTCGTCGCGCCTTTCAACCTGAAGCGGACGCCCGAGGAAGCCGCGGCCGATCTGAAACGGTATCTCTGATCCCGGCAGGGCCCCGAGAAACGATGCTCGCGTTATCGGGTGGATGGTCTATAAGGCCGTCGAATTCGCAACAAAACCGCCGGTAATGCGCCTGCAAATAACCTCACAGCCTGACGGAAGATGGCTCCGGACCGTCCGCGCCATGGCGGCATTGTCGCTTGGCGCGCTCGCGGCCCTGTCAGGCGGCGCGGCGCAGGCCCAAAGCATCGCAAAACCCGGCACCGAGGCGGCGCCCCAGGCCGTTCCCGGCTTCTGGGATCCGCGGCGCCGGCCGGACCGGCCGGACCTGTCGCGCATCTCGGTGATCCGGTTTCTGACCGAAACCGATTACCCGCCGTTCAATTTCACCGGCCCCGACGGCAATCCCGCCGGCTTCAATGTCGACCTGGCGCGGCAGCTTTGCGACGAAATCAAGGTCACCTGCACGATCCAGATGCGGCGGTTCGAAACCCTGCTCGATGCGATCGCAAGCAACCGGGGCGACGCCATCATCGCGTCGCTCGCAGTGACGCCGCAGTTGCGCGCCCGGGTCGATTTCACCGATCCCTATTACCGGGCGCCCGCACGCTTCGTCTCGCGTCGCGACGCGGTGATGCCGGAGGTTCGCCCCGAATATCTCGAGGGCAAGAAGGTCGGCGCCATCGCCGGCTCCGCCCATGAGGCCTATCTCAAGGCGATGTTCACCGACGCCGAGCTGCACTCCTATCCGAACGACGAGGCGCTGCGGCTGGCGCTTCGGCGCGGCGAGGTCGATTTCATCTTCGGCGATGCGATCTCGCTGGCGTTCTGGATCAACGGCACCGATTCCGACGGGTGCTGCGCGTTCTCGGGCGGGCCATTTGTCGAGAGCCGATATTTCGGCGAAGGCATCGGCATCGCCGTGCGCAAGGGCAACGATCTCTTGCGCCAGGCGCTGAACTGGGCGCTGTTCCGGGTCTGGGAAAAGGGCCGTTACACCGATTTATGGCTGCGCTATTTCTCGGTGAGCCCGTTTTAGGGTGACTGTCGTCCCGGCCTTGAGCCGGGACCCATAACCCCAAATCTCACCGTGGAGCAGGCTGCGGCCCCAGCCGGGCCAAGCACTAACATCGGTGGTTATGGGTCCCTGCTTTCGCAGGGACGACGGCCGTGATTTTGCATTTGTTCGCGGACACGTTTAGTTTCCGCGCCCCGGAGACCCCCAGTAGATGTCGACCAACGATCCTGCCCGCAGCCCAAACGACCTGCGCTCGCTCGCCGAACAATCCAACGCCTGGCCGTTCGAGCAGGCCAAGGCGATTGTCGCGCGGCTGAAGAAAAAGCCAAAGGACGAGGTGCTGTTTTCGACCGGTTATGGGCCGTCGGGGCTGCCGCATATCGGCACGTTCGGCGAGGTCGCGCGCACCACCATGGTGCGCCATGCCTTTCGCGTGCTGACCGAAGACAAGATCAAGACCCGGCTGATCGCGTTCTCCGACGACATGGATGGCTTGCGCAAGGTGCCGGACAACGTGCCGAACAAGGAGATGCTGGAAAAACATCTCGGCATGCCGCTGACCACGGTGCCCGATCCGTTCGGCACCCATCCGAGCTTCGGCGCGCACAACAATGCGCGGCTGCGCGCGTTCCTCGACACCTTTGGATTTGATTACGAATTCGCCAGCTCCACCGATTATTACCGTAGCGGTAAATTCGACGCGGCGCTGCTGCGCGTGCTGGAGCGGTTGGAGCAGGTGATGGCGATCATGTTGCCGTCCTTGCGCGAGGAACGCGCGGCGAGCTATTCGCCGTTCCTCCCCATTAGCCCGCGTACCGGCGAGGTGCTTTATGTGCCGATCGCCGAGCATGATGTGAAGGCCGGCACGGTCTCCTATGACGACCCGGAAACCAAAGCGCGCGTTACGCTGCCGGTCACCGGCGGGCATTGCAAGCTGCAGTGGAAGCCGGACTGGGCGATGCGCTGGTTCGCGCTCGGCGTCGACTACGAGATGGCCGGCAAGGACCTGATCGACTCGGTCAAGCTGTCGGGCAAGATCTGCACCGCGCTCGGCGGCACGCCGCCGGAAGGATTCAATTACGAACTGTTCCTCGACGACAAGGGCCAGAAAATATCGAAGTCGAAGGGCAACGGGCTCACCATCGACGAGTGGCTGCGCTATGCCTCGCCGGAATCGCTGTCGCTGTTCATGTATCGCGAGCCGAAATCGGCGAAGCGGCTGTACTTCGACGTGATCCCGCGCAATGTCGACGACTACCAGCAATTCCTCGAAGGGTTTCCGCGCCAGGACGCGCGCCAGCAGCTCGGCAATCCGGTCTGGCACATCCATGCCGGCCATCCGCCGGCGGCTGACATGCCCGTGACGTTCCAGTTGCTGCTGACGCTGGTGTCGTCGTCGAACGCGGAGAACGCCGCGACCCTGTGGGGTTTTATCGGCCGCTATCGCCCCGGCGTGACGCCGCAGACCCATCCAAAACTCGATGCGATGGTCGGCTACGCCATCAACTATTATCGCGACTTCGTCGCGCCGACCAAAAAATTCCGCGAGCCGACCGAACCCGAGCGCGCCGCGCTGCAGGACCTTCGCGATGCGCTGTCGCAATTGCGGGCCAACTCGACGGCGGAAGAAATCCAGAACGTGGTCTACGAAATCGGCCGCCGCGAGCCGTTCCTGGATCCGGTGAAAAAGGGCAAGGACGGCCGGCCCGGCGTCTCGCTCGACTGGTTCAACATGCTCTACCAGGTGCTGCTCGGTCAGGAAAAAGGCCCGCGCTTCGGTTCGTTCGTCGCGGTGTATGGGTTGCAAAATTCGGTCGCCATGATCGACGGCGCGCTGGCAAGGTCGGCGTAGCGGCCGCGGGCTTCGTCTTCTTCCCTTCTCCCCTTGTGGGAGAAGGTGGCCATAGGCGGCCCTTGGCCGCCGTTCTTTAATGGGACGCCGATGCTTTGCATCGGCTATGCAAAGTCCGCGACGGATGAGGGGTCTGTATCCCCGGATAGAACCCCTCACCCGCCTTCGATGCTTCGCATCTCAGGCACCCTCTCCCACAAGGGGAGAGGGGAAGCAGGCGCTGTCGCGCGGATGAGCAATGCTCTCATGCACTGGCCGGGCCATGACGGTCGTTTCAAAATGCGTTACAGTGCCCGCATAAGAATAACCGCCTGCGTCTTCCGCTGAAGTGGTGGCGCAAAAAAGGAGCATCCCAATGCAGTTCAGGGTTTCGCCGAAGACGCTGGAAGATTGCAGCGCCGAAGAATGGCAGGCGCGGGTCGACCTGGCGGCGGCGCACCGATTGGCCTTCAACCAGGGCTTCAGCGAGGGCATCTTCAATCACCTGACGTTTGTGGTGCCGGGCCGCAGCGACCGTTACTACCAGATTCCGTTCGGGATGCATTGGTCGGAGGTGACGGCGTCGTCCTTCATGGAAGTCGGCATCGACGACGGCAAGGTCAAGCGCGGCGATGGCGACGTCGAGCGCTCCTGCTATTGCATCCACGCGCCGATCCACAAGGCGCTGCCGCAGGCCAAGGCGGTGTTTCACACCCACATGCCCTATGCGAGCGCGCTGACGCGGCTGGAAGACCCGCGCATCAAGGAGATCGGCCAGACCGAGGTCGGGATGTCCGGCGAGATTGCCTATGATGACGAATATACCGGCCCGGCGCTCGACCCGACCGAAGGCGCGCGGCTGGCAAGAGTGATCGGCGACAAGACCGTGTTGTTCATGGCCAATCACGGCATCTCGACGGTCGGCGAGACCGTCGCCGACGCCTACGACCGGCTTTATTATATCGAGCGCGCCGCACAGGTTCAGATCTATGCGATGTGGACCGGACAACCGCTCAAGAAGCTCCCCGAGCCCGTGGTCGAAAAGACAAAACGCGATATCGGCGGCAACAGCCTCTACAACGGACCAACGCCTGCGCAGCGGCACTTTGATGCCCTGAAACGCATGCTCGACCGCAAGGAGCCGGATTACGCGTCGTAGGCGCTTCCCTTCCCCTCTCCCCTTGTGGGAGAGGGTGGCGCGGACGCGCGAAGCGCGTTCGTGACGGGTGAGGGGTCTGTCTCCGCGGAGAGAACCCCTCATCCGGCGCGGACTTTGTCCGTGCCACCTTCTCCCACAAGGGGAGAAGGAAGAAGGCGCGAACCCGCGCCACCCTACTGGCTCACCCAGACAATCCTCGCGATCCAGGCGACCTCGCCGGCGGTGAGCGTGCGGTCGACATGGCCGGGATTGAGCGATTGCAATTCCAGCGCCTTGGCGGTCCGGCGTTTCAGTTCCTTGACCATCACTTCGCCGCCGCACGTCTTCACCACCACCCGGTCGCCGCGCCGGATCGGGGTGCCAGGGGATACCACGATGATGTCGCCGTCGCGAAAAGCCGGCCGCATCTGGTCGCCGGAGATTTCGAGCGCATAGACGTGCTCGTCACTGGCCGATGGCAGCGCCATTTCGTCCCAGCCTTTGCCGCTCGGAAAGCCGCTGTGGTCGAAAGTGCCGTCGCTGCCCGCTTGCGCGAAACCAAGCAGCGGCACCGATTGCGCGGTCCGCGCGCCGTCGCCGATCAACTGCACAAAATGGTCGATCGAACTGTTGGTGGCGGCAAGCGCCTTGGCGAGCGATTCGGTCGACGGCCAGCGCTCGCGGCCGTCGGCGGTGATGCGCTTGGATTTGTTGAAGGTGGTGGGGTCGAGGCCCGCGCGCTTGGCAAGCCCCGACGGCGACAGGCCGGCGCGTTCGGCAAGCCGGTCCAGCGCGGTCCAGATCTGGCCGTGGGTCAGCACGCGCGGGGCTTTCGGCTGCTTGGCCATGCGGCAACGCCGTCAAAAGCTAGGAATTATTCCCTCAATAAACCGGCTTTCATGATCTTTCGCAAGGGGTAAAGCCCGCCCTTGAAGTGCGCTGGTCGCGCCGATACGGTCGTTGGCTGATCCCAAGATTTTCGTCAGGATTCCGGGAAAAGCCCAACAGACTCAAAGCGCAAGCAGGACTCCCCATAAGTTGCGGAAAATCTACAAAATCTGTCCCGAGCCGGCCTGGCGGGAGGCCGAGCGGCAAGGGGTGTACCGCGGCAGCACGGATGATGCGCGCGACGGTTTTATCCATTTTTCTCGGGGATCGCAGGTGGCGGAGACGGCGCGCAAGCATTTTGCCGGCCAGGGCGGGTTATTGCTGATCGAGGTCGATGCCGATGCGCTGGGCGAGCGGCTGCGCTTCGAGCGCTCGCGCAACGACGAATTGTTTCCGCATCTCTATGGCGAACTCGATCCTGCTGCGGTGATCAGCGTGCGCGAGATGCCCGCGCGTTCCGACGGCACCCACGACATTCCGGAGCTTGAGCCGTGATCCGCGCCTTCGATGCCTTCTCATTGCCGCTGCTGCGCTGGTTCGATGCAGAAGACGCGCATCGTCTCGCGATCCAGGGATTGAAGCTGCTGCCGCCGGTGCGGCTGCGGCCGGACGACTCCAAACTGGCGGTGCGGGCATTCGGGTTGAATTTCCCCAACCCAATCGGGCTGGCCGCGGGCTTCGACAAGAGCGCGGAGGTGCCGGATTCGCTGCTGCGGCTCGGGTTCGGCTTTGTCGAGATCGGCACCGTCACGCCAAAGCCGCAAACCGGCAATCCGCGGCCGCGGCTGTTTCGGCTCGAGCGCGACGAGGCCGTGATCAACCGGATGGGGTTCAACAATGACGGCGCGGCCGCGGTGCTGCGGCGCCTTGCCGGGCGCGCGCATCTCAAGGGCATCATCGGCGTCAATGTCGGGGCCAACAAGGACTCCGCCGACCGCGTCGCCGACTATGTGAAATTGATCGAGACCTTTGCGCCGGTGGCGAGCTATTTCACCGTCAACGTCTCCTCGCCGAACACGCCGGGCTTGCGCAATCTGCAGCAGGCAGCCGCCCTCGACGACCTCCTGGCAAAAGTGATCGATGCGCGCGAGCGGGTCCGGCAAAACGCCGGCGACTCGCCTGTGCTCTTGAAAATCGCGCCCGATCTCAGCCTCACCGAACTCGACGACGTCGTCCAAATCGCCCGCTCGCGCCGGGTCGACGGCATGATCGTGGCCAATACCACCACGATGCGGCCCTCGACCTTGCGCGAAGCATCCCGCGCCAACGAGCAGGGCGGCCTGTCGGGCCGGCCGCTGTTTCGGCTATCGACCCGGATGGTGGCCGAAACCTACGTCCGCGCCGAGGGCGCGTTTCCGCTGATAGGCGTCGGCGGCATCGATTCCGGCGGCGCGGCACTGACCAAGATCCGCGCCGGCGCCAGCCTGATCCAGCTTTATTCGTCGCTGATCTACAAGGGTCTTGGCTTGGTCGACGACATCAAGAACGATCTTGCGTCAACGCTGTTGCGCACCGGGCGCGATTCACTCGCCGAAATCGTCGGCGCAGACGCGGCGACGATCACGGCCGAGGACTGGCCGGTTTGAACGAAGCGTTCAACAGTGCCGGATAGCGCAGCGCCTCCAACCCGCCGCGCGCGGCGTAATGCACCAGCAACGCGCCCCACAGGCCGGCATTGCCGAACGAGCGCAGCGCAAGCCACGCGGCCAGGAAAATAGCTAACGAAAGCACCATCAGGTTGCGCATGTCGCGCGCCCAGGTCGCGCCGATGTAGACGCCGTCATAGCCGAAGGCGAAGACGGCGAGCATGGGCGACAGCGCCACGAACCAAAGATAGTCGCGCGCGCTGTGGCGGACCTCTTCGCTCGCGGTCATGACGTCGATGAGGGCGGGTCCGAACAGCGCGAACGTCGCGGCTACGGCAAGCGCAAAGGCAAAGCCCCACAGGATGACCAGACGGACCGCGCCTGAGAAGGCGGCCCGGTCGCCCGCGCCATAGGCGCGGCCGCAGAGTTGCTGGGCAGCGTTGGCAAGGCCGTCGAGAAAGAAGGCGCTGACCAGCAGGAAATTGTTGAGAACCGAGTTGGCGGCGAGCGCCACGTCGCCTGAGCGCGCGCCCTGCGCGGTGAAAAACAGCCACACCGATATCAGCGCCGCGGTCCGGATCATGATGTCGCGGTTGACCGCCAGCATGCGGATCAGTTTGGTCCGGTCGAGCAGCGCGGCGCGCGGGACCGGCGGCTGTCCAAAGGTGAGGCGTCGCGCGATGAGGATGCCGAGCAGCAGTCCGACGGCTTCCGCCACCAATGCGGCCATCGCCGCGCCGGCGATGCCGGCGTCGAGTACCAGCACCAGCAGAACGGTCGCCGCCACATTGATGAGGTTGACCGCAACCTGCACGGCAAGCGCAAGTTTTGCGCGCGCCTGTCCGATCAGCCAGCCAAGAACCACATGATTCGCCAGCGTCAGCGGTGCCGACCAGATCCGGATGGCGAAGTAAATCTTCGCAGCACGCGTGACACCCTCGCTGCCGCCCATGGCTTCGAGCAAGATTGCGGCGAGGGGTACTTGCAGGAGAATGAGACCGGCGCCGATCAGCGCCGCGACCGCAAGCCCTCGCACCAGCGGCGCGCGCAATTCCTGCGTCTCGCCGGCGCCAAGCGCCTGCGCGGTGAAGGCAAGCGTACCCATGCGCAGGAAGGCGAACAGCCAGAACAGGCAGTCGAAAATCACCGACGCGATGGCGACGCCGCCGAGCAGTGTGGCGTCGCCGAGCCGCCCGATCGCAATCGTCGAGATGATGCCGATCAGCGGCGTCGTCAGGTTCGCCACCATCGCAGGGCCTGCGATGGCGAAGACCTCTGCGGTCGTGACCCGTTGTGGGGGAGCCAACAATGTCGGCGGTTACGAATTAGCGCCCGCGCGGCGCGCCGAACATCCGCATCAGGAGCCAGACCGGAAACACGATCACGGCGCCAAGCAGGAAGTAGCGCCACAGCCAGTTGACGGCGTCAAAGCCGAGATTCCACAGCCGCCGAAACAAAAGCTCGATGCTGGTGAGGATATTCCAGGGATCGAAGCCGATCGCGGCGAGCACCACGCCCACCAGAACGGACAACAGGATCAGCCGAAACGCCACCGCCAGCGGCGAGCCGCCGAGAAACCGATAGAGGGCGTCATGGGTTGCCGGCAATTCCCTGGTGTCGTTGGGCATCGATCATCTCCTGCGCCGACTGGCGCGCTCACTATAGTATGGCGAGGGGCAGATGGGGAACCCGCTCATTGGCGTCAATGGCCGGCAGACTTCGTTACTCAGCAGGCTTCGTTATTATTTTGACATGTTTGCTTCAGGCGCCGCCTCGGCTTTCAGCATTCGCTCCAGCGTTTCCAGGCGGTCGGCCTCGCGCGGCGGCTTGTCCCAGCGCAACCGGCTGATGCGCGGAAACCGCATCGCGACGCCGGATTTGTGCCGCGAGGAGCGCTGCAACCCCTCGAACGCCACTTCCAGCACCAGTCCCTGATCCGGCTCGTGCACCACGTGGCGAACCGGGCCGAATTTCTCGGTGGTGTTGCGTCGGACAAAACGGTCGATCTGCAACAGCTCCTCGTCGGTGAAGCCAAAATAGGCCTTGCCGACCGGCACCAGCTGTTCGCCATCCTCCGCCGTCGTCCAGACGCCGAACGTATAGTCCGAATAGTAGGACGAGCGCTTGCCGTGGCCGCGCTGCGCATACATCAGGACGGCATCGATGATGTGCGGATCGCGCTTCCATTTCCACCATTGCCCCTTCGGGCGCCCCGGCAGATAGGGCGCGTCGCGGCGCTTGAGCATCACGCCCTCGACCGCTTCCGCGTCTTCGCCGGCGCCGGCGCCGGCCGGATTTTTCCGGGCCGATCCCAGCGCGTCCCAACTGTCGAAGGCAATGGTCGGCGATAGATCGATCCTGGCATCGTCGAGCTTTTCGACAAAAGCCTCGAGCCGCTTGCGGCGTTCGGAAAATGGCAGCGGCCGCAGATCCGCGTCGCCCTCGCCGAGCAGATCGTAGGCGCGCAGATGGATCGGATAGTCCTTTGTCAGTTTTGGCGAGACCAGTTTGCGGTTCAGCCGCTGCTGCAGCACGTTGAAACTCTGCACCCGGCCATCGCGCAGCACCAGCAACTCGCCATCGATCGCGCCGGGCAAGTGCAAGGACGGCAGCAAGTCCGGAAAACTCCCGGTGATGTCCTCGCCGCTGCGCGAATAAAGCCGGGCCTGCATGTTTCCGCGCGCGTCGCGGCCCGAGACGGCCTGTACGCGGATGCCGTCCCATTTCCACTCCGCAATGAAGTCGGCGGCGTCGAGATTGGCAAAATCGCCATCCTCGATCGCATGCGCCAGCATGACCGGGCGGAACGGCGTGGGGTCGAGATTGACCGGTTTTTCGCTGCGGCCTTCCAGCCACGCGAACAGCTCGAGATAGGGCGGGTTGAGCCCCGGCCACATCAGCTCGATTTCGTGCGGGTCTTTGTCGCCAAGCTCGGCCGCCGCGGTTTTTGCCAGCCGCGCCGAGATGCCGATCCGCATCGCGCCGGTGACGAGTTTCAGCAAGGCCCAGCGGCCGGTCTCGTCGAGTTCGTCGAGCCACCGTGCGAGCTGTTTCGGCAGCTCGGTCTTGCCGAGCGTGCGAAGCGTGGTGACGACTTCGGCGAGGGTGGGAGGAGGGTTGTTTTGGAGATGTCTTTGGCCATCCTCAACACTGCCTTCGCGGCACCCCCCACCCTGACCCTCCCCCGCAAGGGGGGAGGGGACGGAGAGAGCGGTCGCCGCGGCTGCCTTCGATTTGTGGCGAGGTGATTGCCCCGAATTCCGCTGAGCTCCCTCCCCCCTTGCGGGGGAGGGTTGAGGAGAGGGGTGGCCCAGCAAAGACTCGTCGCGATTGTTCGCTCCCTTCGGCCACATCAGCGCTACCGTCTCCGAGAGATCGCCGACGTAATCATACGACAGCGCGAACAGCACGGGGTCGGTGCGCGCCGCGATCAGGTCGCGGATCAGGCCCGGCTTGGCGTGCTTGAACGACAGCGCGCCGGTCAGCGCGGCAAGCGCGTAGCCGCGATCGGGATCTTCGACGTCGCGAAAATACGCGGTCAGCAGCCGCAATTTGTTGTTGCGGCCGGGCTCATAGGCGAGGCGGTCGAGCAATTGGGCAAAGCGGTTCATGCCTCGGAATCCTCGCCGGGCGGCACTATCTCGCCTTCATCCTCATCGCCATAGCCGACCAGATCGAGCGGCCGCGCGGCGAGGCCTTTTGTCTTGCACCAATGCACCAGCGCGTCTTCCTGGCCATGGGTGACCCAGATCTCGCCGGCGCCGGTGGCCCCGATGGTCGCGGTCAATCCGTCCCAATCGGCGTGATCGGAGATCACCAGCGGCAGTTCGACACCGCCTTGCCGGGCGCGGGCGCGCACCCGCATCCAGCCCGAGGCGAACGCCGTGACCGGATCGGGGAAGCGCCGGGTCCAGACATCCGAGGTCGCCGACGGCGGCGCCAGCGTGATGGTGCCGGCGAGATCGGCCTTCTTCACACCTTTGACGGCGCGCAACTCGCCGAGCGCCACGCCGCGGCTCACATAATAGTGCGTGATCTTTTCCATCGCGCCGTGCAGATAGATCGGCGCGTCGTAGCCGGCTTCGCGCAGCAGCGCGATCACGCGCTGCGCCTTGCCGAGCGAATAGGCGCCGACCAGATGCGCCCGCTCCGGAAACAGCGCGACCGAATCCAGCAGTTTCCTGACCTGAAGCGCCGCATCGCCGTGACGAAACACCGGCAATCCGAAAGTGGCCTCGGTGATGAAGACGTCGCACGGCACCACCTCGAACGGCGCGCAGGTGGGGTCGGGCGCGTCCTTGTAGTCGCCGGAAGCGACGACGCAGGTGTCTTGGCAGGTGACGGCGATTTGCGCCGAGCCGAGCACATGGCCGGCAGGGTAAAATTTTACGCAGACATCGCCGAGTTTTATCGCTTCGCCGTAGGCGATGGCCTGCGTGCTGCCGGCAAAATCGTCGCCGTAGCGCAGCCGCATCATGTCGAGCGTCTCTCGGGTGGCCAGCACCGCGCCATGGCCCGGCCGGGCGTGGTCGGAATGGCCGTGGGTGATCAGGGCGCGCTCGACCGGGCGCACCGGATCGATATGGAAGCCGCCGGGCTTGCAAGCCAGGCCGGCGGCGACGGGCATCAGGATGTCTTGCGGACGCATCTCGGATATATAGGCTGGCGCAAGGTTCGTTCGAGTCTTTCCCCCCATCCCTTTGAAACCAGAAGTCAGTTCCTCAAGATGCCCGCGCGATTATTCCTGTCCTCCGGCGATCTGATGGCCGACCGCCGCTTCGATTTTGCGCGCGACCTGCAGCTCAAGGGCGACCTCGTCGCCGCCGCCGATCTGTTGCTGCAGGCCACCGAACTCGCGCCCGGCTTCGCCTCGGCCTGGTTCACGCTCGGCCAAATCCGCGAACAGTTGGGCCAGCGCGAGGCGGCGATCGCGGCGTTTCACAAAGCACGCGAGGCCGATCCGGACGACCGGCATGGCGCCAGCCTGCGCCTGATGCTGCTGGGGGCCGAACGATTGTCGGCGATGCCGAAGGCCTATGTGCGCGCGCTGTTCGATCAATACGCGCCGAAATTCGAAACAGCGCTGGTCGACGATCTCGGCTATCGCGGTCCCACACTGCTGTTCAAGGCGGTGCTGGCCGCGCGGCGCGCGGTCAAGAAGCCCGCGTTTTTCAAACGTGCCATCGATCTCGGCTGCGGCACCGGATTGGCGGCCACAGCCTTTGCCAAAGAAGTCGATCATTTTACCGGCGTCGACCTGTCGCCGCGCATGATCGAGAAGGCGCGCGCAACCGGGCTCTATGCCGAGCTCGAGGTCGCCGACATGCTGGCGGGTTTGCGCGGCAGGCCGGAGGCAAGCGCTGAGCTGATCCTGGCTGCCGACGCGATGGTCTATGTTGCCGATCTCGCACCCGTGCTCGGCGAGGCGAAGCGCGTGCTGGTTTCAGGCGGCGTGCTGGCGTTCACCGTGGAGACGCATCGCGGCGACGGCGTCATTCTCGGCGAGGGGCTGCGCTACGCGCACAGCGCTGGTTACGTGCGCGCCTCGATCAATGACGCCGGGCTGAGCTTGTCGCAGTTCGACGAATTGTCGGCCCGCAACGAGGACAATGCGCCGGTGCCGGGCCTCGTCGTAGTCGCGGCCAAGACCTGAAATAAAGGCCTGAATATCGTCTCACGGAATTAATACACGCGCCGCAAAACGGCAAACTTCGCTATTGCCGAGCCTTCGGGAATGTAGATCAATGCCTGCTCCAGGGAGGAACAAAAACAATGAACAACAAGCAGACCAGGCGCGACTTCTGCGCCACCGCTCTTGCCACGATCGCAGCGTCCACCTTGCCGGCTCCGTACGTCTGGGCGGCGGAGAGCAAATACGATCCCGGCGCGAGCGACGCCGAGATCAAGCTCGGCCAGACCGTGCCGCATTCCGGTCCCGGCTCGCTCTACGGCGTGCTTGGCCGGGTCGGTGAGGCCTACTTCCAGATGCTGAACGAAAAGGGCGGTATCAACGGACGCAAGATCAAGTTCTTCACCATGGACGACGCCTATAGCGCGCCGAAATGCGTGGAAGCGACGCGGCGTTTGGTGGAGCAGGAAGAGGTGCTGGCGCTGTTCGGCTCGCTCGGCACCGCGCCGCAGACCGCCGTGCACAAATATCTCAATTCCAAAGGCGTACCGCAGCTATTGCTCAACACCGGCGCATCGAAATGGAACGATCCGAAGAACAATAAATGGACCATGGCGGGCCTGCCGCTTTATCCGACCGAAGCCCGGATTCTCGCCAAACACGTCGTGAGCGTGAAGCCGAATGCCAAGGTCGGCATCCTCTACCAGAACGACGATTTCGGCCGCGATTTCCTGGGGCCCTTCAAAAAAGTGCTGGAAGACGCGGGCGGCACCTCCAAGGTGATCATGGAGCAAACCTATGATCTCACCGACCCGACGCTCGATTCCCAGCTCATCAATCTCTCGAAGTCGGGGGCGGATGTCTTCTATAACATCTCGACCGGCAAGGCATCGTCGCAGTCGATCCGAAAAGCGGCTGAGCTCGGCTGGAAGCCGCTGCAGCTGTTGTCGGCGGGATCGACCGGACGTTCGATCCTCAACGCCGCGGGCTTCGAGAATGCCGCCGACATCGTTGCGATCCGCTATTCCAAGGAGGCCGGGCCAGGGCGCTGGGAAAAGGATCCGGACGCGATGGCGTTCGAGGCGTTGCGCAAGAAATATCTGCCGACCGTCGATCCGGACAACACGATCGCCTTTGCCGGCTACGGTCAGGCGGTCTCGATGGGCGAAATCCTCCGCCGCTGCGGCGATGACCTCACCCGCGCGAACGTATTGAAGCAGGCAACGACGCTGGCCGGCTTTCACTCGCCATTTTTCCTCGACGATATCAATTACAGCTACACACCCGACGACTACTCGCCGATGAAGACGCTCCACATCTCGATCTTCGATGGCAAGGACTGGCAGATTTCCGAAAAGCCGGTCGCGGAATAATCTTTTCGCCAATCGGCGGCGGCGGGTCGATTTGATCCGCTGTCGCCCTCGACGAACCACCCCCGACGGCTTACCTCTTGGCGCGTGCCGCCCGACATCCAGACCGCTTTTCCGGTTGAGCCGGCCGAACTGCTGCCGGACCGTTTTCGCCGCTGGTTCGCGGGCCGCGGATGGTCGCCGCGCGAGCATCAGCTCGAGTTGCTCGCAAAAGCCCGTGACGACCGCTCCGCGCTCCTGATCGCGCCGACCGGCGCCGGCAAGACCTTGGCCGGATTTCTGCCGACGCTGGTGGAGCTGAGCACGGCTTCTCCTCTGGCGCGGTCTGCTCCCCTCCTCCCGCGCAGCTGTGGGGAGGGGTCGGGGGTGGGGGGTCTCTCCGCGCGCTCTGCTGCTCGCAGCGAGACTGCGGGAGCACCCCCCACCCCCGACCCCTCCCCGCCACGCGCTGCGCGCGTGGGAGGAGGGGAGAAGAAGCCCCTTTCCGCGGAGACGGCGACGATCGCTGCGCCATCCTTACGTGCGGAATTCATCTCCACCGGCAGAAGCGTGCAGCGCAGCCGTGGCCTGCACACACTCTACATCTCGCCGTTGAAGGCGCTCGCGGTCGATATCGCGCGCAATCTGGAAACACCGGTTGCCGAGATCGGGCTGCCGATCAAGATCGAAACCCGCACCGGCGATACGCCGGTGTCGCGGCGGCAACGCCAGCGCCGTTATCCGCCGGACATCCTGCTCACCACGCCCGAGCAACTGGCGTTGTTATTGTCATCCGACGACGCGCCGTTCTTGTTCTCCTCGCTCAGGCGCATCGTGCTCGACGAGCTGCACGCGCTGGTCACGTCCAAGCGCGGCGATCTGTTGTCGCTGGGTCTCGCGCGGTTGTGGCGATTGACGCCGCAGTTGCGCGCGATCGGGTTGTCGGCGACCGTCGCCGAGCCCGAATCGCTGGCGCGCTTTCTGGTGCCGCAGCCCGATGGCACGAGCAAATCCGCCGATATCGTGGTCGCCGGCGGCGCGGCGGCGCCTGTTGTCGAGATGCTCGACACCCGTGAAAAACTGCCTTGGGCTGGCCACAGCGCGCGCCACGCGCTCAATGAAGTCTACGACCTGATAAAACGCAACAAGACCACGCTGGTGTTCGTCAACACCCGCAGCCAGGCCGAGATGCTGTTTCAGGACCTGTGGCGCATGAACGACGACGGGCTTGCGATCGCGCTGCATCACGGCTCGCTCGACGTCGCCCAGCGCCGCAAGGTCGAGGACGCGATGGCGGCCGGAAAATTGCGCGGCGTGGTCTGCACGTCCTCGCTCGATCTCGGCGTCGATTGGGGCGACGTCGATCTCGTCATCAATATCGGTGCGCCGAAGGGCGCCTCGCGGCTGATGCAGCGGATCGGCCGCGCCAATCACCGCATCGATGAGGCTTCGCGCGCCGTTCTTGTTCCGGCTAATCGCTTCGAGGTCCTGGAATGCGCGGTCGCGATCGACGCGATCGCGGAAAATGCCCAGGACACCCCGCCGCTGCGCACCGGCGCGCTCGACGTGTTGGCCCAGCACGTGCTCGGCCGCGCCTGCGGCGAGCCGTTTTTCTCCGATGAACTATACGCAGAAGTGCTGACCGCCGCGCCCTATTCAAATTTCTCGCGGACCGATTTCGACGATGTGGTCGATTTCGTCGCTACCGGCGGCTATGCGCTGAAAACCTACGAGCGTTTCGCGCGCATCAAGCAGGACAAGCAGGGCCGCTGGCGCGTCGCCAATCCCCGCGTGCGGCAAAGCTATCGGCTCAATGTCGGCACCATCGTCGAGGAGGCGATGCTGAAAGTGCGGCTGGTGCGCTCGCGCGGCGCAAAGGGCAACACCGGCTCGACCGGCGCGCTCGGGCGCGGCGGCCGCATGCTCGGCGAAATCGAGGAATATTTCATCGAGGGTCTGGTGGTCGGCGACACTTTTGTGTTTGGCGGCGAAGTGGTGCGCTATGAGGCTCTTGCCGAAGACCAGGTCTACGTCTCGCGCGCCAACGACAAGGACGCAAAGGTGCCGTCCTATATGGGCGGCAAGTTCCCGCTCTCGACTTATCTCGCCGAACGGGTGCGAAAATTACTCGCCGACAAACCGGCCTGGGGCGGCCTGCCGGATCAGGTGCGCGACTGGCTGTCGCTGCAGGCGCACTTTTCGCGAGTCCCCGGCGTGCAAGAACTCGTGGTCGAAACTTTTCCACGCGGCAATAAATATTACCTGGTCTGCTATCCCTTCGAGGGCCGGCTCGCGCATCAGACGCTCGGCATGCTGTTGACGCGGCGGCTGGAGCGCGCGCGTGCGCGGCCGCTCGGCTTTATCGCCAACGAGTACGCGCTGGCGGTTTGGGGGCTCGGCGATATGTCGTTCATGATCCGGCACGGCCAGCTCGATCTCAACGCGCTGTTCGCGTCCGACATGCTGGGCGACGATCTCGAGGCGTGGCTGGCGGAATCCGCGCTGATGAAGCGCACCTTCCGCTCCGGCGCGCTGATCTCGGGATTGATCCCGCGCCGCTTCACGGGAGAAGAAAAAACCCGCCGCCAGGTGCTGTTCTCGACCGATCTGATCTACGACGTGCTGCGCAAGCACCAGGCCGATCACGTGCTGCTGCGCGCCGCGCGCGCCGATGCCGCGACCGGGCTGCTCGATCTTCGCCGGCTTGGTGATATGCTGGCGCGAATCCGGGGCCGAATCACCCACCGGGAACTGGAGCGGGTTTCGCCGCTTGCGGTGCCGGTGATGCTGGAAATCGGCCGCGAAGCGGTTTATGGCGAAGCATCCGACGAACTGCTGGCGGAAGCCGCCGCAGAGCTGGTCAAAGAGGCGATGTCAGAATAAAATGTTGCGCTCCCGTCCATCAACATCGTCATGCCCGGCCTTGTGCCGGGCATCCACGTCTTTTTTCCTTATTAGGCCAAGACGTGGACGGCCGGGCATAGGCGAGCGGAAGCGACGCCGTCCTTCGGACGGCTGGGCCCGGCCATGACGAGCGTTGCTATTGATAAAGCCAGTCGCTCTTCATTGAATGTCGCGGGTGTCGATCTCATCCCCGATCTCTCCGGCGCGCTGTTCTGGGAAGAGCAAAACCTGCTCGTCGTCTCCGATCTGCATCTGGAAAAAGGCTCCAGCTTTGCCGCGCGCGGCGTGCTGCTGCCGCCTTACGACACGGCGGCGACGCTCGGCCGCCTCACCGCCGTGATCGGGCGGCACGACCCGCGCATGGTGATCGCGCTCGGCGACAGCTTTCATGACCGCGATGCCCATCAGCGGCTGTCCGCGCCGGACCGCGACGCCATCGCAAGCTTGCAGGCGCGGCGCGACTGGATCTGGATTTCCGGCAACCACGACCCGGCGCTGCCGTCCGATCTCGGCGGCGTGGTCGCGAGCGAAGTGGCGATCGGGCCGATCGCATTCCGTCACGAGCCGACCGGGGCGGTCGGCGAGATCGCCGGTCATCTGCATCCGAAAGCGCGGGTGTCGACGCGCGGCCGTTCGATGGAGCGGCGCTGTTTTGCCTGCGACGGCGAGCGCGCGGTGATGCCGGCGTTCGGCGCCTATACCGGGGGCCTCAGCATCCGCGACGTTGCATTTGAAAAAATCTTCCAGACGCTGGAATTCATGGCGCATGTGCTCGGCGACGCCAGGCTGCACACCATCGCCGCCTCGCGGTGCTATTGATGGTCGTCCATCCATCGGCCTCATCCTGAGAGTTTGTGAATGTATTCGAATTTCGACGGTTTCTAGGGGTCTAAGCCCTTGATTTGACTCATGTCGGAAAACGCAAAAATTGAAAGATTCACAGCCTCTGAGGAGCGGCCACTAGGCCGCGTCTCGAAGGATGGACGCTCGCACGCCTGTTGCCATCCTTCGAGACGCGCGCAGGAGCGCGCTCCCCAGGATGAGGCCTGTCTCGCGGTGTTATTGAGCAATCGCGGGGTAAGCGGCGAGGTGTTTTCATCTCTCCGCCAGGGCGTGAACCCGTAAATGGCGGACGTCCGCTTCGGTGCGCATTCCGGACGCAAGTCGGACATCGCGTGAGTTGCACAGCACGGCATCCGCCAAAAGGACGAATGCCTGTATTTGCTCCTTCACCATAATTGCGAAAGCATGCAACGCAACAGATTGTCTGGATGGCTGGGGCTCGCCGTGGCTGTGCGAACGGAGGAGCGCCGTTAGCTCAAGCCCCCCTGCTATCGCATCACGCTTGCCGGCCGGTTCTATACAAGGAGCAGGGCGATCTCACACGCGAGCCCTTGGTCGCGCCAATCAAAATGCACCTCACCCTTGAGTTGGCCTACAATTATGTTTTCCATAACGCGCGTGCCGAACCCGCGGTGCGTCGGCGGCGCGATGGTCGGTCCGCCCGATTCAATCCAGCGCAAACTGAGCCGTCCGTCTGCCGTACGCGACCAAGCGATTTCAACGCGACCATTCGCTGCCGATAGCGATCCGTATTTTGCGGCGTTGGTGGCGAGCTCATGCAAGGAGATTGCAATTGTCTGAGCCGCGTTCGGCTCCAGCATTACGGCTGGGCCGTCAATTCGCACGCGCCCCTCTCTTTCCCCGCAGTAAGGCAAAAGCTCCTGCGTGGCCAGACTGTGAAGCTCGGCTCCCGTCCAGCGCGATTGCACGAACAGGCCATGGACCTTTGCGAGGGCATTAATGCGCCCTTCGATCAGTTGCTTGAGACCATCAGACGTATCGGCACGAGAGAGACGCACCGTCGCTAGCACAGTGGACAAGATGTTCTTTGTTCGATGCTCGGCCTCGCGTGCGAGATTGATGATTTGCGCGTCGCTCCGTTTGCGCTCAGTTATGTCGCGAGCGATCTTCGATGCACCGATGACTTTTCCGGAGGCGTTCTTGACCGGAGAAATGGTCAGGGAAACGTCAATTAAACTCCCATCCTTGCGCAGCCGAATGGTTTGATAGTGTTCGACGCGCTGGCCGCGCCGTACCCGCTCCATGATCGCTTCTTCCTCTTTTTGGAGATAGGGTGGGATCAGGATCATAATCGGCTTGCCGATGATTTCCTCGGCCAGATAGCCAAAAATGCGCTCCGCGCCGCCGTTCCAACTCGTGATGGTGCCCTCGAGGTCCTTGCTAACGATGGCGTCGTGGCTTGACTCGATGATAGCGGCGAGCCGTAGCGCGGCCTCCTCACTGCGTTTGCGCTCCGTTATATCCTGGAAGCAGTTGACGGCGCCGACGATGTTTCCATCGCTATCCTTGACTGGCTCGATGTCAACCAGCGCGATGCCGCGCAAGCCGTCCGGTCGCTCAATGTGGACTTCCTGTTCGCGCACGGAAACACCGGTGCGCAGCACATCGGCCATGGGGCACTGATGGTGTAGGAGCAGACTGCCGTCAGGGCGGAACATTCGATACGATCCACAAAACCGTTCATTGGGATCACGGAGTTTAGGCGACCGGCCCCATAGTTCGGCAGCGCGGCGGTTGTATCGAAGAACGAGACCGTCCCGGTCACAAACATAAATCGCGAACGGCAGTTGTTCGAATAGTCGCGGGGGCAGTGCGAAGGCCTGTTCCTCACGCAAACCAAGGGGAACACCGGCTGCGTTCGCGACCGCATCCTCCTCGAAATACTTTCTCACGGGTTTGCGCCAGAAGGGACGTAGTATGTTGGATGGTACGTTGCTCATTGTGCTCCGGAACTCCTGTCACCGAAAACTGCCGAGGGCGCGGCGGCGGTCATCTTGCCTCAACTCAGTTCTGCTCGGTGGTCAATATTGCTCACGTTCGGAGATGGAACGGGTCAAAAGCCCGCGGGAAAAGTCAAGAAACTGGTCAATCTAGAACAAGGATGCCAACACGGAATATGCTGTCGGAAAGCTGCCAATAGCGATCGTCTCGATTGCAATTGGGAGGCCTACAAGGGCCGCTTTCCACTATTTCTGGCCCTGAATTTCAAAAACGAGGCACTACCTTGTGTTACCATGACGGTGCCAAAACTTCGGCGTAAGTTCGACCGTCCAAAATATCCTGGGGAGGAAACAATGGACCGCACGCTCGAACGATCGACCATGCGCAAGGTCTATCTGCGGCTGCTGCCGTTTGCGGTCTTGTCTTACGTGCTCGCATATATCGATCGGATCAATGTGAGCTTCGCCGGGCTCACCATGCGCGGCGACCTCGGCATGTCGGCCGGCACCTTCGGCTTTGCGGTCGGCATGTTTTACTGGGCCTATTTCCTCTTCGAGGTACCGAGCAACGTGATCTTGCAAAAGGTCGGCGCCAGAATATGGATCGCCCGGATCATGATTACCTGGGGAATCCTGGCGGGCCTGACCGCCACGGTCACCGGTTCGACGAGCTTCGCGATCGTACGCTTCCTGCTGGGCGTCGCCGAGGCCGGATTCTTTCCCGGCCTCATCCTTTACTTCACCTACTGGTTTCCGAGCCATCATCACGCCCGCATCGTGTCAGGCTTTCTAGTCGGGCTGCCGGTCGCGGTGGCGATCGGCGCGCCGATATCGACGGGGCTTCTCGGTCTGGACGGTTTGTTCGGCCTGCGCGGCTGGCAGGTCATGTACATCGCCGAAGCGATCCCCACCGTGGTGATCGGAGTGATCACATTTTTCGTACTCACGGATCGGCCTGAGCAAGCAAAATTCCTCACCGCGGAGGAACGCAACTGGCTCGTCACCACGATCGCCGCCGAGCGCCGCGCTACTGAGGCGGTGCGCACATTCACGCTGTGGCAGGCTTTGTACAATCCCAAGGTGCTGCTCCTGGCCTTGAACTATCTCGGCATCGTCACCGCCAGCCTGGGCATGCTGATTTTCATTCCGCAAATGATCAAGTCGCTGGGTGACTACAGTAACATGACGGTCGGCTGGCTCACCATGATTCCCTATATTTGCGGCGCCATCGCCATGGTGGCGTGGGGGCGCATCTCCGATCGCATGAACGAGCGGCGTTGGAATCTGTTCATCGGTTGCGTGTTCTCGACGGTAGGGCTTGTCATCGCCGGCATGACGATGGGCACCTGGTGGGCGATCGTTGGAATGTCGATCGCCGCGATGGGCTTTTATGGTTCCAAGGGCCCGTTCTTCGCCATGCCACCGATGTTTCTCAGTGGCGCCGGGCTCGCAGCAGGCATTGCCTGGATCAACTCAATCGGCAATCTCGGAGGCTTCTTCGGACCCTGGTACGTTGGCGCCATGAAAGATCTGACCGGCAGCTACGCGGGTGGACTTTATGGGCTCGCTTTGCTCGGTCTGATCGCGGCAATCGTTTGCGCGCTGTTTCTGCACATTCCGAGCCGCACGCCGTTGTCGGCGGCCGGCGCACCTGCCGAATGATCCTAATCACTACTGCATGGAGTGCGCGGAAATCTTGATTTCTGCAACTTCGGCTGACCAGTTGGAGTGTCCGTTCAGAAGTTTTTTTGAGTCCGTCGGTTCGCCTATGCTGCAAAAAGAATGCCTTCCCGCGGTTTCCTCCTTTGGAGGTTTGCGTACGCCGGCCCCGGTGTGTGTGGCGCCACCATCATGGGGCCGGCATCCGCAAACCTTCACAACAGCGGACATTCTGCGACGCTTTACATTATGTCACATTATGTCCCGTGCAAGGGATCAGAATTGGGGGCCGACGTACCTGAGGCGGTTTATATCGGATTGCCCCTGCTCAGGGAATTCGAGCGTCGGCGTGACATGGCCGACGAGTATGCCGGGTGTCACTGACGTCTTGATGTACTTCGTCTCGCCCGCTGCCAATTGGAACGTAACCGCATTTTCGACCTCGGTTGCCGTTGTTACGGCGTATTTCCCCGGGGGGCGGTCGACATAAGAGAACCCGCCGGGCACAGATC
>Ga0185299_10002872_pt1 | contig 24850 bp, 20 predicted proteins | sample PaiPotPPA55metaG_FD_128002 | JGI IMG/M metagenome (GOLD analysis project Ga0185299, IMG submission 128002) | Iron sulfur acid spring bacterial and archeal communities from Banff, Canada, to study Microbial Dark Matter (Phase II) - Paint Pots PPA... ...
CCTGGAATGCCACGGAACAGGAAAGTCACTGGGCCAGGACCACTGCCGCTTTTGCGAAGATCGCGGCACCGTCTGGGTGATCGTTTCCAAGAAGCAGGCCTAGCGCTCTCAGTTCTCAGTTCTCAGTTCTCAGTTCTCAGTTCTCAGTTCTCAGAGAAAGCGAAGGCTCGTCCATCGGCAGGGTTGCCCAGCGATGGAAGCGACTCGGACGACCCATCGATCAATCCATTGGCGGAGAAACCAGGAAGCGGAAGATAAGAGAACTGGAAACTAAAAAGAGACTAGAAACTGATAACTGAGAACTGAGAAAAATAAAGAGTTCCGAGGTGGTGTTGTGTCCATTCGTCTCAGCCAGTAGCTCGCGTTAGACCCTTGCTTGACCTGCTCTCGCTGCTTCCCTTGCGGGGCCGCTGCGCGCGATCTTCGCTCGGGCTCCGGGCTTACCGCCAACTGGACAAACCTACCCAACGCCTCGGAACTCTGTCTTGCCTTCGACTGGGTTTCCCGTTCGTCTCGACCAGCGCTTTGCTATAGACCCTTGCTTGCCTTCCCTCCCCATTTTGCAATGTTGAGGGTGACTCAGCTTGAGCCCCGGACGCCGCACCAACCGGAAAAACTTAAGAAACTGTCAAAGAACGATTCCCTTTTTACTCTTTCTAATTCTGCCGTCAACGAAAACTGCACGCCTCTATCTGATTTATTTTCAATCGAGTGCAGGCCGTCCACAGGCGGGTGACCGGATTTTGTGCAGTTTCGCCAGGGAATTCCGCGCAGAAGGCGTGCGGGGCACGGGTTTTCGCGATCCAGAGCCGGTCCGGCACCGTGTACTGCGGATTTTGCACCTGCTCCGCCAGCTGTGAAAATCCGGGGAAAGCCGCACCGGGAAGGAATCTCGAAAATCCAGAGACCTTAAGGATTTCGTAGCGTGCGCCGCAAAATCGAGTATGCTTGGCTAGAACATGACTTGCCAAGGCTTAATTCCTTGACAACCCGGATAAGTCTGCTTAAAGTTCGAGAAAAGCTGGTCGAACCTACAACTGATTTACAGGTGCCCTGTCTATGAAGAACGTTTACGAGGTTTTAAGGCAGAAAGAGATGGAGCTGACCCGGTTGGAAAAAGAAGTGGAAGCATTGCGCTTGGTGGCTCCCTTGCTGTCCGAAGGAACGGAAATGAACTCGGACATGGTGAAACCGGCACTGGCCACCGCTGTGAACGGACCCCAGCAGCCGATCCGCATCCCGGCGCCTCCAGTGGTCCCGGCGGCGCAGCCGGTCCGCGCAGCAGGATGGGACGACGCCGCCAAGCGCTGGCCGTGACCCTTCGCGACGGCCTTCGCCTCTCGCGCTCCCTCCGCCTTTCCATTTCCGGGCGACGCAGTAGCTTGCCCTGAACTGCGGAAGGATTTTGTTTTCTCTCTCCACCTCGCTCGCCCAGTTGGAGAACGCCATGAATCTTCTAGACAAAGTTCTCTCGGGTAAGCCCAGCCGGGCTGACTTCGCCGAGATGATAGTGCAGGCCCTTCACAAGGCCGGCATCAATGCCGGCATCAATAAAGAAAAAATCGATCAGTCCGGAAGCGATTTTTCCCTCAAGCTGCCCGGCGGAGCCACAATTTTTCTCGGCAACGTCTACGCCAACTTCTGCACCGCCCCTCGCAGCGCTCGTCAGTCCCTACTCTCGGACTTCATTACGGCCGCGGCTTCCATCCCTGACCTGCCTTCGATTCCCTCCGACTTCGCGACCGTGAAACCCAGCCTCATGCCCATAATCCGCGATGCCGCCTACTTCAGCATGATTCAGCTCCTGAACCGCAAGAACAAGAATGATCAAGGAGTAGACGTCGTGCTCAAGAATCTTGCCGGCGGACTGGCGGTCGGGCTCGGCTTTGACACCAAACGCAACATCACCTCCATCAATCGCGATGTCTTTGAGCAGTGGGGGGTGAGCCCTGAGGAAGCGTTCAAGGCCGCCAAGGATAATCTCTGGGAGCGGACCGATCCTAATCGTTTTGCCGGCCGAAACGGCGTCTACTGGGGAGAGTGGGCCGACTCCTACGACAGTTCGCGCATCTTGCTGACGGAACTGATCTATCGTCTCTCGATCGACGGTGATCCGATTGCTTTCGTGCCGAGCCGCGACCAACTCGTGGTGACCGGTACCAACAATTCGGCCGGACTCGCCGCCATCTTGGAGGGCGGAATGGAAAATCACTTCAACCAGGGCCATCCCTTCTCGCCCGACCTCTACGTGCTGGTCGACGGGACCTGGAACGTCTATGTCCCCGAAGATAAATCTCTCCGGGAAATGTGGATGAAGATCAAGCGGCGGCGCGATGCCATCGACTACTCTGAGCAGCAAAAGCTTCTGAATGAAATTCACGAGATAGAAGATATCGACATTTTCCTGGCCAGCTACAAGGTCTACGAACGCAAAGATGGATTCGCGTACAGCGCCTGCGTTTGGACCAACGGGATTGACAGTTCCCTGCCCCGATCGGAAAACATTGCCTTCATGGCAGACGTTGAGAACCCCGATTATTTTGTAATTCCCTGGGAAGCAGTCGCGGCTGTGGTTGGAAATCTGCTGGAACTGGAAACGGATTTGGCGCCGGTTCGTTACCGGGCCCGCCAATTCCCCAGAGAAGAGCAACTAGCGAAACTGCGCCCGCTGGCGATTTGAGTCAGAACTTGAAAGGGCGCAACTTCAACCCGCACCGCAAAAGCCAGCAGCTTCTCAACTTTGTCATTCCGCGCGCAGCCGGACCCTGGGCGAAGCCGAAGGGGACGGCGGAGTCGAGGGCCTGCCCTGAGCGAAGCCGAAGGGAACCTGCTGTCGCCTGCACACCACTGTTCCCGGGTGGAGAACAAATGCGAAGGGCACGACTTCAGTCGCGCCGTAAACTACGTCCCAACAATCTCCTGCAGGGCCCCCAGCAGCCCATCCACTTCCCCGGCAGTGTTGTAGTGCACGAGACCAATGCGCAGGAACCCTCCCGTTTTTTCCACGTCAAGCCGCTCGGTCAGGTTGAGTGCGTAGTAGTTTCCGTCCCAGGTGAAGAAGCCGCGATCCCCCAGTTTGGTGGCGAGCGCGAGTGGAGTCTGGTCCGCGGTTTGGTTGATGACGCGCACCGCGAGGGTAGGACATCGCCAACCAAAGCAATCGGGATCGGTAATGCCATAGATCTTTAGCTGCGGAATTTCGGAAAGCCCGGCAATCAGGCGATTCATCAGTGCATGTTCATGACGATGAATCGATTCGAATGCCGCGATGATGGCGGCACGACGCGTGGCCGCTTCGGGCTGCACGTGAAGATGCGTGCGGCGGCCGAGGTCGGCAATGTAATCAACGCAAGCGGTGATGCCGGCGATGCACTCATGGTTGAGCGTGCCCCACTCCCAGCGCAGCGGGACTGCGTCGGTAAGGGGGCGAATCTTGTAAGGCCGCAGCCGCGCCAAATGCTCGCGCTTGCCGTACAGCACGCCTATGTGCGGGCCATAGAACTTGTACGTGGAGCAGACCAGAAAATCGCAGTCAAGCGCAGCAACGTCGATCAGGCCGTGCGGAGCGTAGTGTACCGCGTCGACGTAGGCCAGCGCTCCGAAACTGTGCGCCAGACGGACGATCTCCTTGACCGGATTGATGGTTCCCACCGCATTCGATGCGTAGCCGATGGCGACGAGTTTGGTTTTGGAATTGATCTTCGCAGCGAGATCTTCGACGTCGAGAGTGCAGTCTTCCGGATGGATCTCAACCCAGCGAATTGTCACGCCTCTTTCTTCGAGCGCGAGCCAGGGCGAAACGTTGGCGTCGTGATCGAGCCGCGTGACGAGAATCTCATCGCCGGGGCCAAGGTCGCGGCCAATCGCCCGTGACATGGCATAGGTCAGCGTCGTCATGTTCTGGCCGAAGACGATTTCATCAGCGCCGCAGTTGAGAAAGTCATCCATGGCGGCGCGAGCATCGGCGAGCATCGCGTCGGTACGGCGGCTAGTTGCGTAGGCCCCGCAAGTGTTGGCGTTGTCGCGGCGCAGGTAGTCGGAGATGGCGTCAATCACTCGCTGCGGAACTTGCGTACCGCCAGGGCCGTCGAGGAAGACGGCAGGATGTCCGTTGACGGTTTGTGCTAGCTCGGGGAATTGGGCGCGGACCCAGGCGATGTCGAGGGCGGCGGAGCGTGCGGTTTCAGTCGTCGGCATGGTGGCTATTCATTTCTATCACGCCGACGGAACAACCCGTCCGCCGGTTACGTTTCTTGGGAAGGGACGTCTTAGACTTTAGCGGAGGCCCGGATGAGTGGACATGAATCATTGAGATTTTTCGCAGCGGCATGCAAGCGTGTCTGTGCGGCTGCGATCAGCATTTGCATCGTGGCCGGCGCCGCGCAACCCGCGCCTAAGCAGCCCGGCGAACTCGTCGATCTGGGCGGCCACAAGCTCCACGTGAATTGCGCCGGCAAGGGCAGCCCGACGGTTGTGGTGGAAAACGGGCTGGGAGATTTCTCCTTCGACTGGATTCTGGTGCAGACCCAGGTTGCCGCCTTCACCCGCATCTGCGCCTACGACCGCGCTGGATATGCCTGGAGCGATCCCGCACCCCAGCCCCGCACCTTTGCTCAGTTGAACCTCGAATTGCGCGATGCCTTGGCCAAGCTCGGAGAGCACGGCCCGTTCGTACTAGTGGGTCACTCGTTTGGTGGGCCGGTCGTAAGAAATTTTGCCGTCGCTTATGCGCACGAGGTCGTAGGATTGATTTTGGTGGACGCTTCGTTCGAAGGCCAACGCGTTGGCATCGGTGGTAAAGCGACGATGCGGCTGGGCGACGACGCGAAAGGCAAGAGCATTCCGCCACCGCACGAGGAGATGAAGGAATCGGACAGGGCCGCACCACGCTCGGACCCTGCCCCGCCACAGCACCAGGCACTCGACCCGATGTACAACGTTCTTCCGCCAGCACAGCAGAAAATGCAGCTCTGGGCACAGGCGCTGCCGGAAATCGAAGACGCGGAGAACAGCCAGCGCGAATGGTCTGGGGAGTACTTCGCGAAGTGGCAGGCTACACCCCAGACGGGGATCTTAGGACCGATTCCGCTGATTGTGCTGACCCGCGCCGAGGGAGGTTACGACAACGATCTCGATATCCCTGCGGCGCAATTGGAGAAAGAACGCAAGGAAGGACAAGCGAAACTAACGCAACTCTCTACCAACAGCAAACAAATCATTGTTCACAGCGGGCACAACATGGAACTTGAGGCGCCTGGGGAAGTGAGTGCGGCGATCCGTCAGGTTGTGGATGCAGTCCGGCGACACAGCAAACTATGAGCGCCCCCAGCAGAGGCTGTAGGTGTGAATGCGGATCCTTCGCTTACCCCATCACCGTCGTGTGGTCCGGCTTAATCTTGTAAATCACGCGCACCTCGCCGGGCTGGCCGTAGGGATACTTGTCGACGCCAAGATATTTCTTGGCCAGCTTGTCGATGCTGGCGCTGGCCCCGTCTTCCGTGATCTCGACCACGCGGCCGCGGATCTCGAGGTAGCGGTAGGGATTCTCCGGATCCACCAAAGTCATGGCCACGCGCGGATCGCGGCGCACGTTCTTATCTTTCTGCCGTCCCTTGGCCGAGTTGAAGATCACGTGTTCGCCATCAAAGTCGCACCACACCGGCGTGACTTGCGGCCGGCCGTCGGGCATCAGCGTGCCCAGGTTGGCGAAGGCGCGCTTCTCAAACAAATCGCGATATTTCTCGGGGATAACTTCCGGCATAAAGCCTCCTCGCGGGTGTGCAATGAATTGACATGACATTATAGATCGAAGAAGCAACAAATCGGAGCGGCACGAAAATGCTCATGTGGAGACAGCCGCCCTTCGCAAGCTCAGGGGCAGGCTCTCGGCTGTCTCGCCGAGCGAAGTGAGGCGGCTCTTCGTCAAGGCTGGCAAAATGTGGCTCATCCCCCGTATTCTTTCAAACCATGACCACCACAAACCAGAAAGACCCCGGCCGCGCGCGGCGGCGAATGACCGTTTGCCCAGGTTCGTGATTCCGGTGCTGCTGATTCTCATCACTGCCGCGCTGGCTCCGGCGCAAACCGCGAAATATCCACAGACCATCGTCTTCATGAGCGACTTCGGCGTAGTAGACGACTCCGTTGCCATCTGCCGCGGCGTCATGTATTCGATCATGCCGGAAGTGCGCATCGTCGACCTCACGCATCAGGTGACGCCGTTTTCCATCCTCGATGGCGCGCGCTTTCTTTATGGCGCCACGCCTTACTATCCCGCGGGCACGGTCTTCGTGGTCGTCATCGACCCCACGGTGGGCAGCACGCGCAAAGCGATCGTCGCCAAGTCGAAACGCGGACAATATTTCGTGCTGCCCGATAACGGCCTGCTCACCTTGGTCGAGCAGCGCGACGGCATCGAAGGCGTGCACGAGATCACAAACACAGATTGGATGATCGGCACCAGGCTGTCATCAACATTCCACGGGCGCGACATTTTTTCTCCTGTTGGCGCGCACGTGGCGCGCGGCGACGATTGGACGAAGGTAGGCCCGGAGATGCCCGTGGCATCGCTGGTGCACCTCGAATTGAAGGCAGCGCGGCTCGACGATCGCGGCGTGACGGCGGAAGTAATTGCCACCGACGGTCCATTCGGCAATCTCGTAACCAACCTCGACGCGGAAGATTTCCTGACGCTCGGCTACCAGCGCGGCCAGGAGGTTCCGGTGAAAGTCGGCAGCAAAGAAATGAAGATCAAGTTCGTGCGGACCTTCAGCGACGTGGTACTCAAGCATCCGCTGCTCTATATCGATTCGCGCGGACATCTCGGCCTGGCCGTGAATCAGGGAAGCTTTTCCGCGGCGTACGGAGTGACTCCGCCGGTGGAATTGTTTATTCCACGAGCGCAGAAGTGAGAAATGTCATTCCGAGTAAAATTGTCATTCCGAGCGAAGCGAGGAATCTAGGTTCTTGCTTGTGCCACTGGTATTGCCGCCCGCGAACAAACACCAGGATCCCTCGCCTCACTCGGGATGAGATCGACTTTCAGGGATGACAACAATTTTCAGGGATGACAACAATTAGTGCGCAGCCATTCCTAAATCATCCTGCACCCTCGGCAGCACGGCGCGCAGCAGCGCCTCAAAGCTGCTCTTGACGCGCTCCCCGGTTTCCATCACTTCCTGGTGCGAGAGTGGCTGATCGAGAATGCCGGCCGCCATGTTGGTGACGCATGAGATCGCGAGCACTTTGATTCCCATGTGACGCGCCCCGATCACCTCGAACACAGTCGACATACCAACCAGGTCGGCGCCGATGGTTCGCAGATACCGAATCTCGGCGGGCGTCTCGTAACTGGGTCCGAGAAGGGCCGCGTAAACGCCTTCGTGCAGTGTCATTCCCAGCTTGCCCGCTTCTTCTCGCGCTTGTTCGCGATAGCGTTTCTCATAAGCATGCGTCATGTCAGGAAAGCGCACGCCGAAACGGTCGTCATTCGCGCCCACTAGCGGATTCGCTCCCTGCAGGTTGATGTGGTCGCGGATCAGCACAAGCGCGCCCTGCTGATAATTCAGATTGATCCCGCCCGCCGCGTTGGTCAGGATGACGGCGCGAATGCCCATGCGCCCGAACACGCGCATGGGAAACGCGACCTCCTGCGCCGAATATCCTTCATAAAGATGCACCCGGCCCCGCATCACGGCCACGGGAACAACGCCCGCCGTGCCGATCACCAACTGTCCAGCATGTCCGATCGCAGTCGATCGCGGGAACGCGGGAATTTCGGTGTAAGGAATGCGCGCCGCGCCGCCGAGAGAATCGGCAAACCCGCCGAGGCCGGAACCCAACACCAGACCAATCTGCGGACGCAGAGTAATTTGCCGCAAAATAAATTGCGCGGATTTCTCGGCGTGTATGAATTGATCTTCCATGGGGTGAGGATTACAAATCGTCATCCACCAGAAATCGCCCGTGCCCGTTGCGCTCCAGCCAATCATATAAGAAGGTTTGATAAAGATAAGACGCCACGATTTCCTCTCCCAGTTCGTGCGTCTCTGTGCAAACAAAGGGCAAACGCAAGCCCACCAACACTGCGATCAGTGACTGCGTAATCCGGTTCGGGTTGCCGCGACCGTAGGGATAGGCGCTCTTGATCTGGCTCAGCGGCGCGGTGATGACGAGCAGGCTGTGAGGAAGTTCGCTCATGCGCCGGAGGCGTTTCACAAAGGCGGCTCGATTCTCGGTGAAAGAGCTGACCAAGTCAGAAAGATCTTTGCGCTCGACCACGCACGACCCTTCCATCCCGGCTACGCTGTAATCGCCGAGCGCCAGGGCGCGCATTTCGACCCCGGCAAACCAGCCTTTGAACCGCCGGAACGAGAGCGGAATCTGCTCTCGGGTGTCGACCACTACGACCGGCAGCGGAGTGCGCAGTTGCGTTCCGCCGCGCTCGGCCAGCACCGGCACGATAGGATGGGAAACAGGCGATGCGCTCATCTGCCATTCGAGGGGCGAGGCGATCAAAGTTCGCGGCTTGCGTGGCATTCGCCTCCAGATAGCGCCGCCGTCCCGGCGGCTGTCGTGGAGGCGTCCCGCCTCCACTGCTGTCACCAAGATTCAATCGCTACAGCCGGCAGCCTGTCTTGAGCGAAGCCGAAGGAATGCCGGCGCTACGTTTTAATATTTCTTCTCGAACTTCGCGAACTCACTTTCCAGTTTCCACTGCAAGCCAGCGCGTTCGCTGGCAGCCAGAAACTGCTCGCACGCCGCCGAAGGCTTCCTCGCGCCCGCCGCATCGCCTACGCATGCCGGCGAAACACGAAACCCAAGTTTCGTGTCGGTCCACAAGCTTTGACCCGGTAGAAAGCTGTGCTCCAGGCTCTGCCGCGCCATGCGCTTCAAATCCGCATAAGACAAGTGATAACTCTCAACCGCGCGCAAATATTCATGCGTCATGTCAGACCGCGACACGCCCTCGTCATCCGTCGCGAGCGCCACTGGAACGCTGTGCTTCATGTAAACCGGCAGCGGATGTTCATCCCCGCTCACGCCCAGAATCATGTCATTCGAGGTCAGCGAGATTTCCACCAGCACATTGCGCTCCGCCATTTCATGCAGCAAGCCGATGGGATCTTTCTCGTTCATCACAGAAACCCCGTGGCCGATGCGCTCGGCATGGCCGCGTTCGACCGACGCGCGAATATGAAACGTTAAATCCTCCGGCGGCACCAGTCCCATGGCTAGCTCGCCTGCATGCAGCGTGATGTGCACCTTAGGATAAACGCCGTGCAGATAATCGATCATGGCCATGTGCTCGTTGAAGTCGTGGAGAGGCACATACCAGTCTTCCGGCATCACCAGATTCAGCCCCACAAATCGCGGATCAGAGGACGCCAGCTCAAATCCCAGCAGAATCTGCGCGAACACAATCTCATGCGGCAAACCGCGCAGCACCTGATAAAGATAGCGCACGGTCACATCGCATCCAGGCGCAGCTTTTGCGGTGCCGCACTCTAGAATCTCTTTGGCCTTGGCGTCGTCAGCGGCGAGCCGCTTGCTGGTTTCCGCAGCCACGTCTTTCAAACCGGCATTCAGCAAGGCTTCCCGCATTTTGGCGAAATCCCGGTTCCATTCGACTCTCCACTCGACTTTCTCTGCCAGTTGCTTCGCGGCTCCTCCGTCGGCGGTGTGCATGAACTCGACATATTGCAGATGATCCATGCCCGCACGATTCGTAGACGCGGCAATTCCCTCCGCCACATGAGTGTGCGAGGCCAGCCCGAATTTCTCGAACGCTGCGAAGAAATGATCGTGGCCCGATTCGTCGCCCGGTTTCCAGTTGCGCATCGACCAGGCGTCAATCATCTGGTTGTAAAGCACGTGATCGCCATAGCTGCACCGGGCCGCCGGCTTGGCCGTGTAGTTCTCGCAGGAGTCGCAAGGTGGTGCGATCAGCCGCGACGACGTCCGGTCCACGCATAGCCCGCCGGATGCCGCGAAATCCACCAGATCTTCGGCATAGATCGCGCCATCCAGATGATTGTGCAGATCTCCACCCTTGGGCAGGTCGCGCACAAAAGCCAGCAATAACGGCGGCTGCTTCCGTAGCGACTCCATGTAGCGGGAGGTGCGCTGCTCAGCACTCTGGGCGGCGGCCAACCCGCTCAGCAGAAGCACCAGCCAGCAATGGCGCAGGACCCCGCGCATGGTTCGTGCCATGGTCAACCCTCCCGCATGGAAAACTTGAAAGTCAGGAAAGGAATTGTAATCTGTCGCAGGACAGCATTCACGGAAAAGAATCGGAGTACAGAGAAAACGATCTGGCAATCGCAAGTTTTCGCCAAGCTACGGAACGCGCTGGCCGCGCCACTGCTTCTCTTCGCATTCCACGCAGAACGTGCGGTCCTGCGATACCGGAAAGCCACAAGCCTTGCATTTCTGCAGATTTCTCAACTCCGCAGGCACAGGAATCGGCTCAGGGGCCTCAGCGGCGCGGCCGACGCCGGGCTGCAGAGCGGCCGACCAGAAAAGGGGCTTCTTAGAAGCCAGTTCAGGCTCCGCCTTTTGCACCACGGCCTCTTCCAGCACGGCCTTTTCCGGTTCCCGGAGAGGAGTTTCTTCCTCTGGCACCACGGTCGCCAAATCCGCACCGGTAGCAACCCGAGCAGATTTCACCGGCAAAGTCTCGGCCACTACCGCATCTGACAGCGGCGCGTCCACACCCGATTCCAACACCGCGGGTAGACTCTGCGCTGCCTCCGCGTGCTTCACCGCGGTCTCCACCATTTCTCCTAGGCGCTGCAGAGCGGAGAGATCACGCTCCTCAAAAGCGTGAGGCTTGCCTGAAAAAAGCTCGAACACGCCGAGCACCCGCTGTTCACTCACGATCGGCATCACCACCACCGACGCAATGCCCAACTGCCGGCAGCCTTCGCGGTTCACGCGCGGGTCAGTCTCGGTATCGTCACAACGCAGGGCCTGGCGCGTGCGCACGCTTTCCCCCGAAAGCCCATATTCCATGGAGAGCAGTGCGCCCAACTCAGGCGCGTTCGGTCCCGAGCTGGCCCGGCACAGCATGTCGGCGTGTTCGGCGCGGCGCAGGGCAATCGCAGCCCCACTGGCTCCGGTAAGGTATTGGGAGCGCTCAGCGAGCAACTGCAGGGCGGCATCAAGATCGCGCTGGGCGATATTGTCCAGCGACTGCCCGTCATCCTCGCCCGGAACGCGGGGCTCGGCCTCCAAAGACTGGGGCGGATGCGCGTTGGCAGCGGCAATCCTAGCTGCGGCGATGCTGTCGGCAATTGAGCTGTGATCCATGGCCCGCGTCAGTAATTGGAGTCTCGCTCGCAGAGGGGACGGTGTCAAGAGACGAGCTTGGGTCTCAGGTCCCTGGGTCTTAGATCATAGGGTCTTGGGTTCGCGAGCACAGGCGCATCCTGCTCGGCGCCTGATACCCAACACTTAATAGACCCGATTCCCGCTCCCGCACCGCCGTATTCGCCAACTGGTTCGCCTCGGCATTATCCTCGCGCGGCACATGAGAAATGGAAAAACTAAGAGCGCGCGCCAGCTTCCGGCAAGTCCAATGCAATGAATAGAGGCGCGAGCTGCGGCAGATGTACTCGCCCCGCATCTGGCGGACCACCACCTGCGAATCCGAGTAAACATGCAACGCCTTGGCCTTCAGGGAGAGAGCGCACTGCAGCGCTTCCATCAGAGCGACATATTCCGCAACATTGTTATCCTGGTGCCCGATCCACCTGGAGATGCGGATAGGCCCGCTCTCGCAGCCGTCGATCACCACCCCAATACCCGATGGCCCTGGATTGCCCAGAGAACCACCGTCCACATAGGCCACGAGTTCTGACATCACGAATTCTTTTGTACTGTTAGCAAGATGCGCCGAGAATGTTTGGCCGTCAAGATCAATCTTTGGTTCTGACTGTGGATTTCTGCCGCTTTCGCAATTTGTGAAAGTCTTGTGTAAAAGCAGTCCCGAATTGGGAACGCGTTTTCCTAAGCTTCGCCTATGCAACAAGTTGCAATCTCTGTTATTCACAGGACGAATCCGGTGGATTGCACCAATAGTTTGCGTTGACTTTTATGAACACTCTGTTAAGGTTGCATCCGTCGACGGTTGAAAGGGACAGCGAAATAAAACTTGCTGACCCGAAGTAGACTGGGTGATCAGTCAGGCGGGGCAACCTGCAAGACAGCCGGACCTGAAAAAACCGACGGCTCTGCGAGGGGTAGTTGGGGTTCGGGACTGTGAAAACAGTGATCGCATCAAGGGGCTGTGACGGTACATGCGTCCACGCTGTTGGCTCCCTCGCAGGAGGCGGCGGCTAGAGCATAACCAATGTCACGGCCCTTTCAATTTTTTCCCCCACCTTTGCTTCTTCCCAGAACTGATATCCTCTCCTCACAAATGAAACCGTCCATACCTCGTGTTGTTTTCGCTCTTGTCCTTGCCCTCTGTTTCACTTACCTGCCTGCCTCTTGCCAGGAGGAAAAGACCGCTGCGCCCGGCCACTATCTGTTTGCCTGGACCGGCGACGCTGCGAAAAAGGGTAATGACTTTCTCGCAGTAATCGACGCCGACCCGTCATCGCGATCGTATGGCCGCCTCGTGACTACGCTTGTCACAGACCAGCAGACCAAGCTCGTTCATCACACGGAATATGGAATGCCCGCCAGCGGCATGCTGTTTGCTAACGATCACGAGGCCGGCCGGACTTTCATCTTCGACGTGCGGGACCCGCTCCATCCCAAGGTTGCGGCTTCGTTCACCGATATGGCCGGTTATATGCATCCTCACTCCTACTTGCGTCTCCCAAACGGCAATGTGCTGGCCACTTTTCAGCATGCGCATGACAGCATGAATCCTGAAGCGCTAGGCAAGCACGGGGGCCTGGTCGAAATCGACGACACCGGGAAGGTTATCCGCTCTGCCAGCAGCGCTGATCCTGCACTTCCTGATGCGCTGCTCACTTCTTACAGCCTCGTCGTCCTTCCCGGACTCGATCGCGTGGTTTCCACCAATTCGGCCATGGACGATGAAGATGTGTTTCGCGGATTGACCTACCAGATCTGGCGCCTTTCCGATCTTAAGCTGTTAAAGACTGTGTACTTTGATGAGGGCAGCAACCACTACGGCCAGATCAGCCCGGAAGAACCGAGGCTCGCTCCCGACGGATCAATTTTCGTGCAAACCTTAGCATGCGGCCTCGAGCGCATCACCGGCGTTGACAAAGACGAACCTAAATCGCAGTTGGTTTATTCGTTTCCAGCAGGGTTCTGCGGCGTACCTACTATTGTAGGGCACTATTTACTGCAAAGCGTTTCATACCTGCACACCGTAATCGTGCTCGACATTGCCAATGGAGCAAAGCCAGTGGAGGTCTCAAGGGTAAAGATCGACGACAATTTCTATCCTCACTGGACGGGGTGGGATCCAAGAACGAATCGCGTTGTGGTGACGACGGGCGGGACGGGCGATCCCCGGCTTTACATGTTGAAATTCGATCCCACGAGCGGCGCCATTTCCCTGGATGAAGCTTTCCACGATTCTGACGGAAAACCTGGCGTCAACTTCTCCAACCGCGACTGGCCCCACGGCTGGAAGGGATCAGGCGTGCCACACGGAGTTGTCTTCTCGCGCTGAGCCCGGATAAGAGTCGGATATTCCCAGCTCTTCTCCGCGTCCTCCGCGGCTTTTCTTCGCGACCTCCGCGTTAGAAGCTTTAGGATGTTGCCATTTTGTGGGCGTGAGAGGAAGCTGCCTAAGCCGCGACCTCGCCCGCAATCATTTCATCCACATAGCACCAGATCCACTCTTCTCCAGGTTCAATCGAGCGCATCACGGGATGCCCGCTGTGCCGGAAATGTTTCGTGGCGTGCTTGTTCTTCGACGAATCGCAGCAACCCACGTTCCCGCATAACATGCACATCCGCAGGTGAACCCATGTGTCGCCGAGTTTCACGCACTCTTCACAAACATGCGTGTCAGTAGTCGTGATCTTGATCTGATCCAGATGCTTGCATTTCTTCGCCATTTCTATCTCCCTATGATTCGTCGGTCAAGCTCGTTCCAGTTCCTTCCGCTCCCACCGCGCCAGATTCGCCCCCGCCTCATAAGTGCTCTCGAGGAAGCTAAGCAGCGCCTCGCGTGGTGAAGCAGCAAGCCGCACGTCGTCATACATCAGCAAAAATTCCTTCATCCCATGATGGTAAAAAGCAGCCGCCGGTTTCACTTTCTCCTCCGCAAAGCCCGGCGGCTCAGGCGCGGCATAAGCGTAAAACGCCGCGCCTTTAACGTCGCCCCCGCCCGGCCAGAATCCGGAGCTGATTACCTCATGCGAATACGCCTCGCGCGTAATCGAATCGGCTCCCGCGCGCTCCGGAGCGCGCCGCCCCGAAAAGCGCGTCACGCACAGGTCAAAGCTCCCCCAGAAAAAATGCACGGGACTATCCTTGCCGATGAAGCCTGCCCGAAATTCTTTAAAGATGGTGTCGCACAAGACCAAAATCTCCCACAGGCGATGCGCATACTCGCGATCGTAAGAAGCATGTTGCATATCGCGCTCGAAGCGCACCGGGTTCGGCACTTCACAGGGCATCGTCGAGATTTTCACCTCGATGCCGAGCGACCGCAAGGCCGACATAAACTCCGCATAGAACTCGGCCACGGACCGCGGCTTCAGCTCCATCGTCTTCGACGCACCCCAACTGGTCTGCATGACCAGTTCGTGCTCAATAAAATCGAACTGAATTTCGAAAATCGCGTCGCCATAAGGAATCGCAGAAGTCGTCAGTCCCCGCGCGCTGACATAAAGAGGAACCTCCCACCAGTGGTTGACCCGCGGACTGAGCGCCAGCCGCACCTTGCCCACAATCTGCGTCCACATGTGCAGCGTGGCATAAGTATCTTGCCATGCCTCCAGCGGTAATTCCGGCCAGACATCCTGGTTTGAGTTATGTGCATGCGCGGCCATCGCGAAACCTCCTTGCGAAGATATCAGGGCGCGGCTTCAGCCGCCGCCAGGCCCCAAGAGAAATGTGGGCTTCAGCCCCTGCGGCGCTTGCAGAACTCTATCACTTCTTCGCCGGCAAATACTTCTTCTCAATCGACGCCACAACCACATAGTTCGGATCCACCATTTCATTAAGGTGAATCTTCCCCACCTGCGACAGCAACTCATAAGCATCAAGTTCCGACAGCCCGTAATCCTTGTGAATCCAGTGCACCAGTTCGGTGAACGCGATGCGCAGCGCATCATCCAGCGGACGATAGGCGCCGACGGTCATGATCGCGTGATCGTTCTCGAACTGCGGCCAGGCGATGGCGCGCCCCTTGATCACACTCAACTGCACCCGCGCCTTCAACGGAACTTCAATAGCGGTGCCCGCGATTTCTCCGTCGCCCATGGCGGCGTGGCCGTCCCCAATGTAGAATAGCCCGCCTTTCACGTTCACCGGAAAATAAACCGTGTTGCCCACGCTGGCTTCGGGCGAATCCATGTTGCCGCCGAACTCGGCGGGCACGATAGAACTGCGCGCCTCACCCTCCGCCGGTGCCACGCCAATGCAGCCAAAAAAAGGATGCAGCGGAATCTTGACCGAGAAATCCGAATCAAGCGCCTTAAACGTCCCCGTGTTCGCGGCATGATCGATGTGATAAAACCAGATTCGCTCCGGCAGCGCCGCATGCAGCATGGGCGTGTAGTTGGTCTCATTAAGCGCCCCAAATCCCGGCGCGAACGCGCCCAGGCCCATGTCACCATCCACCTCGAGTTCCAGAATCTTGGCGGCCAGCGTGTCGCCCGGTTCCGCCCCTTCCACAAAAAACGGCCCGGTCAGCGGATTGTCGCCCTTCACCATGCTGAGCGTGTCCCCCGGTTTCCTGATCGCGTTGCCAAAGCAATCCAGCGTGTTGGTATCAAGAATGTCGCCCGACTTCAAATGCGCGACCGGTTCCGCCGTAGCGAACAGGTACTTCACGTTGGCGTTGGTAGCAGTGTAGTGAACCACGTTCTGGGCGGACACTGAACCGGCCAGCAGCACGAGCATAAAAAGACGAGCGATCACGGAGGCCTCCTGGTGAATTTTCAATTGTAGCGAAGAGGCGGTCCGACGCTGCAAATCAGCCCAGTCCTTCAGATCGCTGACAACCCCCCCGAAAGCTGCCACAATGATGAGAGATCATCAGAGCAGAAGTCATTCACGGCGCGTCCCTCGAGAACGGGTTTATGCCAATCAAAAAGGTTGCCGGAACAGGCCTTAAGATACTAGCTGTTTGCCTGCTGTTTACTGTCTGCATGGCTGTCGGCGTATCCTTGTCTGGTTTGGATCGGGCAGCGCAGCAGGGCCGCCCGGCCCAGACCTCGTCTCAGGTCTCTCCACCAGCACCGCTGGCAACTGAGCCGGCCCCGGGCAAAATCTTCCTCCCTCTCCTCGTCTTTTCCCTTTGCGTGGGAACGGTTGTGTCTTATCTGATTCTGCGGTCGAGTTGGCACGGTTGGACTCTGGCCGGCGCAATATTCGTGGGCACGTACGGGATTTCGACGGTGGTCAACCAGATTGAATCGATGTTTTTTCTGTCGAACAAGTTCCCGCCCGGGCTGATAAGGGCCATCTTCCTGCAAGGAGCGATTGCCACCGCCCTGTTCGCGCCTCTGGCGGTCTTGGTGCTCGGCAAGTGGCGGGTCCCCGTGCCTGCTCCTCCTCCTGCGCCTGTACGGATGCGCGCCGCTTCCGCCGCGCGGAGAGTCTCCCTGCTGGTCGTCGCGTTCGTGTTCCTGTACATGTTCTTTGGCTACTACGTGGCCTGGCAGAACCCTGAATTGCGGACGTACTATGGCGGCCAGGAATGGCCGTCCTTCTTCGCATCTTTGAAGGGGAACTGGCTAACCAACCCCTGGATATTTCCGCTGGCAACGTTTCGCGCCCTGCTCTATATCGCGTTCATGTACCCACTGATCCGCATGCTCCGCGTGGCGCGGCCGGAGGCTGCGACGGCCACTGCTTTGTTCTTGGCCGCCTGGACCACCGCGCTTCTGTTGCCCAACCCGCTGATGCCAGCCAGCGTGGCCCGAACCCATTTCTGGGAGACACTGGGCTTCAGCATGGTCTTCGGCCCTCTTCTCGGCTGGCTCTTGTGCACTTCGCCATCGGGGATCACCAGGAGCACAGCCGCCGCGGCCTGACGCTACCTTGCCACCCGCTGCAGGTGCCAGAACATACCTCCGCGGAACCAATCCCACACGGAGACTTATGTCGGCAGGAAAGCGAAAGGGGCAGGCTACTGACTGGGGATATCTACCGCTTTGCGATCACGATTGGGTTCGGTCGCCGGAAGAGGCCGGGCTTACCCACTCTTCGTCGTTTTCCAAGTCGTTTTCGAAGAGTGGGCGCCTCGGGGCCTCAAGACTCACTTACTTCGAGTCCTTCGTCGCCTTCGCAGCAGGTTTAGTTACGACTGGTGAGGGCGGTGCCGCTGCGGGTTTCGTCTTGACCGCAGGATGGTAGTCGGTCGCGGGCTGACCGACTGGGTTCGGCTTGGGTTTAGTGTCGCCCTTTACCGCGCCGTCGCCAGGTATCCGGCTACGAACTGTGTCGGTGGACGTGTTTTGGGCAGAGGCGATCGACCCGAGACCGAGCGCCAGGGTAACTACAAGAACTTTCGCTAATTGCAAGACCGTTCCTCTTCTTTTTGCTTTATTTGGACCCTACGCTGGTCATCTTACGGTCCCAGGCCGTACCGTAAAGGTTACCGACGGTCACCTCTAGAGTCATTCGACGGCGCTGGCAGCACGGCCAACTGGAACCCATGCCGCCAAGTTCCAGCTGAAACCAGAGCATGTCTGCAGGACATCAGACCGCACAAAATCGAGTAGGTCCCGGTCATGCGGATAGATGGGGGGGTCGTCCCAGACCAGGTTGAAGGAATTCAGAAACGTGCTGCGCAGCTTTTATTTCTCTTTGCCGGAGCGGCGGGCGCTTCGTGAGCGTGCGGCTTTTTTTCCTTCGTTAACGAGCTCGCCGACGGCCGCGCGCGAGTAAGCGCATTCGTGAGGTCACAGCATATGACCTCGCAGGATCAATCCCACCAGCGCCGCCACTGCAATCAGCAACGGTTCCGGCACCTTCCACTTGAACAACACTGCCAGAGTGATGAGAGCGATGAGCAGCGTAGGCCGGTCGTAAATCGAGCGCCGGGCCAGCACCACGACCGAACCGGCAATCGCTCCCGTGGCACCGGCTGTTACTCCGCGCACAAACGCGTTCAGTTGCGGATTCTTCGCCCAGCGTTTGTACGACGGCGCCAGCAGCACGACCATGAGATAGACGGGAAGGAAGACTCCGAGCGAAGCAGCCGTGGCGCCTGCAACTCCCGCCACAACATATCCGATGAAAGCCACCGTAATCACGACCGGACCGGGAGTGATCATGGCCACAGCCACCGCGTCGACAAATTGCCGGTCGTTGAGCCAGTGATGTCCCTCGACCACACCGCCATAAAGAAACGGCACAATCGCCAGGCCGCTGCCAAAAACAAACAGTCCGGCCTTGGCGAAGAACAGAAAAATCTGCAGCACGGGACCGCTCGCAGGAACAGCCAGGCCCAACGGCAAAACCATGCTCGCAACGGACGTTCTTTGCGCGGGAATCGCCTTGACGGCCAGGTTGAGCACGCCTCCGGCCACCACCAGCCAGATAATCTCCCGCGAAGTCCACGCGGTGGAGATGGCCAGCACCAGAAAAACTCCCCACAGCAACGGTTCCTTACCCAGAGTGAGTTTGGTTAGTTTGACCGCCGAGCGCGCGATGATGCCGATGACCGCCGCGCCAATGCCGTAGAAAACTGCCTGCATCCAATTCAGTCCGCCGTAGCGCACGTAGGCTGCCGACAAGGCCAGCACCATCAGAAACGACGGCAGCACAAACGCGATCCCCACTAGAGTCGCTCCCAGAATGCCGGCGCGCACATAGCCGAGATACATCGCCAGTTGCGCCGCCAGCGGCCCCGGCGCGAGTTGCGCCAGCGCCAGGCCTTCCACATAATCTTCCCGCGAAACCCAGCCGCGGCCGTCGACCAGGTCCTGCTGCATCCGTCCCGCCAGCGCAATGGGGCCGCCAAAGCCAACCGTCCCCAACCACAGGAAGTATCCCGTGAACTGGGCGAGTGAAACGGGCGTGGAGCGGGGGTTTTGGGCTTCTGAGTTCATGGAAATATCCGTTGTTGGTTTGTATATTTTGATCGTCGATTGTCAATGTGCGATTGTAATTCCTTATCGCCAGGAAGAGTCGTCGCCTCGCCCGGCTCAGACATTATTGATTAACTATGGTTAACCGTGTATGATAATCCTCAGTTAATCATCCTGAATTCGGGAAGCCTCGCAATGCCTAAGGACGTGATGCGCCTCCTTCGCGTAGCGCTCATTCTCGCCGCCGTGTCCTCGCTCTCTCCGCCCCAGGCACTGGCCCAAGGCGAAACCACAAGCGCTATCGTTGGCGAAGTAAAGGACGTGACCAGCGCAGTTGTGCCGGGCGCCATGGTGACCATCACCAATCACGAAACCGGTCTAAAGCGCAACGCCAGCACCGACAACGCAGGCCGGTTCAATTTCCCGCAGTTAAAGCCTGGCGCCTACTCGGTCAAAGCGGAGGCAGCCGGCTTCGAACCCCTCCAAAATGACAATGTCGTTTCGGGTCTGGGCCAGAAGCAGACAGTCGATTTCACGCTGAAGGTCGCTCACTCCAATGAGGTGGTGGAGGTCAGCGGCGGGGCTCCCCTCATCAATCCGGAAAACGCAAACACTTCCACCACGCTGAATGCGCCCGCGCTCGAGGATCTGCCGAATCCCGGCGGCGACCTAACCTACCCGCTGCAATTTGCCCCCGGCGCCCTCATCAATACGGCGGGCAGCGGCAACGACTTCGTTGGCGGCACCAACGGATATGGCAACGTCGAATTCAATGGACTGCCGGCCCTCTCCAACGGCTACATCGTTGACGGACTGGAAACCAACGATCCGCTCACCAATCTCAACAGCGGCCTCTCTACCAACCTCGTCCTCGGACTCAATTCCATTTCGGAGGTGACCGTCAACACGCTTTCCTATTCGGTGGATCAAGGGAGGTACGCAGCGTCCCAGGTCAACTACGTCACCAAGTCCGGCACGAATCAGTTTCACGGAAATCTCTACGAACTGTGGAATGGCGGGCTGCTGAATGCAGCGGACTACTTTACCAATGCGACGCCGGGAAACCACAAGCCGGGATCAACCGTCAACCATTTTGGAGGCAGCTTGGGTGGTCCGATTGCACACGACAAACTGTTTTTCTTCTTCGACAGCGAATGGGTGAGGATCGCACTGCCCATCGTCACCCCGACGATCGTTCCCAGTGTGCCCTTCCAACAATATGTCTTGCAGCAACTTCCTTTGCCGTCGGTCCCGTTCTATCAGCAGATGTTCTCCCTCTATGCCAATACAAGCGGCACACCCACCGCGATACTCGGTTGTCCGCTCGCCGCGGGGCAGGGTTGCGCCAACCGGCAAAGCGTTTCGCACTCCAGCGACGACCACGAACAGGTACAGACCATTCGCGTCGACTACAACATCAATCAGAAAGACACGGTCTGGTTTCGTTTTCAGGCGGACACCGGTGTACAAGCTGCCTACACCGATCCCATCAACCCTTTGTTTGATGCAGTCTCTCCTCAACCTCTTTATTCGTTTGCCGCAGGGCACACGCACGTCTTCTCTCAGAACCTGGTGAACTATTTCAATCCCGCTTTCTCCTGGTACGAAAGCCTGTTCGGCCCAGGCGACTTGCAGAAAACGCGTTCGGCTTTCCCGATCGTATTGCAGGGCAATGGCGCAAACCTCTTCACGCCCATCGGCGGACTCGACAACACCTGGGTTCAAGGCCGGCGCGCATTGCGGTTTTTCATCAACGACAACCTGGCTTGGAGCCGTGGCGCTCACGAACTGCGGTTTGGAACCAACACCCGTATCCTCCGCCTGAACGACTTTGACTTCCAAGAAGGCTCGATTCCCACCGTCACCTACGCCAACTTGCAGCAATTTATCTTTGGAGTGGCGAACACAGCCTCGGCAACGTTCCCGTCGAACCTCAACGAGCCTTTCAACTTCCTCAATCTCGATCTTTACGCGCAAGACACCTGGAAAGTGACTCGAAAACTGACCTGGACGTTCGGTCTGCGCGACACCTTCAACTCCAATCCGCTGAATCCACACGATCAAGTCGCCCGGCTTCGCGGCTCTTTCAGTTCCATCTCCCATAATGTCAACCAACCACTGAACGCTGCAATTCAAACTCATCTCGGCAATCTGTTCTCTTCCACACCGCTTGCCATCCTGCAACCGAGAACGGCCGTGGCGTGGCAGTTCCAGCCGAAATCCGTGCTCCGCACCGGCTTCGGGATTTTCAGCGACATCTTGCCGGGCAGTGTCGCTGACCTGATTGGTACCAATCCTCCATACGATAAAACGTTTCAAGGAGGGCTGCTCGGCACTGCGGGCGGCACAGCCATCGCGCCGGGAGTGCCCGGCAGCGCTGTGGACGCAACCACTGCCGCAAATCAGATCTTTACTTCAGGATTTCCTCAGGGCCGGATCTCGTGCGCATCCTCACAGGCAACTCCCAAAAATTGTCTTCCACCGGTCGCGATAACGGCAGTTCCCGATGGCAAACTTCACGCACCGTACTTCATGGAGTGGAGCCTGGGGATGGAACATCAATTTGGAACGACGGCCAGTTTGCAGGCCCAATACGTGGGCACGCGGGCCGTGAACCAGCCGTACTCAACCCAGGTCAATGGCTACCAGACCGTGTGCCAGGGTTGTTTTGCTCCATTCCCCTACCTGCAGCCAACCGATGCACGATTCGGCGCGGTGACGCAATTCTCCACTGGCGCAAACAGTCACTACAACGGCCTTCAACTCACTGCCATGAAACGTCTCGGCCATGGTCTGCAAGGGCAGGTCAACTACACGTTGAGCCGTTGCATGGATACAGTCTCGAACGGCGGTTTCCTGCAATTTTCCGCGGGGGGAATTCTTTCGCCGCTGCCAGCAGATCTTGCCCGCGACTACGGTCCCTGCGATTACGACATCCGGCACAATCTCAACGCGCAGTACGTCTATCAGTTGCCGTTGAAAGTGCGCAATCATTCTCTGGGCTACGCGCTAAATGGCTGGCAGATTTCTGGAACAGTTTTTTGGCACAGCGGGGTGCCGTTCTCGGTGCTGAGCACACCCTATTCCGCGACCAATCCAAAGACCGCGCAGCAAGAGGGAATTGTGCAGGGCAGTGGGCCGGAGTTCGCCAGCGTCGTTCCTGGCATTCCACTCTATAACCATCATCCGATTCCGGGCGTCACGCAGCTGGGAACACTGCAGTGGCTCAATCCGGATGCATTCGTATCAACTGTTGATCCGAGCACCGGCCGGTGCTATGGCGGCGACAGCCCGCAGAATTGCCAATTCGGAAACCTCGGCCGCAACTCGCTGCGTGGCCCGGATTTCCTCTGGAGTGACTTTTACCTGACAAAGTTGTTTGTCTTGACCGAGCACGTGAAGCTGCGGTTTGAGTCTCAGTTTTTCAACGTCTTCAACCATCCTAATTTCGGACTTCCAAGCGCATTGCAGGCCGGCATTCCCGGACAGCCCACGACGCAAAGCGGATTCGGAGCGCTCACCTACACAACTTCCCCACCGACCGGCCTGCTCGGCGTAGGTCTGGGCGGTGACAACACTCCCCGGATGATCGCTTTTCAAGCGCGCCTGGAGTTCTGATCTCCACCTAATTTGTCTGCCAACCCGGCGCGACCCTGTCCTTGTGCAGTGCGGCCCTTCCATCAACCATCCCTAAGCGGTCTTTTTCTTCGCATAAAACTTCCGCGCCTTGGCCCGGTTGCCGCACTGCTTCATGCTGCACCAGCGGCGGTGGTGATTCTTGCTGGTATCGAGAAACAGCCACTGGCAGGTGGGCGACGAGCAGGCGCGCACGTGCGCCACGTCGCTCGAGGCCAGCAGATCCGCAGCCGCGCGCGCGATCGGCCACAACATCGCATCGTAGGCGGACGCCATGTCGTCGAACCGCCACACCAGCCGGCCCTCAGTTTGTACCAGCCGCGAATGCATCGCCAAATTGTGGAGGTTTGCATTGAGCCTGTCCATCGCGAGTTGCGGCGCCTTCTGCTTATTCAGCACCGCCATAAAGATGGCATACAGCGACTCGCGCAGGTTGATGGCGCGGCGCATAGCTTCTTTGGTTTCGTCAGGCGCGAGGTGGGCGCGGTCATAGAAAAAATCAAGCTGCGCGGGCGTGAGGATGCCGGTGTCTTCTCCGAAACGCGCCAGTTCGTAGTAGTTCTTGAGCAATTCTTTGGGTTGGGCACTTGGACGATTGTCGAGCGTGTTGACGAAATCGAGGCAGACGTTTCCCCCGATCAATTCGAATTTGGGTGGCTGTCGTCTCTCGAGTTTGGTTTCGGTCATAGTGAAATGGTGAAACCTTCCTTTTAGATCATATAACCATCAAAATAGTATTGACAAGTTATATGAGGTCGACTACTATCCTGTATAACCTATGAATGTAGTTTTGTAGGTTAGTAATCCCGGGAGGTCGGTTTCCATGCTTCTCCATCAATCTTCCCAAGTCATGGCCATGATCCGAAGCGGACAGATGATAAATATCGGAGGTAGACCCGTGATCGTCCCTCAACCCAAACCCGCGAGATCGCAGAATAAAGCCAAAAGAGACACCGTCAAGCTGGCGCTCGCCTTTGTTGCGATCTATCTCATCTGGGGATCGACGTATCTCGCGATCCGTTATGCGGTTGAAACCATTCCGCCGCTGGTGGCGGCGGGAATCCGGCACTCGATTGCGGGTGGGATCATGCTGGCTTGGGCCTGGTGGCGCGGGTTTCGCCCGACGCGCCAGCAGTGGGTCGCGGGATTTGCGCTCGGCTCTCTGTTCTTCCTGATCGGGCATGGCACGCTGCACTGGGCGGAGCAGTACGTAGGATCGGGCCTCGCGGCCCTGCTGATCGCGACCGAACCCATGTTCATTCTGGTGCTCGCCTGGATGATGGGCCGGCAGAAGATCAACCCGCTTAGCGCGCTGGGCTTGGGTCTCGGCGTGGTGGGCGTGGCCATGCTCACCGGCGCTGAACTCACCGTGAAAGGCTCGAGCCTGTGGGGATTGCTGGCGGTGCTGCTCGGTTCTTTGTCGTGGTCGTTAGGGGTTGTGGTTTCGCCGCGGCTCAGGCTACCTTCGGATGCGCTGGGGCGAACCGCGCTGCCCACGCTCTGCGGCGCGTTGATGCTGCTGATCGCCGCGGGAATTACGAGCGAGTTCCAACAGACGCACTGGGCGAGCATCTCGTTGCGGTCTGTGTTTGGCCTGGGATATCTGATCACGTTCGGATCCGTAGTGGCCTTCACGGCTTACACGTGGCTGCTGCAGCGGGTTCCGCCGGCGCTGGTGGCGACGCACACCTATGCGAATCCGGTGGTCGCAGTGATTCTGGGATGGCTGCTGGCGCACGAGCCATTGACCATGCGCGTGGTGCTGGCGTCAGCAGCGATTCTGGGAGCGATCGTGCTGATCCGGCGCGGAGAGCGGGCGGTAGTGGCTAAAATTCCTGAGATCAGCCCGCGAGCTGCTGAGATTCAAGCGTCGCAGGACTGCGCTTAGGGTTCCACAGTCCTTGAACATCACGACCAGTGCGCCAAGTCCAGCACCTCGAACGCTGTGGGCTGTTTTTCCTCGAAGATCAGTTGCTTGTCGATCTCGATCGTGTCTTGCTCAAGGCGCGCCCGGA
>Ga0185299_10002875_pt1 | contig 24827 bp, 25 predicted proteins | sample PaiPotPPA55metaG_FD_128002 | JGI IMG/M metagenome (GOLD analysis project Ga0185299, IMG submission 128002) | Iron sulfur acid spring bacterial and archeal communities from Banff, Canada, to study Microbial Dark Matter (Phase II) - Paint Pots PPA... ...
TATTAAGCGGAATTTACTTCGGTGCGGTAAGAATCGTCTGCTTCGGATCGAGCACAATCTTGCGTACGTTGCTGGGCGCGATCAGCCGAAACCCGGTCTCCGCGCCGTCTGCCAGCACTTCGCCGAGGAAAACAAGCGTGTTTCCCGTCGTCGTTGCATACACCGGAACCGCCGTTACCAGATCGTCGGGTACGTCCTTTTGTACGATCACACCTGTAACCGTGGTCACTCCAGTCTTCTCCGTAACGCGAATTTCGCGCGCTTCCAGTTCCGGTATCGCCGTGCCGTCGATCCAACCTTCCAAAAACCAATCCAACTTGGGATGTTTCTCATACCAAAGTGGGCGGGGCAGTTCCTCTTCAAAGACTTGCATCAGTTCCTGCGTGCTTATGCGCTTTCCCGCGTATCGTTCCCGGATTTTTCGCAGCGCGCGGAAGAACGGCTCGTCTGAATTCGCCCCCGGATTCGGCCGCCCTTTCCGGGAACGCGATGCCACTTCGGAATCGCGCAGCATCATCCGCAGCATGTGAAAAAGCCACGTCCCTCTTTCGTAGCTGATCGCCTCGTAACCTCTTGGAAAATGCGACGACTCCAGCCGCTGCCCGAGCGTCACCGGCCCAGCGTCGCGCAGCCGCTCTCCATCTTTGTTAGTGCTCAGAAGGTCCCGGCGATACTTTTCCAGAACCTGCCGGAATTGCGCCGGATTCTGCTGCTCCAGTATCAAGAGCGCCGCATAGTTCGCCAGACCTTCCGCAATCCACTGATCGCGATAACTCTTCCACAGCACCAGATCGCCCCACCATTGATGCGCCGTCTCGTGCACCAGAACCTGGCTATAGAGCGAGCGAGTTACCGGGTCAAGACGCAGATCCGTCTGCTCCTGCGGACTGAGAAACGCAAAGCTCGACAGGAACACCAGCCCAGGCCAGCCCTGGCTCAAATTCCCTGGCATCTGGGTCAACGCCAGCGAACCATACGGATACGGCCCGAACCATTGTGAGAAACTGCCGATTGCCTTCGCCGCTTTGTCCGCGACGGCCTGTGCATCGCGCGCCGGCGACGGAGGCAGAGGAGTCACCACCATCGGCGCCATCGATCTCGATCTTGACGGGGGACCGCCGTGAAATGTCGGCTGCTCGATCACCTCCGCCGGCGCTTTGGGAAACGATTTCTCTACTCCTTTCGTGCCGTACGCCTCCACCAGAGTGTTGCCCACCTTCGCTTCCGCCCGAACGTACTTGCCCAGGTTGAACCCCGCCACCGGAATCGGGCGCTCTGAGGTCCACCGCGAAACCTTCTCCCCCGCTGCTTGTTCATCTGTTTCGGCTTCGTAGGCGCCCGCGCGCGAGATCTGTTTTCCCGTCGCCACCAGCGTCCAGTTTGCGGGATAGTGGAACTCCATCTCGAACTGCGCCGGGCTCAAACCGAAATTCGGATACCACGTGCCGCGCTCGCCCACATAGAGCAATCCGTTGCCGGCCTCCGACAAAACCTCGCCCGCATAGCTGAAGCGCAGTTTCAATTCCTGTCCGGGCACAAGCGGAGCAGGGAACACCACCGCTACCAGATCATTTCCTTTTCGCCGCAACTGCGTTCCTTCGAGCGCCTGGTTCTGGATGAAGTCCACGGGCCGCCCATCCGCCTCCAGCGCATCAATCTTCAGATAGCGCGACAATTCAAACAACAGCGTTCTTTCTCCACCGCTGCGAATTCGAACATTCACCTCTGTCGATGCTCGCAACATGGTCGGAGGCTGCACCGACGCCCGAATGCGGAAGCCCGTGATTGAGGCGTCGGGGACCGGGGGAGCCGTGCGGCCCGTCCCAGCGGGCGCAAACGAAGTCCAGATATCGAAGAACAGGCTGCCGTCTTTCATCCGCGGCTGCCCGGCCCACAACGGCTCCGCGCCCGCCGCATCCCAGAAGACTTCAAAGCCGCCCAGTTTCTTTCCCATCAAGTGCGCGTGCAACAGGGGCGGAAATTTTGGGTCCGGCTCGCGTAGGGGCGGCCGCCCCTTCGACAAGCTCATGGCTGGCCCTCGGCCGCCCTCCGCCGGAAGAAAATGACTGAAGTCCAGCAGCAAGCGCAGGGCATCGAACTCCGCAAGCGTGTGGCTCGTGTCGTCCCATTCTTTTACGAATTCCGCGCTCTCCGGCACTGGCGTTGAATAGCGCTGCAAGACCGCCGCCGTGTCGTCATTGAAGCGCAGATATCCTGAAGTGAACTGCTCTTCGAGAATCGCCCCTCCCGTAAACAGCGCCAGCGATCCGCGCTCGACCCGATTCGGGGGCCGCAGCCGAATCTCACCCTCACCCTCGAAGAACGCGCCCGTAATCTGCCCGCAAATGTCTTCCGTAAACGCCAGTGTGCCGTCGTCCAAATCAAGATGGAGATTAGGCCGGTTAATCGAGGCATCCCGAACGTGGTACACCCGTTGCGGATCGAGTCCGACCGAACGAATCCGCGCGTAAAGAGCGCTTGTCGTGGGAGGGCAGTGGAGACTCGGTCCCTCTGCTTGCGCGAAAGCCGTCGCGGCCATGAGGCACCATGCCCACCCGGTCATCCGCCGCGACCGAACCACCGCTGGTTTCATAAATGGACTTCGTGAGAGAGCACACTACGAACCGCCCCTGTGTCCCTCTGTGCTCTCTGTGCTCCCTGTGGTTAAAGCTCTTGGCCCCGTCCCGCAAAATAGGCGTAGAGGCCGAGCTCGCATGGCAAGGGTGGACCTCTTTCCGCCGCCCCAGTCCCAGCACCTTGGTCACCTTACAGCCCCCTCGGCGGCGTTCTAGAATCAGCCGAGTGCGAGCCCTCGTCCTAATTCTAGTGCTTCTGCCAGCCCTTCCCGCGCCCGCCGACGTCATTCATCTTAAGAATGGACGCACCATCTGGGCCGACCAGGTCCGCGAGAGTAAGAACAAGAATGAAGACCGCGTCGAGTATGACCTCGGCGACAACACCTACGCCATCCCGAAATCTTCCGTCGACCACATCGACGTCGGCGGCGCCGCCCCCGTTCACGCCGCTTCCGGAGCATCCGCTCCCGACATCACTCCGCCCGCGACCTCGTTCGACCACGAAGCCGACATCGCCCAAAAAGTCATCCGCGACGGCAAGGTTGATACCGATGCACTCGCCAGCCTCGGACAAACCGCCAATCCCGAACGCGCCGCCACCGCATACTTCCTCGCCGGCAAGCACGAATCCGATCGCGGCAACTTCCAGCAGGCGAAGCGCTATTACGAATCCGCGCTCCACTTCCAGCCGGATAACTCGACGCTGCTGATCTACTACGCTGCCACCCTGATGCGCACCGGCCAAGCCGCGGAAGCTCTGTCCCATGCACAACACGCCGTCGTCATTGCTCCCGACTCACCCGATGCTATTGCCATGCTGGGATTCGTTCAATTCGCCAGCGATCATACGCCCGACGCCATTCGCTCCTGGAAGAAGTCGCTCGCGCTGCGTCCCGACGCCACGGTCAGCCAGTATCTCGCCCGCGCCGAGCGCGAATCGAGCGCTGAATCCGATTTCTCGCAGCGCGAAAGCAGCCACTTCAACCTCCACTTCGAAGGCAAAGATACTTCCGAGACCTTCCGCCGCGACCTGCTCGCCACCCTCGACTCCGAGTATGACGACCTGGTGCGCGATCTCGGCTACTCGCCCCGCAACAACATCGCGGTAACCCTCTACACCCAGCAAGCGTTCTTCGATGTGACGCGCGCGCCTTCCTGGACCGGCGCCATCAATGATGGCAAGCTGCGCATCCCGGTCAGCGGCGTCTCGAGCGTCACGCCCGAGCTCACTCGCGTCCTCAAACATGAGCTGACTCATTCTTTCGTCTCGCAGATGTCCAGCAACCGCTGCCCCACCTGGCTGAACGAAGGCATCGCACAGATCGAAGAAGGCAAGTCATCCGCTTCCAACGGACATCAACTGGCGCAACTCTTCGCCGCCGGAAATGAGATTCCCTTTAATCTGCTCGAAGGCAGCTTTATGAGCTTCTCCGCGCCCGAGGCCACCGTCGCCTATGCCGAATCTTTAGCCGCCGCCGAATACCTTCGCGACGCGTATGGTATGAGCGAAATCACGAGCATCCTGGAACGCCTCTCCCAAGGCAGTTCCACCGAAACCGCTTTACGGGCCACCGTCCACTCCGACTACCGCCAACTCCGCGATGAAATGGCCCGCAAGCTAAAAGAACGTTACGGCGAATAAGTTAGTCTGTTTGGGCAGCGGTGCTGCCGAGCTTTGCTCGGCTGGACGGGCGAGACGCCCGTCCCCACACGAGCCCGTCTCCACACGAGCCGTGGAACTATTCTTCTGGTTCCTCGGCGTCGTTTACCACGTCTACTACGCGGCTTCGGATGGAGAAGACCAACTTCTGATCGTCGTCGGGCTGAAAGGTGACTCGCATGGGAGTGCGCTCCCAAACTGGAGGCGGACACTCGGAGTCGGGGTCGTCGGTTCCCGCGGGTTCGCCCGCATCTTTTTTCAGGATCGGCTTGCGACGTCCTACCTGGGCGACGATCGCGTAGAGTTTCTTGCCATCTTCAGAGACGCCGCAGTAGGCGATGTAATCGCGATACCAGCTTGCGGTCGAATAGAAGGGATCGAACTCGGGCAGGTTGAGTTGGGAGACTCGTCCGGTGACGCGATCGACGAGCAGCCAGCCGCCGCGTTGCCATTGCCAGCGGGCGGCGTTAGCGTTTCCGTTGGCATTAGAGTTTTCGCTGGGCAGCGCATCGTTCACGCGAAAGGCCCGCCGGACTACGAACAGGCGGTCGGTCAGCTCATGCGGAGTTCCAGTGGTGTATTCCTTGAGTCGCGTATCGACAAACAACGGACGAACTTTCAAATCGAGCAGCTTCTGTCCGGTTGCATTGGGCCACTTGGCGGAAATCCATTTGCCAAAGGAGATGACATGCGGTTTCGGAACGGCCGCGCATTCGCTCCAGGCTATGCAGAGCGTGACGAACATCAATAAGAGTTTCCGCAGCATGATAGAAGACTGGCACTGGCGCGGAATGGGCGCAATGACGCATGAACAGCGAAAATGTTCAGTTTGTCAGGGGGACTGGAGGGGCGAGAGCCTGCCCTGAGCTTGTCGAAGGGTCGCCCGTCCCTCCACAAGCCTGGGTGGTGGCGCAGTTTCGGGGGGATGTGGGAAACTGTGGACATGGCAAAGCGCAGTCTTCGGATCTTGAAACGAGTCAGCAACATCCCGTCACTGGGAATTTGTGAATCGTGCCATACGCAGTTCTCGGCAGACCCTCGTCAGCTCGGGCAGGCGGGAGTTCAGCAGCAGTTCAATGCGCACAAGTGCGAAGCCGTCCCGAACGCAGTGCCGAGCGCGAAAGAAGCTCCCAAAAAAGAAGCTCCCAAAAAAGAAGCTGTCAAAGTTGATGGGAGGTAGTTGATGTTCCCGGATGGGAACTTGCAATATCGCGCCGAATTGAGCAAAGTGAAATGATGAGTATTCCTCCACGAAAGCGCTGGACAAACCTTTCTCCGCACCTGGGCGCTTACTCGGGTATGGGTGACCTGCTCGGAGGCCGTCGGAAGCAGTTGATTCTGGTGGTCGATGACAAGCTGATGAACACCGAGCTGCTGAAGGAACTGCTGGGAAGCCGCGGCTATCGAACGGTTACGGCACAGAACGCGGCTACCGCGGAGGCAGAAATCCGGCGCGAAGCTCCAGACCTGATCCTGCTTGACGTGGTCATGCCCGGCAAGAGCGGCTACGACCTGTGCCGCGAACTCAAAGAAGATTCCAAGACGCGGCTGATTCCGATCGTCATGATTACCGGCCTCACCGATCGAGAAGACCGCCTGAAGGGAATTGAAGCGGGCGCCGACGATTTTCTCACCAAGCCCATCAGCTCCGAGGAATTGTTTGCGCGCGTGAGTTCACTGCTGAAGTTGAAAGAATTCACCGACGAACTGGAGACTGCGGATTCGGTGTTGTGCACGCTGGGGCTGAGCGTGGAAGCGCGCGACCCTTACACCGAAGGCCACTGCGAGCGATTGGCGCAGAATGCCGCGGATCTGGGACGCTTTCTCGGGGTAGAAGAAGAATGCATCGTGGCTCTGGGACGTGGCGGCTACCTGCACGACCTGGGAAAGATTGCCGTGCCGGATGAAATCCTGAAGAAGGGCAGCAACCTGACGCCCGCGGAGTGGGAGATCATGAAGCAGCATCCGGTGACCGGCGAGACGATTTGCCGTCCATTGAAGTCGTTGCGGCTGGTGCTCCCGATTATTCGGCATCATCACGAGCACTCGGACGGCAGCGGCTATCCGGATGGACTTCGTGCGGACGAGATACCGCTTCTGCCGCGCATCCTGCAGGTGGTGGATATCTACGATGCGTTGCGCACGGCGCGTCCTTATAAGCCGGCGCTCAGCCACGAGCAGGCCGCGGTTACCATGCGCGCCGAGGCGCGCAGCGGACTCTGGGACGTCGAGCTGGTGTCGGAGTTTTTCGCCATGCTCGACAAGCGCCGTCAGGTGGCGTAGTCTTCACGGGCAACGTCGCGCGGACACAACGTCCTCGCAACCGTCCGCGCAATCCTTTGTGCGGAGAATGCACCATACGCGAGGACTTGTTGACCTATAGCTTCGTCATTCCCGCCTATAACGAAAGCGGCCGCATCCGGCCGACGCTCGATGAGCTTCTCAGATATACGCAGCAAAAAGGATGGGACGCGGAGATTCTTGTGGTGAACGACGGCTCGACCGACGATACGGCGCAAGTCGTGCGCGAATACGGCAAGGCGCATCCGCAGATTCTGCTGGTGGAGAATCCCGGGAACCGCGGCAAAGGTTACAGTGTGCGCAACGGGATGTTGCACGCGCGCGGCGACATTTGCCTGTTCACGGATGCCGATCTTTCCTCACCGATATCGGAGGCGCAGAAACTATTCGATGCGATTGCTCTAGGCGCCGACATCGCGATCGGTTCCCGCTGGCTGCGGACCGAACTACAGACGGAGCGCCAACCGTTGTACCGGCAGGCGTTTGGACGAATCTACAATCTCGTGCTGCGGGTGATTCTGGGCTTGCGTTTCGTGGACACGCAATGCGGATTCAAAGCTTTCCGGCGGGACGCCGCGCAACGAGTTTTTCCCCTGCAGAGAATTGAAGGCTGGGGATTCGATCCTGAAATTCTCTTTCTGGCGCGGGCCGCGGGACTGCGGGTTGACGAGGTCCCAGTTCTCTGGGCGCACAGCGAGGGGACGCGGCTGCATCCTTTCCGCGACGGCCTGCGAATGTTCGTCGAAGTTTTGCGGATCCGGTGGAATGCGATGAGCGGGAAGTATACGACCCGCGCGGTGATTTCTCCGGGTGAATTGTAACGGGGAGATCAACGTCCCGTTTTTTCCCAACGTTGCCGGAAATGCGAGGTATCGCGCGGGGGCGGCAGCGAGCCTCGTTTGCAGGGAGACAGTTTGTCAGAATCCAGGCGCCGGTTTCTAAAAGCGGCGGGTATGACGGCGGGAGCGGTTTTGCTCTCGTCCGTCAATGTCGCTGCTGAATGCGGCGGGCCAACGCAGAGCAGCGACTCACCCGCTTCCTCCTCGGAGTCCAGTTCCGCCGACTACACGCTGCACATCAAAACATCTCCTGTCGAGATCGCGCCCAACCGGATTATTTCGGCAACTACCTACAACGGGCAATTCCCGGGGCCCCTGCTTCGCTTTAAGGAAGGCCGGCAGGTCAAAGTAGACGTGTTCAACGACACGGACACGCCGGAGCAATTGCATTGGCACGGCCAGATGGTACCGCCGGACGTGGACGGCGCGTCCGAGGAAGGTACTCCGTTTATTCCTGCGCATGGCAAGCGGCGGATCGTGTTCACACCGAGGCCGGCGGGCTTCCGCTTTTATCACACGCATAACCGCGCGGGTGCAAACCTCGCCGCTGGACAATACAGTGGCGAAGTTGGGCCCGTGTACATCGAGCCTGGGCACGAGCCGGGTAGATACGATCGCGAGGTGTTTCTCGTGCTGAAAGAGTTTGAGCCAACTTTCAGCCGCGGCGGAGATATGGCGCAGAATTTCCTGGCTCCGCCAACCAAGGTGAAGGCACTTGAAGAACGAGGCGAGTCCGCCATGAAAGCCTCGCTCGCCAAGGGTATGCCGCATGGCTATGAGGTCGGCTATGGGTCCTTCACGATCAACGGACGCATGCTCGGACACGGAGAACCGATCCGGGTCAAGAGGGGAGAACGAGTCCTGTTTCATATTCTAAATGGAAGCGCGACCGAGATTCGCAGCCTCGCACTGCCCGGCCATTCCTTCCACGTCGTGGCGCTGGACGGAAATCCTGTGCCCAATCCGGTGATAGTTCCGGTGCTCTGGATGGGCACTGCGGAGCGCGTCTCTGCCATCGTTGAAATGAAACACCCTGGTGTCTGGATCATGGGCGACTTGGCGGATGACGATCGTCGGCACGGCATGGGAATCGTCGTCGAATACGCGGGGTTCAAGGGCAAGGGGCAATGGATTGCCCCGCCGCCCTACCGTTGGAACTATGAGCTCTTCGTCAAGCCCGGTGCTGCTGCCGAGCCTCCAGACGAAACGTTCGAGATGATCTTCGCGAAGGACAATGCCGCCGAAGAGGGCTTCAACCGATGGACGATCAACGGAGTGGCTTATCCGATGAGCAACCAGCCAATGCCAGCCTCATTTCATTTGAAGCAAGGCAAGCGCTACCGAATTCGTATGCGCAATGCCAGCGACGATATCCATCCCATCCATCTTCATCGCCATAGTTTTGAACTCACGAAGTTGGCGGGAAAGCCCACTGCCGGAATCCTGAAAGACGTGGTCATGCTGGGCGGCTACCAGGAAGCCGAGATCGACTTTATTGCCGACAACCCAGGGCTGACGCTATTCCACTGCCATCAGCAATTGCACATGGACTTCGGTTTCATGACACTGTTCGACTATGTATGAATGGGAGAATATGAAGAGCTAGAATCTTGTGATTGGCGCTAGGAAGTGGCAGACCTGAGAAAGCGGAGACTTGCACAATGAAAAGGATTGATTGGCGGTAGTATCGTGACCGCGCGATGAGTCCCCAATATCATTTGGCGGAAATCGCAGATAATATCTATCTCAGGAATGCAACTTCATTTACCTCGGATTGGGAGTCCTGCATGAGATGGGTGCTGATTGTGCTCGCCGTCATCGGTATCGTTGCTTCATCGCTAGCGTTGCGCGAGCACTACCGCACCGACATTTCGCCTTGCAGCATTAATGAACGCTGGGACTGCGGCATCGTGAACCATAGCCCGTACGCCATGCTCTTCGGAATTCCTGTGGCCGTGATCGGCATCGCCGGATATCTGCTGCTCGGCGTGCTCGCTTTCATGAAATCGTATCGGGTCATGCTGGTGGCCGCGATGGGTGGTCTAGGCTTTGCGCTTCATCTCGCCCACATTGAATCCACGGTGCTCGGCGTGTGGTGCATCTACTGCGTCATATCGCTGGGAGTGATTTCATTGATGAGCTTGCTGGTTCTGAGCACTGTGATCGTCAGCTTGATGACTCGGACGCAAAAGACAGCCTAGGTGTAAAGACGCGGCTTGCCGCGTCTCCTGCCGCGAGTGAGACGGGGCGAGCCCCGTCTCTACAGAGGATTCGCGGGTACGATTCACTCGTAGCGCAGACTCTCGATCGGATCCAGTCGCGCCGCTCTAATCGCCGGCACCATACCACTCAGCACTCCCACCACACCAAGGATGCCCGTAGCCACGGCGAGGCTGGCGATATTGATATGCAGATGGATATCGCCGGCCTGCAGATTCTCGCCAAAGGCGCTCATCAGCGGCAACGCCCCCACGCCCCACGAGATCAAGTAAGCGATTCCGATTCCTACCGCTCCTCCCGCAAAGGTGATGGCCAGTGCTTCCGCGAGAAACTGTAAAAGAATGTGATGCCGTTGCGCGCCTAGCGCCTTCTCCACCCCGATCTCCCGCGTTCGCTGCTGCACTGAAACCAGCATGATGTTCATCAGGCCAATGCCGCCGATTCCCAGAGTCAGCGCGCCGATAAAGGCGAGCAACACCTTGAGAGCAGCGGTCACGATTGCGAACTCGTCATAGTCCTGCTTGAAGTCGGCGATGAACACAGCTCGTCGATCATCTGGGCGGAAATTATGGTGCCCGGCGAGCACGCTCCGCACTACGCGCGAAAGCTGCTGATGGTCCTGCCCTTCGTAGTCCATGAAGATGCCGGTGATGTACTGCGTGTCGTAGAGATCGCCCATCGCGCTGAAAGGGATCACCACCATACTGTTGTCATTATCGTCGCCGCCCTGCACTTTGTGCTGGTAGACGCCGATCACCTGAAAGCTCACGCCGTTGATCCGGATACTCTGCCCCAGGGCTTGTTCGCCCGAGAACAGTCTCCGCTTCGCCTCATCGCCGATAACCACCACGCGGGCATGCTCCACCTGATCCTGATCGCTCAGGCCGCGGCCGGTGGCAACATCGAAGCCGCGAATGCGCTGGTACACCGGGTAGACGCCCGTAAGAAATAGATTGGTGAACGTGCGCGTGTCGTGCTGAATGGTCACGCCACGCTTGTCGAAAATCGGGGTGACCCCTTTCACCATCGGCACTTCGTTGCGGATGTAGTCGACATCCGCCAGCTTCAGCCGCACTTCGCTCCCCGCTTTTGCGCCGCCCGCCTGCAGCGACGTGCGTCCGGGAAATGCTCCGATGACGTCGGTCCCCCAGGAGCTAAAAATCATATTGATGGCGCGCTCGAATCCCGAACCGAAGGCGAGCAGGATGACCACCGTCGCAATCCCCCACGCCATTCCCAGCATCGTCAGAGTGGTGCGACGGCGATTGTGTTGCATCGCCCCGTAAGCTTCTTTCAGCAGATCGTTGGTCATGGTCTATTCCTCTGCCCACTTGCTAGTGGAGCGCCGGGCGCCCCCGCCCGGCTACTTCGAACTGGACCCTTCGACTTCGCTCAGGGCAGGCTCGCGAGGACGCCCGTCTCTCCAAGAATCCATTCCTTACTCCTGGCGCAGAGCCTCTACCGGTTCCAGCATGGCCGCTTTGTGCGCCGGATAAAGCCCCGCCGTAATGCCAGCCAGCGCCAGCGCCAGCACCGCGCCGATCGCCGACACGGGAACGATCCGCGGGGTATCGAAGCCCTGTGGGAGTTGCACTCCCGAGAGCAGGCGGATGACGAGCATCGCGCCGCCGACACCGATCGCGCCACTCAGCAACGTCAGGAACGCGCCCTCAAGAAAAAACTGAAACAGGATGCTGCGGTTGGTCGCGCCGAGCGCCTTGCGCAGGCCGATCTCGCGCGTGCGTTCCGTAACCGCCACCAGCATGATGTTCACGATGCCAATCGCGCCCAGCGCGAGCGTCACCAACCCGACCCCGCCCAGGAACCAATCCATGGCGGTGAAGATCTTGCCCATGGTCTTCTGGTTCTTGATCGTGTCCCATTCTTCCCAGATGTCGGTGCCCTTCGGATCGAATCCGCCGTGATTGCGCGCTACGATGCGGTGCAGCTCATCCTTGGCAGTTTCGTTCTCGTCAAAGCTGCGCGGTTGATAGTTGATGAACGAAATCGCGTTGCCCTCTTTCGAGTTGTCGCCCGTCAGCGGAAACAACTCGCGCATGGTGTTGAACGGAATAAAAATACGAATGTTGGTGGCGTTCTGCTCCTCGCGACCGATCATCGAGAGCACGCCGATCACCTGGAAACGAATGCCATTGAGCAGGATGGTGTTGCCTACGGCGGGACGCCCGGGAAACATGTTGCGCGTCATTTGCCGCCCTAGTATGCACACCCGCCGCCGCTGGTCATTGTCGTCGTCATTCATCCAACGCCCGACTGCCAGCGGGATCGTCCGCACTTGACTGTAGATTGGAGGCACGCCCGAAACCTGCCCGTTGGTGTTGGTGTAATCGCTGACCGCGCGGATATCATCGCGCGCAATCAGCGGAGAAATATTGATTGCGATCTTCGATTCGCTCTTGATGGCGAGGTAATCGTCATAGGTGAGGGTGAACCACTTCATCGAGTTGAAACTGCCCTCGACCGCCGGCGCGCGCCCGCCGAAAAAGAAGATGATGTTCTTGCCGAAAGTTTCAAGTTGCTTGCGATTACCATTGCGGAAGCCCTCGCCCACTCCGGCGAGCAATAGCAGCGAACCTACGCCCCAGGCGATTCCAAACATGGTAAGGAAGGAGCGCAACTTGTGCGCCCACAAAGTTCGTAGGGTTTGCGCGAAGGTGTCCAGCAGCATGCGCATGTCGCCACCTCAGAGTCAGCACGGGAAGGGAACGTTTGAAAACGCTGACCAGCCCCGCTAATCCTTCGACTCACGGAAGTGGCAAGCGTTAGCGCGGAAATTTGTAAGAGACTTTCCCCTGTGTTCCCCCGTGCTCCCTGTGGTAAAGATTTCTGCTCGCGCGTACCGCACAATTGACACTTAACAACCAAATTTGTTCAGGTTATTCGTTGTCCTTTTCGTTCGCGCCCAGCTTCCACGCGATCTGCCGCAGCATCCCCAACCATACCTCGGCGTCATTGGAGTTCAACTCCATGCGCCGGACCAGGCGCCGCAACTTTTCTTCGGCCGCCACTGCTCGCGGCTTAATGTATCCGCTGTCGTGGAGGACCTTAAGCATCGCCTGCGTCAGCCGCTCCAGTCCGCGCGACGTCGCGGAAGTCTTTTCTTTTTTCCCGGACGCAGTTTTTGCCGGCGCTATCCTCCGCCCTCGCACCAGCTCGTACAGGCAGACCGCCACCGCCTGCCCTAAATTCATCGACCCATGTTCTTCGCGTGTCGGAATCCGCATCAGCCAATGGCAGTGGCTTAGTTCCTCATTCGATAGTCCATATCTTTCTGAACCAAACAGCAACGCCACCGGCGCCGATCTCAACTGACGCTTGATCTGCCGTCCGCCCTCGACCAGCCCCTGCAATCGGTGTTGCAAGTCTCGACGACCCACTGCGGTCGTTCCGACCACGAGCCGGCAGTCCGCGACCGCCTCGGCCACGCCGTCATATTGTTCCGCCTTCGCCAGTAATCCCGCCGCTCCCACCGCCGACCGCGCTTCACGAAACGCTTTTTCGTAGGGATTCACCACCCGTAATCGCCGGACCCCAAAATTGCTCATAGCGCGCGCCGCCGCCCCAATATTCAGCGGATTCCGCGTTGCCACGAGTACTACCCGGAGATTGTCGAGGTCGCTTGTCATTTTTTTCTTAAGACCTGCTCGCGCCTTCGTTCTGAGACCTTCATTTTCAAGACCTTTATTCTAAGGCCATCATTCCAGAGCGCTCCCGCCCGCCACCCCCCTCCCGGCAGCTCCTGCGACTTCCGCCCTTGCAGAGCATCCAATAGACAGTCAGACAGTGCTAGGATAGAGTCCCCGCCGGGAGGAGACCACATGGTCCACCTTGGCGAACTGCCACCTGGCTGAGCCCTCTGGAGGATGAATGGCAAGCAACGGCATCGTCGAAGTCACCGACGCCAATTTCGATTCCGATGTATTGAAGTCCGACAAGCCCGTGTTGATCGATTTCTGGGCCGCATGGTGTGGCCCCTGCCGCGCCATCGCTCCGATCGTCGAAGAACTCGCCGGCGAATATCAGGGCAAAATCAAAGTCGTCAAAATGGACGTAGACCGCAACGCCGCCACGCCCATGCGCTACAAAGTCACGGGCATTCCGACCCTGCTCGTGTTCAAGAACGGACAGGTAGTGGAACAACTGGTAGGCTACCGCTCAAAAGACGACATTCAGAAAGCCTTGGATCGGCACGTAGTTCTTGGATCGGCACGTAGTTAAGGTTGTGACGTAAGACAGCTGTCAGCTCTCAGTTCAGAGGATCAAACGAGCCCGGGCATATTTGTCTGGGCCCTGTTTGGAGCGGCCGCGAGCTTGGCATTTACTGACAACTGATAGCTGACAACTGATAGCTGAGAGCTGACAGCTGCCCCTCAGTACTTCCGCAGCACCCCAATCACCCGTCCCTGAATCTCGACCGACGCCGCCGGCACAATGATCGGCTTCATCGCCGCGTTTGAAGGCTGGAGACGAATGTTCTCTCCCTCGCGAAAGAAGCGCTTCAGCGTCGCGTCCGACGACTCGAGCAGCGCCACCACAATATCCCCGTTGTGCGCCGTTTTCGTCTTCTCAACCAGCACGTAGTCGCCGTCAAGAATCGCCTCGTCCTGCATGGATTCGCCGCGCACTTCGAGCACAAACACTTCCTTCGAGCGCACAAAATCCGCCAGCGAAATGGTCTCGTTGTGCTCCACCGCCTCAATCGGACGACCCGCCGCAATCCTGCCCACCAGCGGCAGCACCACCGCCGTGTTCACCGCCATCGACTGCTTCAACTTGCCCTTCGGCGGCAGCAGATCAATCGAACGGCTGCGGTTATAGTCCCGCGTGAGCAGCCCCTTCTTCTCCAGGTTGGTGACGTGCTTGTGTACCGTGGCCAGAGAACTCAGCCCCATGCCTTCCTTGATCTCTTCAAACGAAGGGGAGTACTGCTTCTCCGCCACGAAGCGCGAAATGAAGTCATACAGCTCGCGTTGACGCCGAGTGATCGCCATGCCGGGAGCATAGGCGAAGGTAAGGCGAATGTCAAGAAGGAGGAGCAGTCAGAACACGATTCACAAACACCTTAAGGAAAGACGGGTGGCCCACTCAAGCCCGGTTTTGGCTTGAGTGGGGCAGTTCGACGGCGGGACAGAGTCTTCCCGCCGCTCGTTCGCGTTTTCGTGCCGTCCAGTCTGTCTCGATCTCGACCCGTCCCTCACGTCCGGTTGCATAGTGGCGAAAACTGCTCCACGCCCAGTCCTCCGGACGTTCGCACAACCCAGCCTTCACCGGATTGCGATGAATATAGCGCAGCTTCTCCACAAACTGCGGGTAATTTCGAATGTTGAAATCCGTAGTACCGCTTTTGCCAGAAATGTTCTGCATCGGCAATCAGACGCCGTGATACTCCTTGCTTCAACGACTTCAGGGCATCGGCTAGCGTATCCTGTTGTGGTTCGCTGAGCACGGGTGGCCCACTCAAGCCCGGTTTTGGCTTGAGTGGGGCAGTTCTACTGTTGGACAGAGTCTTCCTGCCGCTCTTTCGTGTTTTTGTGTCGTCTATTCCGACTCGATCTCCATCGTCCCTCACAGCCTGTTGCATAGTGGCCAAAACGTGTAGCCCCCATGGACATGGAGCACAATTTAGTTTGTCGGTCGGACTAAGTCTGTGACGTGTGACATCCCCACTCAAGCCAAAATCGGGCTTGAGTGGGCCACTCGTCCGTCCTGCTTGCGCTCTCCGCCGCGCGGTTCTCCCTCATCAACCATTGACACCTCTGGTAAGATAATTACTAGGCCCAAAGGCACGCACCACCAAGTTCCTTGACAACATACTCAGGGCGCTAACAAGCGACCAAAGGACGACTAACACCCGAAGTTAGTCGATAACTCCTCTATCATCAAGACTTTGCCTCTAACTCTCATCCGCTCAAGACTTTGGCGGGAGTTACCCGCTAAAGTCTTGATTCTAATATACCGAGGGGGGAGGGGGTACCCTTACGGACAGAAGACGGACAGATCCGAGTTTTCAAGCTGGAACAAAGTTTGAACGGGACAAAGTTTGGAGGAGTATTGACTTACTCCGCCGTAACTCCCTTCAAGAACACGTAGTAAAAATCCACGCCCCGGGCAAACGCCTCGACCCCAGTCCGCTCATCTTTTCCATGCGCACGGATATCGTCCCGGTCATACTGTTCGCCCGACACACAATACGTTGGCATCCCCGCTGCATTCGTGTACACGCCATCGGACGCGCCCGTGCTCATATTCGGAAGCACCGGAATCCCCGGCCACATTTTTGCCACGACTTTTTCCAGCGGATCGAACACTTCCTTCCGTGGAGCCGGCGGCACATAACTGTGGCGGTCGGAACCGTGATCCATCAGCACGTTGCTGTTCTCGCGAAATTGCGCTTTCACCTTCGGATCGGCCACAACTTTTTCCAGCGTCAGCCGGATTTCTTCCAGGGTGTGTCCGGGCTCGATACGGCAGTTCACGTTCGCCTGCGCCATTTGCGGCAGCGCGTTGTTGGCATGGCCTCCACTCAACCGCGTCGCCACGCAGGTGGTGTGCATGGTGGAGTTGTCCAGCGGGTCTTTTGAAAGCCGCGAGACAGCTTCCATGTCGGGAGGATTTTTCAGCATCGCCTTCAGATCAGCGGCGCGCTCCGGTGTTGCCATCTTCACTTGCCGTTCGTAATAAGCGCGCGTGATGTTGTTCAGCTCGAAGGGAAACTGGTAGTGCGCGATCCGCGTCAGCGCATCCGCCAGTTCGTAGATGGCGTTCTCCGGCCGTGGCAGCGAACTGTGACCGCCCGGATTGGTTGCCGTCAGCACGAAGTCGCCATATAGTTTTTCGGTGGCATTCACTTCCATCATCACCGGCTTGCCATGATCCGAAAGCACGCCGCCGCCATCGTGGTTCAGCACGAACTCGGCGTCAATCAAGTCGCGATGATTCTTGATCAGCCAGTCAACTCCGTTCGATGTGCCACCTTCCTCATCCGCCGTCATCGCAAGAATAATGTCGCGGCTCGGCACGTATCCTTCTTTCTTCATACGGATCAGCGTGGCAGACATGATCGCGTCGCCGTCCTTCATATCGCTGGTGCCGCGACCGTAGTAGTATCCGTCCTTCTCGACGAACTGAAACGGATCCGTCGTCCAGTCCTCGCGCCGCGCTTCGACCACATCGAGATGCCCGATCAGCAGCACCGGCTTGTGCTTGCCCGATCCATGCAGCCGCACCACGACGTTCTTCTTCCGGTCATTGGAACGAGGACCGAGTACTTGTATGTCGCTCTCTGGAAATCCGGCATCACGAAAGCGCTGCGCCATCGCTTCCGCGGCCGCGGTCACGCTGCCCACCGAGTCCGTGGTATTGATCTCGATCAGCTGTTTGAAAATGTCCAATGCCAGCTTCCGCGTGGCTTCGTCCGCTGGCGCCGTTTGCTGCGCCTGCATCGAGACAACGCATACCACATAAAAAAACAGGCCCAGCCACCATTTCTGAGATCCCACGTCGATCCTCCACAAAGATTTCGGCGACAATTTTCGTCGTATGCCGACGCTGAAAGCTAACAGATTCGTTCCGCAAAAGCCAAGCTCGCCCGGCGAATTGAGTTGCAATGTCGCACTACTGACGTTACCTTCCGCAATACAAATGACGAGCCTACAAGCCAACCGGACGAGAATCGCGAGCGCCAGACTGGCGTTGCTCTTCTGCGTTTTCTTCCTGATCGCGTGCGGTCTGGGCTACCCGATCCTCAACCGATTTGACCCGCGCCAGACGCCGGGGCTCTCCGACGTGAAGATTTACGCATCGCTCGTGACCGGGACAGCGAGCCCAGACGCCGGATACGTCCGCTTCCGCGTACTGGTTCCGTGGCTCGCCAAGCCCTTCTACCGGCTCGCGCAAGGACGATTTGCAACGTGGGATCCTGTGATGTTTGGACTTCTCATTGCCGACGCTTTGTTCGTCGCCGGAACCACCGTTCTCATTGTTATCCTCGGGGGCATTCTTGAGGCTAGTCTCGGGAACCGTCAGATGGGTGGTTCCGCGGCAGGACTGGTTGGCGCGTTGCTGTACATGGTCAACTTCGCCGTCCCGAATCTTCGGTTGGTGGGATTGGTCGACGCCGGCGAAGGCTTCTTTCTGCTGGCACTGCTCTGGAGTTTGTCGGAGTTCGAACTGTGGGCCTTGCCCGTCATCGCCGTGCTGGGAGCACTGACGAAAGAATCGTTCATCCCCTTCAGCATCGTCTTCACGACTGCCTGGTGGCTCTCAACCCGGCCCGATCGAAATTCCGACGACGCGCGAAATCATTTTGTGCCGGCCGCAGCGTGGATCCTAACCAGTTGGGTGCTGAGTCTCACCGCGATCATGGTACTGCAATGGTCGATTACCGGCAGGTTAATAAGTCCGCTGCAGTTTGGTCTCGCGCTTCATCGCGGAGACGGCTTCCACTTCGCTGTGTCGCTGCATGATCGAAATCTCTGGTACATCTTTCTGTGGCTATTGCCCACCGCAATGCCGGACCTGAAGCGCTTTCCAAAATCGTGGCTCATCCCAGTCGGCGCGACCTGCGCCACGGCATTTGTGCTGGACGCATATTTTGGGGGACCGCCGGCAGCCGGATCGGCTTGGGGCAGGGCGCTCTTCAGCATCGCGGGTCCAGTGCTCAGCCTGTCATCCGCGTTATTCCTGGTGCGGATCTCAAGCTAGCGCCAAGATTTCCTGGTTAGATTCGATATGTGGTTAGATTCGAAATACGGTTCGGTGCTCGAAGCGCGGTGACTCTATACTTCCACCAGTTCCCGCTCCTGGCGCGCATTCCACAGCGGCGCAAGAACACTCGATTTCAGAACTTCCGAGTCAGCTCTCACCCAGTCTTCCAGCGCGAGCCCTTCCACCCGGCCGCGCTCATCGTAAAGCTGGCCCGCCCGCAGCCGTATTTTTCTCTCCAGCAAATCCACCATCAATTTCTGACGTTCGCGAGTTCTGGTTACGCTGTCCACTACTGACACCCCTTAATTCATCATCTATCTATAATGTCTACAAATATTGTAACTGGCGAACTGTTAAAGAGTCATAAAGAAGAAGGTTACTAAAGGGATGTCCTGTGGGCCGTATCCCCAGCCATGCCAATGCTTATGATGCTGGTCAAAGGCCGATCCTTGTCCCGCGACCGCGGGATCAGTTCTTGGAGCTTCAACCAGCGCGGAATTCATGGACCTCTTCTCCGGGCTGAAAGATCGGGAGCGGCAGAGTCTGCTCGGCGGCGGCGAGCTTGCGGTTGATGTCCTCCACTTCCTGTTTGATCCATCCCACGCTGGTGATTTCGATCTGTCCATCTTGTCCGATCAGAAACAAAGAGGGGACATTGGTCAGGCCGTAAGCATTTGAGACCGCGTAGCCGTTCGGATCGTCGAGTAGAGTGGGAAAGCTAACGCCGTACTCTTTTAGAAAGGCGGCAGTGTCGCGCTGGTCGTTCTGCGAGATGCCTACGACGGTGATTTTCTTGCCGCCGTGCGCTTTATGAATGCGTTCGAGGTAAGGGAACGCATATTGGCAAGTCGGACAGGAAACCTTGAAAAAGGCGGCAAGCACGGGTCCTTGCTTGAGAGCGGCTTGCAATGAGAACTTGCCGTCGTTTTTGCCACTGTCTTTGCCACTAAAGACGGCAGGCAGGGAAAAATCGGGTGCTTTGGTTCCGGGCGGCAATGCAGCCATATCGTTCGGACCTCCGAATAAGCGATCGAGCCACTTCATAGAGGAAATGCCTCACATTCTTATTGTTATTTAGATGATGCCGCCGGCCTTGAGGATTTTCCGCGTCAATCCGGTAATTGGGATCTGGGGGATACGATCAATTGCGATCCACTTGCCTTTCACGGCGAACGGAGTATATGGCAAAGGCTCATTGTGTGACGGCATATCCCGTAGCACATGAACAGTGTAGTCGGTGACGGTGATGGAATGGCGAAACGTGCGCCAGTGCGCGCAGACAGGCAATCGGCGCGGAGGCTCGGGCGATTGGGGGAGTTCCCACATGCCGGGCATGAGAGAGGTTTTTTTCGAGCGCTGGACGAGGCGGATGCCACCGTCGCGCTGGTTTAGCACGCACCAGATTTCTTTCTTAACCTGGCGGCTTGAGTTCGTCGGTGGGCCGGGCGGGCGCGCCCGGCGCTCCATTGATTGTTGTGATTGTTGCATTGCACACCAATTCCGGACAGGGCAGGTTGGGCAGCGGGGTTCGCGCGGCGCGCATACGGTTGCGCCGAGTTCCATCATGGCCTGATTGAAGTCTCCCGGCCGCGAGCTAGCGAGAAGCGCTTGCGCGTGTTGCCAAATTTGTGGCGTGGTGAGATTGATGCCGAGGAATCTTTGCAACACACGCTCGACATTGCCGTCGACGACTGCTACAGGTTCGGCGAAGGCAATGCTGGCGATGGCGGCGGCGGTGTAGCGTCCTATGCCGGGCAGCGCGAGCAAGGCTTCGGAATTCTGCGGGAAGCAGCCGCCGTGTTGTTTAGCAATCTGCTGCGCGGCCTGATGCAACATGCGCGCGCGCCGATAGTAGCCCAGACCGCTCCAGGCTGCGAGCACGTCGTCTTCAGAAGCAGCGGCCAGCGCTTGCACATTCGGAAAACGTTCGAGGAAAATCCGGTAATGGTCAAGTACGGCGGCCACGCGCGTCTGCTGCAGCATGATTTCGCTGAGCCAGATGCGGTACGGATCGCGAGTTTCGCGCCAGGGAAGGTCGCGGCGATGCTTGTCGTACCAGCGGAGGAGGGCGCGACGGAAAGCGGCCAGGTCCTTGGCGGAAACGGCGGAGTTGATCGAGGACGGAGCCGTGGTGGTTCTAGACGCGGCTAGCCGCGTCTCTATGGGGATGGCGGATACGATGCTCATTTTTTACTGGGTGACGCTGTGCGCTATGACGACCCATCCTTTTTTTTGCTGCTGCCACACCGTCATCATGTGCTGCGGCGCCGAGGGGAGCGGTTGCGAGCCGACGGTTCCATTCCCTGTGGTTCCGTTCCCGGCGGTTCCATTCACGTTGCCATTCAGAGTGATCGTGTAGGTCACCACGATGGTGGTTCCGTTCATCTCGGTGTTCAGCTCGCCGAGGGCATAGTCTTTCAACTGCCACTGGCGATACTGCTCAAGCGTGGCGGAGCGATCGAGCGCTCCGCTGGGCGTTATGCCTGCATAATTCGAAGCGAGAGAGCGCTCCACTTCAACCCAATTCGCGGCTTGCACGTTTTTCCAGAAGACGCGCTCCAGACCCTCGCCTCCGGTTGCTTCGGACAAGGTACGAGCCGGACGCCCGCCGTAAAAGGTACAGGCCGGCACGAAAGTCAGAACAAACAACAGCACGCAGATCAAGAAAAACCGGGGCGATTCGACGGCTATCCTCGGACGCATGGCGTGATTGTACCGTGAGGCGGTGCGATCTCCGCAGGAGGGCAAGTGCCCGAGCAGATTCATCCGGATTTGACCGCTGGGAGAGTCGCCCACGATAATGATGAAGCCTGGTAACCGCAGCTCACGCGTGAACATTAACCCGAACCGGCAGGATGATTATGACCGAATTCGACCGCAAGGTGGAAGAGGCTTCCGTTCGCTTCAATCGCTCGGTAGCGAATATCGCCGAGACTCTGGAAAAAGAGACGGCAGAACTGGTGACGTATCTGAACGACGAGGTTGTGCCAGCGGTGCGCACACATTCGTCGAAGGCGCTGCGAACGGCGGCAGGGAAGCTCTCCGAGTTCGCGGACTTTCTGGAGACACAGCGAAAGAGTTCTTGAACTGCCTCCCTTCCAGCAACCCGCCCAGGGACGCGCGGCGGCCGCCAGCGACATGGACGCTGCCAGGTCTTCTGTTCCTTCTTCTATTGGGCAGCGCGTTTCTGGGCGGCTGTGGCGGGCACAAGCGTACGCCGCCGCCGGTTCCGCCGCCGCCGTCACTTCCGCAGGAAAAAGAACAACCAGTCGCGACTCCGCCGTCCGCGGAAACGGGCGAGGACGAGAAGATCGAAGTCCCCGCCAGCGCGAAGCCGATTTTTGAAGAAACCGGGATGGCGAGCTGGTACGGCGCTCCGTATCACAACCGGCGCGGATCGAACGGAGAAGTTTATAACATGCACGCGATGACGGCGGCACATCTTACTTTGCCGCTGGGCTCGATCGTGCGCGTGACGAATTTGAAGACTGGACATTCAGCACTGGTTAGGATCACTGATCGTGGGCCCTTCGTGGTAGGGCGCATCGTGGATCTATCGCTGGCCGCCGCGAAGGCTCTCGATGTGTACTTGCCCGGTATTGCGAAAGTTCGGCTGGAGGTACTGCAGTCGCCTGTTCCGCTCGAAACGGGTGGACGATGGGCGGTTCAGATCGGCTCCTTCACCGGGCAGAAAGCGGCTGCTGAATTTGCGGAACACCTGCAGAAGCGTTACCAGACGGCTAAAGTCATAAAATTCGTGAGTCCCGTGGGAGACTGGTGGGTGCGGGTCCGAGTGCTGGACGACAACCGCCAGCGCGCAACCGCTCTTACTCAGGAGACGGAGACTACGGAGGGTTCGGTGTTTCTGGTGCGGCTCGACTGAAAATACTATTCTTTACAAAATACTGTTAGCTCAGGTGATATTGTTTCTTCCCGAGATATAACCTAACTCCATGTTGACGGCCTGATGATAGTCAACGCAGGCTGAGGGGAGACTGACTTATGGCGGATTGTCTATTCTGCCGGATCATTCGCGGCGAAGTACCTTCCAAGAAAGTCTACGAAGACGAGCACACCTATGCCTTTGAAGATCTGAACCCACAAGGCCCGACCCACGTGCTGGTCATCCCGAAGAAACATATTGCTGGCTTGAAGGAAGCCGTGGCGGAAGACGCGGAGCTGGTGGGGCGCTGTCACTTGGCGGCGGCGCAGATTGCACGAGAACGATCGATCGAAGATGGGTACCGCACGGTGCTGAATGTGGGTCCGCGTGCCGGGCAATCGGTTTTTCATCTGCATGTGCACTTGATCGGCGGGCGTTCGCTGCAATGGCCGCCGGGCTAGATCCGCTACTACGCGACCGCGTGGCGAATCATACGGTGGAGGAACGGGCTCTCGCTCGTCCAGTTTGAGGGGGCCGGGCGGGGACGCCCGGCGCTCCACTGGCGAGATTTGATCGTTCTCCGGCTTGCTCTTCTGGCCAACATTCTCTGGCTTACAATCGTGGGATGGCAAACTTGACATTGGTCTACGGTCTGCGTCTGCTGCCGTCCGATGAAGTCGAGGCGGTCGGCGAGGCGCCAATCAAACTGAAAAATGGGCGTGAGGCGCACGTCACCATGCACACTCTCGAGGGCAGTAAAGACGAGATCGAGAAGCAACTCAAGACGAGTCTCGCGGCCTTTTTTGACATCTATCCTGAGATATGACATCTGAGATATGACGCCCGAGATATAACCGCAAGCGCGGAGTCCTAATAACCAGACGGCAAATCAGGCCATGCGATGAGACTGATCTCTCTGGAACTCGAGAGCAAGCTGCACGAAAAGGGGCTCTGGCCGCAGAGTCGCGTCGCGTGGGCGGCGCTCTACGTCCTGGCACTCGATCTGCTTCTGTTCGCAGTGCAGTGGCTGACGCGTCACGTGAGTCCGTCAATGTCGGCGAGCCTGGGCGGCTGGGTAACTTTTCTCAGCGTGCTCGCGATTGTCTTGCTCGCGATTGCCGGATTCCGGTGGCTACGCTCGCAACTACTTTGGCGGCTGCGGAACCGGTTGATTGTTACCTATGTTTTTATTGGCGTGATTCCGGTGTTTCTGCTGGCGTTGATTTCATTCATAACGCTCTACCTTCTTGCAGGGCAGTTTGCCAGCTTTGTCGTAACTTCCGACATCACCACCCGCCTGCGCGGTATGGAGGCGGTGAATCGAACCATTGCCCATCACCTAGCGACGCAAATCGCGGACAGCGGAAAGCTGAACGCCGAAGCGCTTCGCCGGGCAAGACCCCATCGTCCGGAATGGTCCCAGCGGCAGGTGTGCGCGTGGTACCGCAATCAGCCACAACCGTACTGCGCAGGGCCGGAGGGCGTGGCTGCCTTTTACCCTCCATCGTTTATTGCCGGCGATTTCCGCGACATCGTGAGCGACCATGGCAACCTTTATCTGCGCACGGCGACCGTGCTCGCGGCTGAGCCGGAATCTTTGTCGCTGCGCGTGATTTTGAGCGAGCCGCTCGACAAGGAGTTCGTCGAGAAAATCGCGGGAGACCTTGGTCGGATTACGGTCTATGGAAACGAGAGCCCGACTGCGAACTTGGCCGCGCCTGCGCAGAAGAACTCCTCGAAGCCTTTCCTGGCATTCAATGACGGGAGGCGCGAGCAGGCTTTTTCGGCGGGGACGATTCCGCCAGCGAGCGGCGTGCTCGATCACGAAATAACTTTTCCGATTCCGCTTCAGGTGGTCGATTGGGCTACGGGAGAACGACGGCGCGCGGGAGCCCTCGCGGAGGTCGAGACCCGGCCCTCGGTGCTGTATGCGAGACTCTTTGCGGCGCTTGGAGATTACGCCAGGGGCGTGGAATATATTTTATTCTCGATTTTTATTGTGTTCACGATCATTGTGCTGCTGGCGCTGCTAGTCGGAACCAAACTGACGCGCAGCATCACTTCGGCGGTGGATCAACTCTATGAAGCGACCAAGCACATAAATCGGGGTGACTTCAGCCACCGGATCCCAGTGCAGTCGAGCGACCAACTGGCGACTCTGGCAAACTCCTTCAACTCCATGACAACTTCAATCGAGAAGCTGGTTCAGGAACAGAAGGAGAAGCAGCGCCTGGAAGGTGAATTGGCGATCGCGCAGGAGGTGCAGGCGCAGCTCTATCCCAAGTTGATCACGCAACTCGAAAATCTGGAGGTACATGGTTTCTGCCGTCCGGCGCGGACAGTGAGCGGGGACTACTACGATTTTCTCGCGCTGAATTCCGACAAGCTGATGCTGGCGGTCGGCGACATCAGCGGCAAAGGAATTTCGGCGGCGCTGCTGATGGCGACGATCCACTCAGCGGTGCGGGCATACAGCATTGAAGACAGATCAGTGCTGCGCGATCTAAAGCTGCGCGAACCAGCGCTGCGCGAACCAGCCACGGTGGGCGCCGCAGTGGGCTCCGGGCTGATGCTGGCTTCTGAGTTGAGGTGGACGGAAGCGTCTCCAGCGGCGCTCCTGA
>Ga0185299_10002877_pt1 | contig 24810 bp, 20 predicted proteins | sample PaiPotPPA55metaG_FD_128002 | JGI IMG/M metagenome (GOLD analysis project Ga0185299, IMG submission 128002) | Iron sulfur acid spring bacterial and archeal communities from Banff, Canada, to study Microbial Dark Matter (Phase II) - Paint Pots PPA... ...
AAATGTTGAATGTACCGCGCTCGGTCTTGCCCAGCGTCAAAAGCTCGAGTGAAGTTTACGGAGAAAGCACCGGAGTGCTGGCGGGCATCCCGATCGCAGGGATTGCCGGTGACCAACAATCCGCGTTGTTTGGCCAGATGTGTACAAAACCCGGGATGGCCAAGAACACGTATGGAACTGGTTCTTTCATGCTGATGAACACTGGCACGGAAGCGGTGCCATCGAATAACAAATTGGTGACCACGATCGCCTGGCGAAGAGCCGGAGAAACATTATACGCCCTGGAAGGAAGCGTCTTCATTACCGGCGCGGTGGTCCAATGGCTGCGCGACGGCCTCAAGATCATCCGCACTGCGCCCGAAATAGAAGAGTTGGCCCTTTCTGTCCCAGACAATGGTGGCGTCTATTTTGTTCCGGCGTTTGTTGGATTGGGAGCGCCGCACTGGGACGCGTATGCCCGCGGCACCATCATTGGTTTGACCCGTGGTTCGACCTCGGGGCACATCGCACGCGCCGCCTTGGAGGGCATCGCGTATCAAGTAGCCGATGTCCTGTTGGCCATGAGGGCGGATTCGGGTATTAAGCTGGCCGAATTGCGAGTTGACGGTGGCGCCTGCAGTAACAATGCCTTGATGCAGTTCCAGGCCGATATTCTCGGTATCCCGGTGGTACGTCCGAACAATACGGAAACCACGGCATCGGGCTCGGCTTATCTGGCGGCACTGGCGGTTGGCTACTACAAGACGCTGGATGAAATTGCAGCGCAGTGGGGTATTGATCGCACCTTCGAACCAAAAATGTCTGCAGACCAGCGGGAAAAGTTGCAAGCGGAATGGACCAAAGCGCTTGGTAGGGCAAAAGCCTGGTTACAATAACAAGGTGAGAACGCCGTAAGCACCGCGAACGGACGACCGTGGAGCGCGCCTCGCTGGCGAGGACGACTTCGTGAGCTCACCCATCGCTAGCAAACGGCAAACTGCTAACCGCTAACGCTAAACTGCTAACTCAATTGTGAACAGGGATGTAACGATCGGGGCAATCTCGGATCGATCGACGGTCTGGGATTGCCTTGTCATCGGCGGTGGAGCGACCGGCCTCGGGTCGGCGCTAGAAGCGGCCTCCCGAGGCTACAAGGTTCTTTTGGTTGAAAGACATGACTTCGCCAAAGGGACCTCGAGCCGAGCGACCAAACTGGTGCATGGGGGCGTCCGCTACCTTGAACAAGGCGATATCCATCTGGTACGCGAGGCATTGCGGGAGCGAGGTTTGTTGCTGCGGAATGCCGCTCATCTCGCTCACCCGCTGCAATTCGTCATTCCGGCCTATCATTATTGGCAACTTCCGTTCTACGGCGCCGGAATGAAGTTCTATGACGCGCTCTCCGGCAAACTATCGCTCGGTAAATCCCGCATTCTAAGCCGTGACCGGACGGTTGAGTTGCTGCCGAACGTCGAGACTAAAGAACTCAAGGGCGGGGTTCTCTATCTGGACGGCCAGTTCGATGACGCCCGGCTGGCCGTGGCTTTGCTTCGCACCTTGGTTGACCAGGGCGGATACGCCGGCAACTACATCGAAGTGGTAGCCTTGACCAAGGAGGGCGAAAAAATCAACGGCGCTATCCTTAGAGATACCGAGTCTGGCGCCGAACATCAGGTCCAGGCGAAAGTCGTGATCAATGCCACCGGCATTTTTTCCGACTCAATCCGGCTTTTTGATGATCCGCACTTGGCAAAAATCATCACGGTGGCGCAGGGGTCACATCTGGTGCTTCCGTCCAAGTTCTTGCGAAGCACATCGGCGTTGATGGTGCCAAAGACTTCCGACGGCCGGGTGTTGTTTGCGATCCCCTGGCATGACCGATTGCTCGTTGGAACCACCGATTTTGGGGTGCCCGAACCCCTCGACGAGCCCAGGATCCAGCAACACGAGGTCGAATTCATTCTATCCGAGGCCGGTAAATATCTCGCTGAGGATCCGAGCGAGTCCGATGTGCTGGCCTGCTATTCCGGTCTTCGTCCCCTGGTGAAACATGGCGCCGGAACGAGCACCGCGAAATTGTCGCGCAGTCATACCGTTATCGTTTCTCCAGCGGGCCTCGTCACCATTACTGGTGGAAAGTGGACAACTTATCGACACATGGGTGAGGACTGTATCAACCACGCCGAGCAGGTAGTGGGGATCGAACATCGACCGTCTAAAACCGCCGAGTTACCGCTTCACGGTAGTACTCTGGATCGCGATGTCTTTAAGGCGCCTGAGCATCTGGCAGTCTACGGCTCCGATCGGGCAGAGATCGAACGCCGGGCGCGTACCAACCCGGCGCTAGCCGAACCACTCGATCCAGCGCTTCCTTATCTGACTGCCGAGGTAGATTGGGCGGTGGAAAATGAGATGGCGCGAACCGTAGAGGATATCTTGTCTCGTCGAACCCGAGCGTTGTTGTTAGACGCCCGCGCCGCTTCACAAGCCGCGCCAAAAGTGGCTCAATTTTTGGCCGATCGTCTAGGGCGCGACAAGACCTGGATCGAGGAGCAAACCAAAGAATTCCAGGCGTTAGCCAAGAATTATATACTGTAGCTAGAGAAACAGTCGCCGACCTTCCGAACGCGAATCCGATTTTTCCGAGGAATTATAGCAGTTACAGATTTATAGTAGTTACAAAAAAACCGCTTGGATTCCGGTCGAGTTACTGGTTACTTAGGCGACTTCAATGAGGTATAGGTGTCTAGTTGCCGTCCTAGCAGGGTTGAGCGCCACTTCGTTTGCCGAACAAACGGATCACAGCGGATGGCAATACGATGCGGTCATGCCAGACCATTTATCGGATACGGCTGCGCCGCAAGCCGCCGATATTAATGCCATCAATGACCTGCTCTCGACATTACGAGATGGCTGGAACGCTCACAATGTCGACGTATACATGTCCGGTTATTGGAATTCTCCGCAGCTATTGGTCGTTCTAGACACCGAGCAATACCAAGGATGGAAGGCGGTTTATGCGGCTTATAAAACCGGTAATCCAGACCTCAAGGCGATGGGTCAGATGGAATACACCAGGATCCAAATCAGAATTAGCAAGCCGGATTTAGCATTAGTGCAGACCGCTTGGAAGGCCAAATATCCCAACTCGTCCGCCGAACTCACTGGCACCACCACCTTTAATATCCAGAAAGTGGAGCAAGGTTGGAAAGTCGTTACCGCTTACTCGAGGTACGTTCATTCTACGTCTCGTGGCTGGGAATATGACTCGATTGAACCGGCTACCTCGACGAGCATACCCTCGCCTCAGGAGGATGCGATCAAAGCGATCAATGGCACTCTTCTGAAGATGCTTGATCGGTGGAACGCTCACGACATTGACGGATACCTCTCCGCCTACTGGAACTCTCCCGAGCTTTTGGTGATTGTTCAGGAAGAACAGTATCAAGGATGGCAGAGCTTAAATGACGCCTATAAGTCCGGTTATCCGGACCCAAACGCGATGGGCTTCAGTCAGCCTTCTCGAATCCAAATTAAGCTCGTCAGGCCGGATCTAGCAGTAGTTGTCACCTGGTGGACTGTCTCGTATTCGAATTCGAAGGTGCACGTTGTCGGAAATACAACGATGGATTTGCAGAAGTTTCCAGATGCCTGGAAAATCGTTATGTCGCATTCCAGCATCGCAGAGCCTTGATCCCGACCCGACCTGACGACGCCTCGACAAGTCGGGAGGTGACCATTCTGAAATTTGCCTCCGGTTTCGTTAGAGCGAGTCCGGCGGATGGGTCGGCAGCGTAAACGCCAAGTACGGCGGATGGGTCGGCAGCGTAAACGCCAAGTGCGGCGGATGGGTCGGCAGCGTAAACGCCAAGTACGGCGGATGGGTCGGCAGGGTAAACGCCAAGTACGGCGGATGGGTCGGCAGCGTAAACGCTAAGGTCCACACATGAACCACACCCACGTACTGGGTTGAGTCCTTGCTGACTTTGGCCTTTGGCTGATTCTCGTTACTGTGCCAGATCCATTCCTGATCTTTGTAGAAATGCCGGCGAGTCATGTCCCCTGTCGGGCCCATTGCGATTGCCGCCTGAGCTAACGCCCCGGCGATTACGATTGCGGAGATGATTTTTTTCATGTCAAGGCGAGATTAACTCGACTTGAAATTCTTGCTCTAAAATTTTCATACTTTTGTTATAGCTATTTCAGAACATTTCTTAAAATTGGGTATGTATTATGACCGGAGCTCCTATCGCGAATTCGGCTCCTATGGTGGCTCAGCGGGGTTTTTTCGCCGGATTTGCAGGGGTTTTGGCCGCCGGACTCGACCGAACGGTCGGCTAGCGGCCAGTTTATCGACCGTCTCCGCCTTCCCCCTTGAGATCCTAGTATCCGGCGTTAAGGCTTCCTCATGGCGAAACCTCCGACCGCATGGATTGCTGTCTTCCAGACCGCAACCTCTCGGACTCGCCGGTGTCTGAGCAGTCTCAGCACGTTCCCGCTCGTTCTCGGCGCTCCCGGTGTTCTCGGCGTTGTTAGCCCAAGCCCTTCCCCATACTCAAAGCTGGAAGCCATCACGGATCCGTCCCAGGTGGGGACGGAGATATCGCCCATCGAATGGATTTGTCGTTCGTTCGCCATCGTGATCGATGGACTTAGCGCCGGCCTCAGCCAACTACTCGGGCCCTGGAGCCAGAGCGATCTTTTCCTCCAGATCACACCGGCAAAGCTCGTTCTTGGCCTCCTTTCCGCGCTGATCATTCTCCTTCTGCTTCGGATCTTTGGCCTCATCCTGCGGAGAATAAGCCGGAAACCGCGGCCGGATGCGGTCCAACGCTATTGGGTCGACGGGCTCCTGCGCGCAGTCCGCAAAGCGATCGGGATCTTCGCTTGGGTTACCGCTTGTTTCCTCTTCGTTTCCCCCCTCCTACCCCACCTGGCGATCGCTTTGAATAGTCAGACGCCGTTTCAGGTGACCGGCCGGCTGGCCGAGATCGGCTACTTTGTCGCCCTGGTCGTTTTCTGTTTTTATGTAGTCCGGCTAGTCGACAGTTGGCTGAATCGCCTAGCTCAGACCCAGCCCCGGCGCTGGTACTATCCAACCTTTCCACTGGTCGGAAAGTTGCTCTATTACGACTTTCTTCTCACTGCCTTTCAATACCTGGTCAATCTCTTGCGTCTTCCCGGAGGAGCAGCGGCCCTTTCTTCCAAGATCGTCGCCATCGTCTCCATCCTCGTGAATACGGTGATGTTTATCCAGATGGTCCGAGCCCTGGAAGATATCGCGATCAGCCGCACCGAGCTCCAAAACTATGACACCTACCGTTATCGGAGCTTCCAGACCCGGATTCGTGTCCTAAGACAGCTCATCATTTTCGTCCTGATCATTGTTTGCGCCGCTGCCATCTTGATGAACTTCCAGGCGGTACGCCAGATCGGCACCGGCCTGTTAGCATCAGCCGGGGTTGCCGGTATCATCGTCGGTTTGGCCGCTCAAAAATCGCTCTCTACCATCATCGCGGGCTTACAGATCGCTTTGACGAATCCGATGAAAATCGACGACGTGGTAGTCGTTGACGGCGAAAACGGGGTAATCGAAGAGATCTCGTTGACTTACGTCGTGGTGAAGATCTGGGATCAGCGCCGGCTCATCCTGCCGATTACCTATTTCATTGATAAGTCGTTCCAGAATTGGACTCGCTCGAGCTCCGAATTGCTCGGCACCGTCTTCCTCTACGTCGACTACCTGGTCCCGATCGAAACTATCCGCGCCGAAGCCAAACGCATCGTCTCGGAATCTGCTCTCTGGGATAAGCGCAGCGTTGGGGTTCAGGTCACGGATTGGAAAACAGATTCGGTTGAGATCCGAATCCTGGTCAGCGCCGAATCGTCCGGTAAACTCTTCGATCTCCGCTGTGAAGTCCGGGAAAAACTCCTGGCTTATTTACAGCAACAGGACCCCGGAGTGTTCCCCCGCGTCAGGAATCTGGTCGGCGGTGACCTGCAGGAGCGGGATGGGAACGAAGCAGAGACAGAAAAATCTCACGCAAAGCCGCAAAGACGCCAAGAAACGGAAATTCCAACAGAAGATCACAAAGGACACAAAGACTGAGGACTCTTTTTGGGACGTGAGGTTGTGGTTACCTGCGGTCCTCCACGCACCACGGTGCTGTCGTGAAGGCTCAGTCCTATGCCTGCGTTAAATCTAGGGTAGGTCAGCCAACAACTTGTTTATCGAGCCTAGATCCGTTTCCCAGGTTGGACGCTCTCCGTGTGATTGGATTAATTGATTTAAAACGTCGCGACTAGCCCGGAAATTCTGTCCGGCAGCTGTGGCGTCTCCTTGCGCTTTCTCCACCAAACCGAGACCTCTATAAACGCTCGATAAATCGTATTGATAGTCGGCATTGCCCGGATCCCGATTAACCAGCGTTTGCAAGATGGTGAGGGCACCCCGGTATTCGGTTTTAGCGTTGCCCAGGTCGTTGCGATCCATCAGGACATCTCCGAGCTTCTGATGCGCAACCGCCAATGCGTGTTGCCAATCGCCGTTGCCAGAATCCTGCCCGACAAGCTTCCGACTGATGTCGAGTGCGGTTTGGTATTCGGCCAAGGCGTTATCAAAGTCTTTTTGTGCTCGATAAATGTCACCCAAATCAGTAACGAGGATTGACAAATTGTATTGCCATTCGGCGTTGGCCGGATCCTGTTTCGCCAGTTTCTGGATGATGGCGAGGCCGTTTAAACATTGCGCCTTGGCTTCACTCAAATTTCCTTGGGCTAGCAGGACACTGCCCAGAACGTCATAACTAACGGTCAAGTCCCATTGCCATCCGCTATTAGTCGGATCTTGTTTGGCTAATCTGGTACTGACCTCAAGTCCCTTCTCGTATTGAGCCTTCGCACCGCTCAGATCGCCCAGACCCTTTAGCGCATCACCAAGCCGGTTGTAACTCGCGGCCATATCGCGTTGCCAACGAGTGTTACCCGGCTCCAACTTCACCGTGGCCAGGGTCGCAGCCACCGCGTCCTCATATTTGCTCTTTGCTCGGTTGAGGTCGCCTTGGGCTAAGGCTACATCGCCAAGCGTCACACGAGCGATGAATAGATCGTTTTGCCAAATGGTATTGTTAGGCTCCTTTTTGACCAATTCTTGCGTTGTGTGCTCGTATTGCTCGTACTGCGCCTTCGCACCGTTTAAATCTCCTTGCGCTTTCAGCACGTCGCCGAGGCGCTTATAACAAACGGACAAATCGCGTTGCCGCCCGTTGTCACCCGGAGCCTGCTCAGCCAGCGGGCGTCTGATCTCCAGTTCATGTTGGTATTGGGCCTTCGCACCATCCAGGTCTCCTTGACCTCTCAAAACGTCACCCAGACTTTCGTAGGCAACGGATAAACTCCGCTGCCAGGCGAACACACTGGGAGCCTGTTCTACCAGCCTAAGCGCAATGCCCAGTTTTTCTCGGTATTTGGCCTTAGCGCCGTTCAAGTCCCCTTGCGCAAGAAGACGGTCACCTTCTTGCTGCAATAGTGTCGCCCAATTGCTCGCGGCCTTTGGATCTCGATCATTGAACCCGAGATTCTTATAGTAGGTCTCAACCTGCTTCTGCACATCTTCGACTATATCGAGGTGACCGATCGGCTCGAGTTTGGCGCTCAGTTGGTTGAGCAAATAGTTCAAAATTTCTTCTGCGCTTTGGCGCGCGGTATTCGCACGGCGTTCCTGTGCTAGCGCCAGTTGCCGTTGTTTTTTGGCCTCCCGCTCTTGGAGGATGGCAAACGCAGCGACGCCGGACATACCGGCCGCGATCAGTGTCGCCGATCCAGCAACCATCGCCAGGGCTCGTCGACGTCGCTCGTGCTCACGCTGCTTCAAGGCATCGAAATCGACATCCAAAAGCCCGGCCAACAGTTTCAGCCTGGCGTTCGACTTCCCGTCCTTACCTGGACGAGCGTCACCGGCAATCACTTCCGCCCGGCTCTGTGAAATTGTTCCGCCTATACCGACTCGGTAACGTAGGGCTTCCGGAAAACATTCTGCGTCAATCGGGCTCCCGGTCTTACCGTCCGAGGCGTTCGGTTCACCCGAGACAATCAGCGCAAGCACGCGATCCTGCCGGTCTAGTTTTTTGAAGAATTTAATCTCTTCGTTGACCCACACCGATTTAGCTGAGTTCGGCGAACAGACAACGACCAGATAACGGGACTCTGCTAATGCCTGGTTAATTCTAGCCCCGAGATCGGGTGATGCCGGCAACTCTTCCCGGTCACGAAAGATCGGGAACAACCTTTTTGGCCGAAGGCCGTCCCGACCAGGGCAGCCTACCAGGCGTTTTGGCACGCGATAGGTCTCAAGCCAGTGATGCAGCCAGTCGCCCCACTTTTTATCCCGGTGGCTGTAACTGATAAACGCCCAGTATTTGAACCCGTCGATTTGCGGTGCTGATGCCAAGTGTAATTCCCGGCGATTACTTCTTGCATCATCTTGAAAATATTCTTGCGTTCAAATGGTTTGCGATTGCGCGATCGCCCGAATCTTGCCAATCACCAACCTGTCCGACATAGCTAAAGGGGGAGATGGGGCGATGTCGGATCACCTTTCACTTTTCACCTCCCCCGCCCCCTGCACTTTCGCGGCCACCTTTAACCGCAGCGCATTGAGCGCAATGAACCCGGTCGCATCCGATTGGTTATACGCCTGGGTCGGATCCGCTTCCATGGTGGCGATTTCAGGATTGTAAAGGCTGACCGGGCTCTTCCGGCCGGCAGCGATACAATTACCCTTGTAAAGTTTCACTCGGACAACTCCGGTCACATTCTTTTGCGACTCGGTGACCAAGGCCTGGATCGCCTCACGTTCAGGCGCAAACCAGAATCCGTTATAGACGAGTTCGGCATACTTCGGACCAAGAGAATCCCGGATATGCATCACTTCCCGATCCAAGGTTAGCGACTCAAGTTGGCGATGCGCAAAGTACAAGATAGCGCCCCCCGGAGTCTCGTACACGCCGCGGCTCTTCATCCCGACAAACCGGTTCTCGACCATATCCACTCTCCCCACTGCGTTCCGGCCGCCGAGCCGGTTCAAGACCTTCATCACCCAAAGCGGTGAAAGCGACACCCGGTTTTCTTTGGTCGTAGTTATGGTTCTTTTGAAACCGAGCTCACCCAAAACCGAATCGATTTTGTCGTGCCCGATCGCGTGACAAACCCCGGAGTCGAACTCCAGTTCAACATATTCGGCGGTATCCGGTGCGTCTTCGGGAGCGACACTCAGTTTGTACATGTCTCTCAGCTCTGGGGCGCTCGCATCGATCCACGGATCCTCCAAGATCCCACTCTCGAAACTGATATGGAGAAGGTTCCGATCCATTGAATACGGCTTTTTCGCGGTAGCAGCCACTGGGATCCCTTGCTCTTCAGCGTACCGGATCAACTCGGTCCGCCCGGGAAATTGTTCGCGGAATTCAGGGAGACGCCAAGGAGCAATCACCTGGATGTCAGGCGCCAGAGCCGCAGCCGTAAGTTCGAACCGGACCTGATCGTTGCCTTTTCCGGTGGCGCCGTGGGCGATCGCATTTGCCCCTTCCGCCCGGGCGATCTCCACCATCCGCTTTGCGATCAACGGCCGGGCAATACTAGTCCCCAAATAATATTGGTTCTCATACAGGGCCGACGCCTGGAACATCGGGAAAATGAAATCGCGAACGAATTCCTCTTGAAGATCGTCGATGTAGCATTTCGATGCCCCGGTCTTGAGCGCCTTTTCTTCCAGGCCGTCCAACTCTTCTTCCTGTCCGATATCAGCACAGAAAGCGATCATCTCCGCCGAATAGGTCTCCTGGATCCACTTAAGAATGACCGAGGTATCTAGCCCCCCTGAGTAGGCAACAACGATTTTCATGTTCGGGGTCATGAATAGCCGTAAAGAAAACAAAATCAATTCACCACAGAGAGAACGGAAAATTCACCACAGAGACACAGAGTTCAGGAAGACCGGATCGGATAAGATTCCTTAGATTTTTAAACATAACGCTTTTTCCCGTGACAACGAGAATCGAGAAACACCGACGGATAGCCACGGCGCTACTAAACCAAACAAAATAGGAGCCCTAACTTTCCGAATCGATCTTAGCGAGCTCTGTGTCTCCCTGGTAAATTTTCCTTCAGTTGGGCCGCGTAATATGCGGGTCCTTCAGATAGATGGGTTCGCTAAGATCCTGATAGTCGGAATCCCGGCCCAGCAAATAACGTGCGTGTGGTAACCCGACCTCGATTCCCGGCAATTCAGCGATCGCGCTTGTCGCGAAGATTCGGTTGGCTTTTAACTGGTTAAGCTCAGCAGCGATCTCCCCTCTCGGGACCAAACGAGGCAGCGCGGGCAGCTTACCAGCTCGAATTTCGGCAAGAAAAAAAGCTCCGCGGCGAGCGTCTCCGAGCACTAGGTACTCTGCTCCCGGATAACCTAACACAGATGGACATCCGAATGTCCGGCACCCGAGCGCAAGCTTTAATCCTAACGCCGTGGCAATTCCGACCCGCAGTCCGGTATAAGAACCAGGACCAATCCCCACCACAATTTCATCCACCCTGCCGGCGGCCTTAATCGCTGTATCGAGCTCACCGGCCAGTTCCGCTGCCCCCTGAAACGTTCTTTCCAGGACGACGGCCTTATCACTGGCCAAAACCAAGCTGCCGGTCCCGCCAGAATTCTCAATGACCAACCGATTCACCAGGAAATCATCCGTTCGTTGTTTTCCGTAATCGAAAGGGTAACCCAAACCGCGTGCCCCGGAATCCGATGTGGAAAACGGTTAGCCCATTCAATTGCGCAAATCCCTGGCTGACCCGGGTAGTCATCAAACCCGATCTCGTCGAGCTCAATCTCCGAACTCAGTCGATAAAAATCCATGTGAAACAGCGGCAAACGTCCGCCGCGATATTCATGGATCAACGTAAAAGTCGGACTCGTAACCGGCGCCGATAAACCCAGACCAACCGCCAAGCCTTTCACGAATTCGGTTTTCCCGGCGCCAAGATCACCAACGAGTGCAACTACGGTCCCGGAGCGAAGATTCGCCGCGAACTCCGTCGCAACCGCGCGAGTCGCGTCAGGGTTACCTGCAGTTCGCTTCATGTCGGGCGCATTTTACCAACATTCCCAGCGCGCGCATCTGGAATCGTGGAGCGCTGCCTCGCTTGCGAGGCCGACCTCTCGTGGAGCGCTGCCGCTAGATGGGCCACAGTGTACCTTCTCAATCTGCCAGGCGCAGGACACAGAAAGACGGAATAACGCACCACGCGACGTCTCCCTGCGCCCCCCGGCCTCGCAAGCGAGGCACGCTCCACATAACGGTTCATTTTTATGTATCGAATATATATTAGAACGTTTAGTATTAATGCTATGTATATAGAATCCCGTAAGCATCCATCACGTCACACTACGATTTCGGTCGGAAACCTGAGCGTCATCCTCATGATAACAGCGTGCACACATCAGCGTCGCCCTATTCTCGCCTCTGACAAAATCCATGGGCTACTCGTGGACGCATGGAAACACGCCCCAGAATGGACTGTTGGGCGATACGTCGTGATGCCCGACCACGTCCATCTTTTCGCTGCCGAAAACCAGCTTCAGGGGTGTCGCCTCGGACAATGGGTCGGGAAATGGAAAGCCCATGTCTCTCGAGGGTGGCCAAGTCCGAAACAGCAACCGATCTGGCAGAGAAGCTTCTGGGATCGCCAGCTAAGAAACGGAGAAAGTTACGATACGAAGTGGTTATACGTACGCAATAATTCGGTCCGCCATGGTCTGGTTTCAAATTCGGACGACTGGCCGTTTCAAGGAGCACTCAACGAACTCCCATGGCACGATCGTTGAATTGGTTGGAGCGCGCCTCGCTTGCGAGGCCGACTCTTGTGGAGCGTTGCCTCGCTTGCGAGGCCGACTCTTCGTGAACCACTGCCACGAGATGCGGCACGGTATACGTTCTCGATCTGCCAGGCGCAGGGCACTGAAAGAGGGGTTAACGCGCCACGCGATGTCTCCCTGCGTCCCTCGGCCTCGCAAGCGAGCAGCGCTCCACGGGGCACGCTCCACCATTAGCGGAAATGGTCGTACCCGTGCGGATGTATTTCAGGCTTTGTCTCAGTAAGGCGACCGATACAGGTTAGCGCCAACTCCGGAAACGCGTGCTGCCAATCCTTCTCCAATTTCGGTCCGACATTCTCGCTGATGGCAAACAATAATTCATAGTCCTCGCCATCGGCCAAAGCTTGTTCCACCGAACAGCCTGCAGTCTTCGGCAAAGCAGAAAATTCGATCTCAAATCCGGTACCACTGGCCTTGGCCAGACGCGGCAGATCGCTGGCCAGGCCATCGCTTAAATCCATCATCGCATGCGGCGGAAAATTGGCGGTCAACCAGCGCGTCTCGGCTAATCTCGGCTCAAAACCAAGATGCTTGCCACCAATCGAACCGCCCAGCTCGCCCGTGACATAAAGCCGGTCACCCAGCATGCCCCCGGCTCGGGTCACTAACCTTTCTTTATCCACTTTGCCGGTTAGCGCGACCGCGATGAACGTGGGGCCTGGCGATCGCGACGTTTCGCCGCCCACCAAATTGACGCCGTATCGAGCCGCCGCCCGATTCAAACCGATGTAAAGATCCGTTAGCCAAGCCAGTGGTCGATCCGGGGATACCGCGACGGTGATCATGGCGTCGAGCGGATCGCCCCCCATGGCCGCAATATCGCTGATCGCCCGGCAAAGCGCTTTCCAGCCAACCGCTTGCGCCGGTGTATCCGCCAGAAAATGAATCCCCTCGACCACACAATCAGTTTTCAGGAGTTGCAGACCTCCACCAAAGCGTACCACCGCGCAATCATCACCGGGACCGATCTCAACCCGCTCATCGAACCGAAGATCGCGCGTTATACTTTCGACAACGGCATCTTCGCCGATCTCATTTAGTTTCATCGCTGCGCGATCATGATCCAGGTCAGACTAATGGCATTGAACGTCGCATGCATAGTCATTGGCACCAACAGACTGCCGCTCAGCTCATAAGCGACAGTGAACACCAACGCTAATACCAGCAACGGAAAAAAGCTGGCCAGATTCAGATGAATTAAGGCGAACAGAATGCCGGACGAAAGGAGGGCGGGCACAGCGCCAAAATAACGCTTGATCACAGCGTAAAGATATCCGCGAAAGGTCAGCTCTTCGGCTACCGGCGCGATGACCACCGCCAACAGAATAATCGGGATACGTTGAGCCGCCGCCGGAGCGTTCTCGAAAATCCGAATGATTTCCTGGCTATCGTTCGCGGAATTAACTCTCAACAGAATGGAAGCAACATAATCAACCACGAAAACCATCGGGTAAGCCGAGACTAAGAGTGAAATCCCCAACAATAGTGATCGCCCAACCGGCATTCGATCAACGCCAAAGACGCTGCCTAGCCTAAAACCGCGATACCGTAACGAGATTAAGATCGGTCCGAGAATCAATGCGTACCAGAGGAAAGTGAGCCAAACCAGGCTACCCGTGTCGAAATTCTGCGGCATCGTCTGCGGCTTTGAGCCTGTAACCTCTAGGACTTCCGACACGATCAGGAACACAACGATAGACGCCAGGACCAAATCAACCCAGGAAAAGAACTCAACCCGGACTGTGTCCCCTCCGCCGCCGTACACCCGGTGAAACAATCGGAAGAACATCCCAAGGCTCAATCCCAACAACAAAACCAGAGCGCAAATAGAGAGAAAATTCATCAGGACGGAATGACACTACACGCGATTGCCACCCGGTCTACTGTGAGAGGTGATTGGTGATTAGTGATTGGTGATTGGTCGAGCGCGCGCCAAAGCCCATCATGGTAGGACTTCGGTGAGCTCAATCGAACCGGCGATAAACGCGGCGCGGTTGAATCAGGTGCCAAAATCAAATCGTGGGCGCGCCGAGTTTCTCGCCCTACCATGATGGGCTACCGTGCACGCGCCCTACCAATCACCCAATCACCAATCACCAATCACTAGTCACTAGTCACTAGTCACTAGTCACTAAACACCTCCCCCGTGCGCGCTATCATTCAACGAGTCACTCAAGCAACCGTAACCGTGGACAACCAGACGGTCGGCGAGATCGGTCTAGGCCTGCTCATACTCCTTGGAATCGAACCCGCCGACACACCCGAAGATATCGAGTGGCTAGGCGTCGTCTCACAATTCACTTTGTTCGCGAACACCAAGAAAGGTAATCGACCGTCTTTCATCCGAGCAGCACCCCCGGAGTTCGCGGAGCGTATGTACATCGACTTCTGCCGGAGCCTGGAAGAACTCCTCGGGAAGCCCGTTCAACGTGGAGTATTCGGCGCGCACATGTCCGTCCAGTTAACCAATGACGGACCGGTGACCATCTGGATCGACACTAAGGAGAAAGAATAGCGTCGGACAGCAGCATTTCTCCGGTGTAGACGCTTAGGACCTCGTCCCTACCCGAGGAACGCCAGCGCCCGCTCAATGACTCCTTGATCCCTCAGTATCCGCCAATGCCCGGCGCCGCGCGCCGGGACTAGTTGGGCACCCGAACACGCCGCATAAATCGCTTCCCCATGCGAAAAGGGAATGTCGCCGTCTTCCGGATCGTGCAAGATCAAGATCGGGAGCTGGAAAGCCTTCGCTAAGATGGGTACCGCGATGATCTCGGCGGAATAACGTTCTGCAAATTTTTGTCGCAACCCAGCCGCCAATGAATCCGGCAACGCGTGCAAGCGAATGAAGATTTCCAGCAACGGCTCAATATAAGCAACCGGCGCCAGCAAAACCGCGCGATCGATCTTGAGTCCACGCGCCAAAGCAATCGCACTCCCTGCCGCCCCCAATGAATGGGCGACCAGCGCGTATACCGGGCCGTGTCGATCAGCCACCATACGCGCAGCCCGTGCAAAGGCGGGACCACTGGCGAAACCCCCGGAAGAACTACCGTGCGCCGGAGCATCAAACGCGATCACCGAGAACCCATGATTTCGCAGCGCTTCAACAAAGGCAAAGAACTGGGCCGCTTTTCCGCCCCAACCATGCACTAACAGAATCCGTCGCCCCTCATTACCCCAGCGATAAACCGCGATCTCTTCCTGTTCGTTCTCCGTGCCCGGATCGATCAAGATCCGGCTCGCCTCAGCTTGAGCAAGGATAGCTTCCTCGCGTTTGAGATTCCGCAATCGCGGTGGCGGACGTAAGAATTCTTGGAGCGCTTGAGCAGGGTCCATTGGGGTTGGTAGGGCGAGGCTCCCGAATGGCCTAACCGTTGTCACAAGGGATTTCGGGTTGGATCAGGCTGCGTGCGTAAGGCCGGTCCGCTCGCCGAGCCGTTGTTATCGCGTGAACAAGGTCAGGTGTGACGCGACCGACAACCTTAGGAATGCAGCTCTGGGTCCCGGACCGCCGCGGCTCGGCAGCGTTTCGACACAGCGGGTCAGCGATGGTTAAAACGTAGTTGCGTTGCGACTCGTTCAAGGCAGTTCGGGGAGCCTCGCCCTACCAATCATTTCTCGACCAATTCCATCGTTCCTTTGAATTTGCTCGGTTCTTCCTCGATCCCGAAACGAACCGCGTAAAGCGACTGGATCCGATCCATCTCCTCGTCGGTTAGCGCCGGGGTATCCGGAGCCGTGGCAAATTCAATCAACTGTTTTTCGTCGTAGATGTTCGGCAGAGTGGATGCGATCTGCGGATCCCGCAGTAACCATTGTAAAGCGGCTTGACCAAGGGTGCGGTCCGGTCCCTCCAAGAAACGGAGTTGTTCAACTTTTTTGACGCCATTCAACAACCAGCTCCGGGGCCGATGATTCCGGTGATCATTCGGTGGAAATTGCGTCTCGGCGGTGTAATGCCCCTCGAGCATACCGGACGAGTGGGTAACCCGGATCAAGAACATGGTATCTTTGCCGGCATCAATCGCCGATTGTTGGATCGCTTTACCGGGATGTTGTTCCAGGATGTTATAGATATGCTGGACACTCGTAAGGTTACGTTTCTGGACACAACCTACGCCCTCATAAAGCCAGCCGATGGCCGGACCGAGCGCGATACCGTAATTACGGATCTTTCCGGAACGTTGTAACTCATCCAAAGTCTCCCAGACGCGATCATCATCCGCCTGTTCCATCCGGATATTGTGCAACTGCAACAGATCGATGTGATCGGTCTGAAGTCGGCTAAGCGCAGCATCGGTGGCTCGTCGGACTGCTTCCGGCGAAAAATCCTGCGGGATCTCCCGTTGCCCGCGGCGTTCATCTCCGTGATGCACAAAATCGTAGCCTACCTTGGTCGCAACCACGATTTGATCGCGTTTACCGGGAAACGCTTTGGCGATCAGCTCTTCGCTCAGCCCGTTCCCGTAGGTATCGGCAGCATCAAACAGCGTGACCCCGCAATCGAACGCTTTATGCATTAAAGCGATCGCCTCCGTCTCACTGAAGTTCCCCCACCACCCGGTGGAAACTGTCCATAAACCAAAACCCACTTCGCTGACGGTGAGATCGGTGTTGCGATAGGTACGATATTTCATGGCGTCAGGCATTATTGTTCGCCTTGCCCCCCGCTGCAACCAGGCAGGAAAAGCGAAGACTCAACCGCGAATCGACCAGCCGTCGCTAAAGCTATGGCGGGCAGGCACTAATGGACGCGAATGTTTGGCGCTGGATGGGGTAACGCGGTTTGGCGAGGGGTAGCGATGTGGCAGTGGGTGCGCCGAAGAGGAAAATTCAACCGCAGATGGACGCAGATAGAGGAAGGTACCCGCAAAGGCCATCTCGAGGGCGAATGTACGCGAGTGGGGCGCTAGGTTTCTTGCGTGTCCCGCTGATGGTGAAAACTGCCTGCGCTGCGTCATCGCCCAGAGCCCATTGGCTATCGGCTATTGGCTATTGGCCATTCTATCTCACCGGCTGCGGTGCAGATAGATCTGCCACTGGTATTCCTTTTACTGATCACTGATTACTGATTACTGATTACCAGCGCGCCACCAATCACCAATCACCAATCACCAATCACCAATCACCAATCACCAATCACCAATCACCAATCACTAATCACCAATCACCAATCACCAATCACTAATCACTAATCACTAATCACTAATCACTAATCACCATGGCCCCGCTCTGGCTAAGCATCTATCACGCGGCAGCGATGTTTTGGGAGACACTCTGGGCTCTGATCTTCGGGTTCACCGTGTCGGGCGTCCTTCAGGTCTTTGTGAGCAAAGAGCAAATGGCACGTTGGTTCGGGAGAACCACTTTTGGCTCGATGGCGCTGGCTACTGGGCTAGGGGCAGCCAGCAGCTCTTGTTCTTATGCTGCGGCAGCGGCAGCGCGTAGCGCGATTAAACAAGGGGCTGCTTTCGTTCCGGCGCTCGCCTTTATGTTCGCTTCGACGAATTTGGTGGTCGAACTCGGGGCGATCCTTTGGGTCTTGATGGGTCCGATCTTTGTCCTGGCTGAAGTCGTTGGCGCTTTGCTGTTGGTCCTGCTGGTATGGGTATTCGCTAGATTTTTATTGCCGAAACCGATCCAAGACGAAGCCCGCCGGCATCTTGAAACAGCCGCGGAGGAAGGCGCCGCTTGTCATCATGATCATGGTCATCATGGCGGACACAGTCACCATGATCATGCCGAACACTCCGAACACACGGGGCATGATCACACCCACCATCATCACGAAGCCGGTAACGATTGGATGGTTCGGTTTCGCGCCGTAGCCGACGCCTTCGTCATGGATTGGTCCATGCTCTGGAAAGAAATGGCGGTCGGCTTTTTGATAGCCGGTTTCCTGGCGACATTAGTACCTGAGGATTGGTGGAGAACCTTGTTCCTGCAAGGTGGCCCGTACTGGTTGCAATCGATTGAGAACATTATCGTCGGACCATTGATCGCGGTTGCCAGTTTTGTCTGTTCCATCGGCAATATTCCACTGGCTAGCCTCCTTTGGAGCAGCGGTATCAGCTTTGGCGGAGTGGTCTCCTTTATCTACGCGGACCTCATCGTAGTTCCGCTCCTTTTGATCTACCGGAAATACTACGGAGTCCGGGCAGCCTGGCGCATCTCGATAGTATTATTCCTATCGATGATCTCCGCCGGTCTGGTGGTCGATATCGCCTTCAACCTCCTCCATCTCGTCCCCGAAGGCCCGCGACCGCCCAACGCCATCGCCATGGCCACGTTCTCCTGGAACTACACCACCTGGCTCAACCTGGCTGCCATCGCGCTCGCAGGCTGGCTGGTCTATCTCCACCGAAGGAGAGAGAATAGCCGATAGCCGATAGCCAATAGCCAAGCGGTTCTCGGCGAAGACGCAGCTCAGGGAGTACTCACCATCAGCGAGCGAAACATGAACCTAGCGCCCCTTCCCTCCTTCGCTCGCTGACGCCGAGCTACGGCGGGCAGGCAGGGCGCATCGCCGTAATATACCAGCCCCCGGGGTTAAAACCCCGGGCTCAGTCCTTTAACCCCTTCGGGGTAACATCTTGCAACGATCCGCGCATGTTAGGGGTCACACATCCCATCCGCGGCCATCCCGGCTCGCCCCTTCATTCGCGTCCATTCGCGGTTGAGTCTTTAGTTTTTCGCAAGACTCCAACAAGGAGCGCAAAATCGCGACAGCAAGCGTATTCAGCCCTTGTATCCTTGCATACTGCGGCTTTTGGTTACGGCCGTAAGAACAATCGAGCTTGAACCAAGGCTTTTCACATGTCTGACGAAAAGAACAAGAACCAAGCGGGCGGGACGGACACCGGTTTCGGTTACACGTCGCGCCGCACTTTCCTCACTCGACTGGGATCAGTGGGTTTACTCGCCACCACGGCGCCAATTGCCAAAGTCGTTCCGGCAGCGGAGACAGAGACCGCGGCGGAAACACCGGTCCCGACTAAGCCTGAGACCACTCTTCCCATCACCCTGCGGATTAACTGCCAGGAACACCAACTCCAGGTCGATCCGCGTACCACCTTGCTCGATTGTCTCCGGGAAAACCTTCATTTAACCGGCACTAAGAAAGGCTGCGACCATGGTCAATGCGGCGCGTGCACGGTCCACATCAATGGACGCAGGGTAAATTCCTGTCTTTGCCTGGCGGTGATGCATGACCATGACGAGATCACCACGATCGAAGGGATCGGCCAACCGGGAGATCTGCATCCGATGCAGAGCGCGTTCGTAACCTGTGACGGTTATCAATGCGGTTATTGCACCTCTGGCCAGATCATGTCTGCGGTTGCGCTCCTCAACGAGCCTTGCGGACCTAATGATGCCGATGTGAAAGAGTTCATGAGCGGCAACATCTGCCGTTGCGGTGCTTACTCCAACATTGTGGCCGCGATTCAACCAGTTCGCCAAAAGCCCAGCTCCTCCGTTGCTCCGCGGCCGCGGGACTAAGGCGGACAAGTAAGAAAGGACGTCCATGCACACTTTCCAATTCACCCGCCCTGGCGACATCGATGAAGCGATCGCCGCTACCGCTCCGGCCACGACAACGCCGACCGGAACCGTGATCCGGATCATCGCCGGCGGCACTACCTTGATCGATTTGATGAAATTGAATGTCGAACAGCCGGATACTCTGGTCGACATCAACCATTTGCCGCTGGCCCAAATCGAGGTTTTACCAGAAGGCGGTCTAAAGCTCGGTGCGCTGGTTCGCAACTCTGATCTCGCCCATCACGCCGCGGTACAGCGCGATTACCCAGTCTTGTCGCAAGCGTTACTTTCCGGCGCCTCAGCTCAGTTGAGAAACAAAGCGACCACCTCAGGCAATCTCTTGCAACGGACACGCTGCATTTATTTCCGGGATACGGCGATGCCGTGTAACAAACGTGAACCCGAGACCGGCTGTCCCGCGATCAATGGCGTGAACCGGATGATGGCGATTCTCGGCACCAGCGAACATTGTATTGCGAGCAATCCATCGGACATGAACGTGGCGTTGACCGCTTTGGAAGCGACGATTCATATCCAAAACGCGCAAGGTGTCCGGTCAGTACCGATCAACGAATTTTATCTGCTGCCGGGTGATACCCCGCAACGCGAGACGGTCCTGGAACCGGGTGATCTGATCACTCACGTTACTCTTCCGGCCCCAGTTAACGGCAATAAATCACTCTATTTGAAACTGCGAGACCGTGCCTCTTACGAATTCGCTCTGGCATCAGCGGCAGTGATCGCTAAGACCGAAGACAACCGGTTGACGCATGTTCGTATCGCGCTCGGTGGAGTCGGCGCCAGACCTTGGCGATCACTCAAAGCGGAACAAGTATTGACGGGTACAACGTTAGGAGAAACCAACTTTCGAAAAGCAGCGGAAGCAGCCTTACAAGGCGCCCGACCCCAGAGCCAGAACGGGTTCAAAGTTGAACTCGCTAAACGTTGTCTAACCCACGCTCTCCGCCTCGTTACGCAAACCACCTAAAACTTTTCTGAGGAACAACCCCATGCCAACTGCTCATAATGAGACTGCTCAGAATAAGGTTTCATCGGTGATCGGTACTCCAATGCCGCGCATCGATGGTCCGCTCAAAGTTACCGGCACTGCCACGTATACCTCTGACAACCATTTTCCCGGAATGCTTTACGCGGTGCCGGTCGCAAGCACCATTGCGAACGGAACCATTGCCACCCTAGACAACGCAGTTGCCGAAAGTATGCCGGGTGTAAAAGCGGTCTTTCACCGAGCCAATATCGGCCGGTTTTACCGGTTAGGTCCGATACCGGATTTCTCGGTTAATGTCGACGAAAGCAGACCTCCGCTTGAAGACGATACCATCCGTTACTACGGACAATACGTCGCCGTCGCGGTAGCCGATTCCTTTGAAGAAGCCCAAGCCGCTGCGGATGCGGTGAAGGTGACTTACCACGAACAATCTCCGGACGTCAGGAGCAAACTGACCCCGGAACATGAACCCAAAGCCGTCAGCCAACGAGGTGACGCCAACGCGGCTTTCGGGTCTGCACCGGTTAAGATCGATCAGACCTATGTTACCCCGGTCGAGACCCACAACCCGATCGAATTACATGCAACGGTCGCGATATGGGATGGAACCTCGTTCACTTTATACGAGTCAACGCAGGCCGTAAAAAATCAGCAGCTCGTTATGAGCGCGATGCTGGGTGTGCCTCCCGAAAATGTAAGAGTTATCTCCAGATTCCTGGGGTCAGGATTCGGCGGAAAACTATGGCCTTGGACCCATTGCCTGTTAGCTGCCGCCGCCGCTCGCAATCTGAGTCGGCCGGTGAAATTGGTGGTCAGCCGCAAAATGATGTTCCAAGCCGTTGGGCATCGTCCCCTCACCCAGCAACGGATCCGGCTCAGCGCGACAACCGCAGGCAAACTCACGTCGACCCAGCACGATTATTTGAATCACACCTCGATTCTGGATGATTACGATGAAGGCTGCGGTGAAGCCACGGGCCATCTCTATCACTGTCCGAACCTCCGCATCACCTCCGGCTTAGTCCATTGTAACGTCGGTACTCCCACTTCCATGCGCGGTCCGGGCGCTGTCCCCGGGCTGTTCGCTTTAGAATCGGGAATGGATGAGTTAGCGGTGAAATTAAATATCGATCCGGTCGAACTACGTCTGCGGAACGATACCCAGATCGACGAAGCGTTAAATCTGCCCTTCTCGTCTCGTCATCTGAACGAATGTCTAACGGTTGGCGCTGAGAAATTCGGCTGGCATCAACGCAACCCGGCAGTCGGCTCCATGCGGAAAGACGGATTGATTCTCGGTTGGGGTGTAGCCGCGGCCACCTGGATCGCTAACCGCCTGGATTGCGAGGCCAGCATCGACCTGAAAGCAGACGGCTCGGTTCGAGTCGCCTGCGGCACTCAAGATATCGGAACCGGCACCTACACCGTGCTAGCTCAAATTGCGAGCGAAGCGGTCGGCGTCGATCCGGCAAAAATTGAGGTGGTACTCGGTGATTCGTCATTGCCGGCCGGGCCTTTGTCCGGTGGTTCCATGGTTACGGCTTCATTAATCCCCGCCGTGGTTGAAGCCGCCAAAAAAGCGATCGAGAAACTCCAGATGGTAGCCACCTCAACCCCTGGCACCCCTTTTGCCAATCAGACGGCAGAGAACCTGGTATTGAGCAACGGACGACTTCACCGAAAAGATCAAGCGGCCGCTGACGGTATCCCGTACGAGCAAGTGCTTAAAACCGCGAACATCAATAGCGTCTCCGGATCGGGTCGGTCAGCAGGCAACTTTACCGATCTCCTTGGACTGACCAAACCGAAGATCTCGACTCACTCCTTCGGAGCTCAATTCGTCGAAGTCACTTGGCAACCGGAGATCGCCCGGCTACGGGTAAACCGGGTACTGACCGTGATTGACGCCGGGCGAATCATTAACGAACGGACTGGCCGAAATCAGATCGAAGGCGCGGTCGTGATGGGTATCGGCATGGCTTTGTTTGAACACACCATGTACGACGAACGGAACCACGGTGCTCCTATCAACAGCAACCTGGCTGATTACGTGGTCAGCACGCACGCGGATGCACCCCAGATCGATGTGACCTTCCTCGATTACCCGGATTTGCACGTCAATCAGTACGGCGCCCGCGGGATCGGAGAGATCGGCCTCGCCGGGGTGGCACCGACGATTGCTTCCGCGGTCTACCACGCCACCGGCGTCCGAGTCCGCGAGCTGCCGATCCGCATCGAAGATTTGTTAACTTCGACGGTGACCGCGTAGGGTCGGTAGGTAGGCGTCGGCGAGCTCTACGGCTACGCACGCCAGGCACAGAAAATCTCACGCAAAGCCGCAAAGCCGCCAAGGTAAGACTACGGACAGAATATTCACAGAAGAACACAAAGAGCACAAAGACTGAAATTTTCTCTATTTGCCTTCCGATCACGGGTCCATCGTGCGAGGCTAACAGCCGTTCCCGAGGCATTCGACGACGACCCACGGAATCAGGCTATCTTTGTGACCTTTGTGATCTTCTGTCCGTAGTCTTACCTTGGCGGCTTTGCGTCTTTGCGTGAGATTATTCTCCTTCACTTCGCTAACTTATATTTGCGTTTCCCGCTCTTTACATTGGCGACTAACAGATTGATTCCGGCGAGCCAACATAAACAGACTACCGGCAGAATCGGCACATGGGACAGCGTCATCACTCCCTCTAACAATAAGGTAAACGCCCAGGCTTTCGCCCGGGAGAAAGTCCAAAGAAACGCCCATTCTGCTACCGTCGGAGCCGAATAAGCCAAACCGCAGAGAATGAGCAGGATCGTCGGGAGATGAATCAAAATACTTTCCCGAGTCGGCTCCAAGCCAACCAGTTCCGTATGGCTCATCGCAAAGGTAGAAACCGGGATAATCGCGGCCGCGCCGGAAGCAATCAGTTGCAACGTCGCTTGCGGAAAATCCGCCAGCAACCGCCCCATCCGGCGCCGTGATTTTTTCGGTAGGGATGAGCTCCCGCTCATCCGATCGACCACGGCGAGTTCTTGCAACGGAGCAGCACCAACTTGAGGCGAGGGTTCTGTGAGGGCGCGGCGGGCCATGTGCGGGTGCAGCGTAAGCTGTGAGACTCCGGATATCAATACACTTTCTAATACTGTTACCTTATCCAGCGCCCGTCCTAAATCGTCCTCGTCCTCGTCGTCGTCCTCGTCCTCGAAAAAATTGAGCCAGCACGGACTTACGCTGCTGACTTCTACGATAAGAACGACGCCCCGGATCGGGTCTTGAGTCCAACAACCATCCAGCGTGCTGCATCGCCCATCGGTCCTTTCGAGGACGAGGACGACGACGAGGACGATTAAGAGGCGGTCCCCTTATCCCTTCAACCGAAGCGTTATACCCGCGACTCTGGCGCCGTAACTTTCGGCGGTCGCAACGTCTCCTGGAGGAGGAGCATCCCCCGCCTGGACCTGAAAACTCGCCGACATCGGTCCAACAAATGATCCGAGCCGATTTTCCGCATCCGGTCCAGGTCCCTGCACCGTCGTCATCGCTTCCGGATGGTTTGCCGAGGGCATCATACCGGTCCCGACATAGATCATCCCATGTTGCATGGCGTTGATCACTAACCCAATCAGCGTGTTCAGCTTGTCACCGGAAAACGAAGACGAATTGGTAAACGCGCCGGCAACCTTATCTCGCCAGCTTTGGGTGAACCATTTCTTCGCCGCAGCCTCGATAAATTTCTTCATCTCGGCCGACATATTCCCCATATAGGTCGGCGACCCGAAAATGATCGCATCCGCCTGATCCAGCTCATCCAGCTTCGCCACCGCTTCCTCGGTCGTGTAAAGTCTCGCTTCAATCCCTTTCGCGCTAGCCGCCCCGCGGTGAACCGCCTCCGCCTGTATCTTGGTGTGACCAAATCCGCTATGATAAACAATCGCGACAATTGCCATATTTTTATGATTTTAGAGCGTTGGCAACTGATCTAGTAGAGAGCGTGAAAAGTCCAGGGCGTTGGTCGACTAATAATAGTAATCAGTAATCAGTGATCAGTGATTGGTGGCTGACGACTAGGACTCGCTGGTCGCCATCGATCATTGATGAGGACGATGCTCCGCTGGTCCTCGACCATGAAATGGTCAAAGAGAACAGCCCAGGGCTTTAGCCCTGGGGATGGCACAGCGACGACGCGCCCAGCCAAGGTTCGCCTCCTGGTATTTCCGAATAGAAATACCGATTCCACTTTCGGCTTGAAATTTCGCTAGACACCCCAGGCTGAACTCCTGAACTCCTGAACTCCTGAACTCCTGAACTCCTGAACTCCTGAACTCCTGAACTCCTGAACTCCTGGTACTCCTG
>Ga0185299_10002879_pt1 | contig 24807 bp, 21 predicted proteins | sample PaiPotPPA55metaG_FD_128002 | JGI IMG/M metagenome (GOLD analysis project Ga0185299, IMG submission 128002) | Iron sulfur acid spring bacterial and archeal communities from Banff, Canada, to study Microbial Dark Matter (Phase II) - Paint Pots PPA... ...
CCCAGCAGATGAAGGAATTCCTCGACGGGCTAGGCCCCCATGATCGCGTTCTGCTCATCGGCGACACACGCCAGCATCAGGCCGTAGACGCGGGAAAACCCTTCGAGCAACTGCAGGACGCCGGAATGCGAACCGCCCAGCTCGACCAGATCGTGCGGCAGAGAGACCCCGAACTGCTCAAAGCGGTCGAACATCTTGCCAGAAATGAGACCCACACCGGCATCTCCCTGCTGCAGGCTCAGGGACGCATCACCGAGCTTTCCAATCCGCAAGATCGCATTGCCGCCATCGCCAGGGACTACGCCTCGAACCCCGAAAAGACTTTGATCGTCTCTCCCGACAACGCTTCCCGGCGAGACATCAATCAGGCCGTGCGGACCGAGTTACAAGCCTCTGGAGCACTTGGAAAAGAGAATATTTCTTTTCCGGTGCTCGTGGCTCGAAACGACATGACCGGCGTAGATCGAGCGTGGGCCGCCAAGTACAACCCCGGCGACACCGTGCAGTACATTCGTGGCAGCCAACAGCTGGGCTTGGAAAGAAATAGCTACGCCACGGTCGTCGCGACCGATCCCGCCAGCAATCGAGTCACCGTTGCCAGAGCCGATGGCCAGCAGGTGGCCTACGATCCGCAGCGTTTGCGCGGAGTTAATATTTACACCAGCCTTTCGCGGGAGTTCTCGACCGGCGATCGCGTCCAGTTCACGCACAATAATAAGGATCTCGATGTGCACAACCGTGATCGCGGTCGTATCGAAGCCATCGGCAACGACAATCGCTTGACCGTGAAAATGGATGACAGAAGAACTGTCAATTTCGACCCCGCTCGGATGCGGCACTTCGATCACGGCTATGCCGTTACTAGCCACAGTTCCCAGGGTTTGACCGAAGACCGCGTCCTCGTCAATATGGACACCAATGCGTTCTCCGAACTCCTCAACCCCCGCTTTGCCTACGTCTCCATTTCGCGGGCGTCCCAGGACGCCCACATTTACACCAATGATGCAGCGACGCTTGCCCAACGCCTCAGCACCGATGTGAGCAAAACCTCCGCCGTCGATTTTTACGAGGCCCCCGCTGCGCATTCACAATCCCAAACTCCGAAGGAGCACACTATGCAACATCACAATGAATTGCAGCCGGAACAACAATCTCAGCTCACTCCCGAACAAGGCGAGCGCAATCGCCAGTACGGCCCCATCGAAACAGCTCTTCCAACAGAAGCCCAGGGCTACAAGTGGCAACGCGAAACCGACGGCATCCACAGCTACCAACATCCTGAAACCCACCGCTGGTTACACATCGACAGCCAAGGCCAGTTCTTTGACCGGCACGCGCAACCCATCCCACGCGAAAATGCGCTTGAACAAGCCGGCCACTCGCTCACGCAGTCCGTCGCGGAAAACGCACAGTCTCCTACCGGCAGCGGACTCAACCTCAACGGCCCCGGAATTAGTCTCTAAACGTCGCCGAGAGCCGACATGGAAAAGCAGCCGCCCATTATTAATAGCAAGAATCGGATCGATCAAATAAAGCGGGGAGGAAAACTGATGAACGAGCATATCGTACAACTGATACGAGAGCGCTTTTATCCGCTCGTCCGTTTCTGCGGGCCGCAATCTGCAGGGGAGGTAGAGATCGAGGGGGTGCGAGCGACGGTCTACCTCGGCGAACTCTCGATTTGGTTGTGGCCGGCCAAAAGCTCTCACAACGGGGTTCTGTCCGATGAACAACTCAGCGACGTAGTTTCGCCACATTTGCTGGTTCGCAATCTGCTGTTGTCGGCGCAGGCATCCATGCAATGTCTGTCATGTCACTTGGACAGGATTGAAGCGGCCGACGGAGACACCGTGTCACTACTGCGCTATTACCTCGAAGATTCCGCAGCAACGGTAGTCGATGGGATGGCTCTAGGACGGATACTCGGTCCACACATAGGCGAGACAGCGCAATGAACCCACGTTATGACTGATTACTCTGTGGTGGTGCTGTTCACGCCGATACCGGTGTCGCTACTTTGGTCCGGGCCAGATTGACTTAAGAATCCGGCAAAGTTAGGCAAGGTCTGAAAAAGGAACGCATACGCATCCTTCTTCCGCAAGTAGACGGACACGCTTTCGCAAGAAGTCTGTCAGGCTGATTGCTTCGCTCAGAATCATCATGAGGTCATGTCCGTTCATCACGAAAAATGAAGGCGCCTTCCCTCGTGTGATGGCGTCCCTCGCCGGGATGCTGATGTCATTGAGTGCAATAAAGACGCCGCGGGTGAAGGTAGACTTGCCCTCGATCTTGCCCCTGAAGACAAGCAAATCTGCTTCGGGTAAGGGATCATTTTCCCACTTCGATTCCAACAGGTAGACTTGGCCCTCTAGCTCAAACGACCCATCAATCTGTTCTCCCACGACGCGGAAAGGCTGCCGCGGCCGGAGTTCAAATATCTCAAACAGCCGATTCAACAGCTTCTCAAGAGCCAGCCCGGCACTATTCCTGTCACGGTCCGCAGCGAGTTGGAAAAAATCTTCCTTTAATTGCCTAAGCGCTTGAGATCGTTGTTGCCCCCGCGACGATTGCTCCTTCTGCTGAGAGCTGGTGTCCGGCTGAGGATCTGGGCTCTTTTGCAGAAGACGCGCCACGATTAGACGGCATACCTCTTGCGATGGTCCCGTTGCGTCGCTGTAGTCGAGCAAGGCACTCATGAGCTTTCCGACGACGCTGTTGTCTTCCTTCTGCCAAAAGGCTCGTAACCGATTCGCCTTGGACCCGCTCTCGTAGTCATAACGCGAATCGTAAATATCGCGGCCCGTGCTGTCGCGGACGAACTCAGCAAAACTTCGATTGCTGAAGTCCAAGACGTACCCGCTCTCCATCCCAAGGAGTTTTTCAAATTTACTCTTCTCTACGTAAGTAAGATTGGACATGCTCGAATCCAGATCCTTTCGACTTCCCATGCCAGACGGCCCGCTCCCTACCCCAGCGATCAATGCCGTTACTGTCGGCCTGCAAGACTGCTTAGTGACGACGATGGACGTCGTAGCTCGTTAGAACGGTAATTATTCCAGGCTGCTTTTAGCACGGCCACGAGGTTTGCTTTTTCTTGTGGACCCGGCTTCCACGATCCATCACAGATGATGTGATACAGCTTCAATTCGTCACGCTCCAACTCCGACAAAATGTTCTCTATTTCATTCGTTCGGAACGTACTCATGACAAGGCCCTGATAATTCCGGCAGGCAGGGTTGGGACAATGCGACAAAAAATATACGCGCTTTAACTCAAGAAAAGTTCGTGCAAGCGTGAGCAAGTCTTCATGGAGGGATTTGTACGGGTCACTTTCGAGAATCTGCTTCCAGTGCTGCTGGGGAACCACGAACCACGTTGGGAGTCCACGGGATTGAGGATTGCCAAGCGGATTCTCTTTGTTTCCGTTCCAGCGCATTGCCAGAACAGGCTCGTTTTCCCAACGCCCGATCGCCAGCGAGCTCGGTGAAGGGTTATCTTTCGTATTTGCTCCCCCGTCAAAAAGGACTTGAATCAGCGACCAGTGTCGTTTGGGCGCGTGAACGTCGACGGGCTTGATGTAGTCTGCCATACAGCTAGTTTACATGTCATGTTCGAGTAAAAGCAATACGTAGTGTTCCACTTCGTAGCGCCCAAAGGGTGCAATGGGTAAACTGAGCTATAAATTAAAATGTGCGTGCCTTATCAAGCACTTGACAGATAACGATTTATCGCTTGATTGCTGTCGGGTTTTTGTATATACTAAGTGTCGGGTTTTTGTAGGTGATTATATGCGTCGGCCAAAGACATTGCGTGAGAGGGTTGAGACCCGGATTGCCCGGAAGCGCGGCGAAGACGTGTTCTTGCCGCGAGAGTTCCGTGATCTTGGCGGCGAGGATCAGGTTCTGCGTGCATTGCGCATTCTCGTGCGTGAAAAACGCCTCGTGCGGCTCGGCTACGGGGTCTATGGCCGCGCAGTTGTCTCGCGTCTTTCCGGCGCTCCAATCCTTTACAGCCAGAACGGATTTCTAGGCGCAGCACGGCAAGCTCTTACCAAGCTTGGCGTGACATGGGAGCCTTCCGAAGCCGAACGCGACTACAACGAAGGACGTTCGACACAGATCCCGCTCAATCCGGTTGTGCAGGTAAAGGGAAGATTTTCGCGCCGACTCCGCGACGGCAATCAGGAGCTGGTGCTTGCCCGATAATCCTTCTCTCCAGGATCTGCTCGAAGTTCAAAAGCATTTCGATCTGCCGAGTCCAGTGCTGGTCGAGAAGGATTGGTATGTCGTCAGGGCGCTTGCGGCGATCAACGCCGCTGACGTGAAGCCGTTCCGTCTGGTGTTCAGCGGCGGCACGGCTTTGAGCCGGGCCCACCGTCTTATCCGGAGAATGTCGGAAGACATCGATTTGAAAATCGTATCGGACGAACCAAGGTCACGCCCGGAGTTGCGCCAATTACGCGACACCGTCACCAGCGCCCTGCTGCAGGCCGGGTTTCAGTTTGACCCGGAGAATCCCGCACACCGCGATTCTGGTAACGCGAGCCAGTATACGATCTATCGTTTGCCTTACACGCCGCTGGTGACGGGCGAAGGAGCGTTGCGACCGGAGATACAAATCGAGACAGCCGTCTGGCCGCTACGCTTGCCATCCGTCGAACTGAGCGTGACTTCTTTCTTCGCGGAAGCCTTTAAGCAACCACCGGAGGTGCCATCGATTCCTTGTGTGTCGCTCGTCGAGACGGTTGCCGAGAAGTTCGTAGCGGTGACTAGGCGCGCGGGCGCCGAACTTGCCGACGCTGGCGGCCCACGCGACAAAACCCTCGTGCGCCATGTATATGACTTGCACATTGTGCGATCGCAGTATGATGCCGTCGCAGCGATAGCGTTGGCTAGGGAGATCATGCGCGCCGATGTCGAAGCTTACGGTCATCAGTTTCCCGCATACCGCGAAAATCCGGTTGCTGAAACTTTGCGGGCGGTGGGCGGACTCGCGACCGATGATCGCTTTGCCAGCAACTATGCAGCGTTTCTCCGGGACATGGTATACGGCGAAGCCCCCGATTTTAAAACTGCCCTTGCGACGGTTTCGGCTTTGGCGGATACCTTAAGGGAGTAGCCTCAGAACCCCCTAACCAAAGGCCGACCCGGCGCATAACAAACCGTCCGAGGTTTTCGAGAAAGATGTCATTTGAGAAGAAAATACAATGCAGGAAGCAATGATCCGTGAGGATATTACAGCTACCAACAAGACGGTACGCGTATGAAAAACCGCAAGACCATGTGCGAGTAGGGAAGCAACCACAGCTTTGACTTCAGCGGAGACAAACCAGTTATGAATCGCGAAGACGTTGAAAAGGTGAGACTCGGCAAGCCTAAATCGGTAAGTATCGCGACAAACAAACCCACGGACATTCCTGTTATCGGTCTACCGGAGCACCTGGAGGCGAAAATTGTGGGCGCATACCAATATCAGTTATCGAGAAGGGGCGATGTTTTCATGTACAAGCAGAATCGAACTTCACCGACGCCAGAGGCGGCATTACAAGCGTTAAAAAGTCTCCTAAATTGGGACCCGGCTTGACCAGAGAAGCTTCGTGAGGGGAGCCTATATATGCACGTCTCCGCTGATGCTCCGAAGCGTCACCGGCTCATTGGAAAATCGGCTCGGTGTTTCCCAGGCAAACGTCAGGCTGCGCCGCCCCCGAATTGCGACACCGAGCCTGAATGTGCGAATGCTTTTGGCGCGTCCCGTGCCGACTAGAAGGTCAGTCAGCAGCAACTCCGAAAGCGGTCGAATGATTTCTTCTGAAACCGGGCTTTCCCGCAGCGGCCTCAGCGGATCATCAATTTCAGTTGCAAATCCCATATGCTGATCGGCGAGCGGATTGCTTTCTCCGAACAGAACCGTTCGCAAAGCCTGCTCGGTCAAGTCGTCCGGAGTCATTCCTCTGACGCTGATCTCAAGGAAAGCGTCCTGCGGAGACTCCTCGACTTCAAGCTCCAGGCGAAACATTTTGGACCGCGCCGTGGTGGTCGTGACGTGAACCCCAGCGACCTTCACATATTTACTACGGCCAGACCAAGTGAATTGCGCCTTGGTTCCCCGATTCCACCGATCGCCACGAGCCGCTTCGAGAGCCTGCGCTACTGGGTCGTCTTTTACGCGCGCCGTGACATTTATAAGCTCGCCACGATCTTCGACCTCCATCGCACGAAACACTGCGTTTCCCAATTTGCACCAGGGCGCCAGATCTTCAGCGGCAATCGCTCGCATCCTGTCCTCCACCTGTCGCTGCAAATCAGCGACCGTGCGAAATGTCGGAACGACATGAAAAGTACGAACTTCATCCAGAAAAGATTGCTCATGTCCCTCCCGGTCCCTTGTGGCGGATGTCCATACTGCGATGCGCAGCGCATGATTCTCAGCGTGAAGATACTCCGCGTGCGTCGCTGAAAATCTCGTTTTAAGCGGCTTCCCGTAGCGTCTGCCCATGATGCCGACATAAATGTCCGAGCCCTCAACTTCTGCGAGGTACGCTTCCTCCGGGTCCGCGTCGCGGCCGCCGAATTCCTCGAACAAGACGGCACGCAAGCCTACGGCCCGAATGCCGGCAGCCGCAGCTTGCCGCTCTTCCGCCAATTCCGTCATCACGCTCGAAATAAATGCACGCTTCTCGCGGGCCCATTCGCGCACCTCATCGGCGGAAGGTAATTCCGCCGCCGCCCCACGATCGATGAGCAGCGGCTCGGGCTTGTTATCGGATTGCCTTGGCATGGACATATTGTACGAGTCGAGTGGCAGGAACGGATCGCGCCAAGAGGTAAAACAGCTCGACTCGGCCCGCAGTTGACGCGGAGACCGCAGAGATTGTCTTAACTCGATAGGTCGCCTGTGCGTATGACAACCTTACCCGTCTGGTTCCTCAATCTTGTAGCTGTACAGGTCTGTTTGACACCGCTGCAAGATCCCTTTAGCGTGTTCCAGAATCTCCAATACCTCCTTTGCTCCCTTAGTTAAGTCATCCGGCTTCAGCCAATCACGATTGGCCGATCGCATCCCTTCTATTTTCTGGGTTGCCGTGTTCAGTTCATCAAACGAACGACTCAAATCTGCCGCAACCTGCCGCGACAACCGTCGAGCACACTCCAATGTCTGACTGTGGTTTGGTGGCGTTAGTATGACTGAATCAGGAAGTGATTGCGATCTGATGGATGACTCTAGGTTGCTTCGCGGCCCCGGCTTGAGCCAGAACTCGATATTGGACAGAGCGCTCTTGATGCTGCTCTCCACCACCATACTTGCCATCACATTTTGGTCATAAATCTGCTGCCTTAATGCACTGAGAGTAGCCGACGCCGCACTTGCCTGTGCTTGTGCAGCACCTGCCTGAGCAGCAGCAGCTTTCGCCTGTGACTCCGCTGCGTCAGCCTGCCGCTTCGCACTCACGACATACCCGCGAGTGATCCAGACGAGCACGACCACGGCAATCGCATTCACCGTCGTCGCAACGGCAATCACCCATGTCAGCCATGTCACTATCTGTGATGGTGCTTGATCTGCCATTCCCGGCTGGCTTCCTCCCAAACAAGGGATTGTAATTGACCGGCTCCATTTCCTAGCGACTGGTTCCTGGATCAGGGAAACTGGGCATAGCGACCAACTCCGCCATTTGGTATCCCGGACTTCAACTCAACCACTTGGCACCAAAGTGCTATTGAACTCAAGTCAACCGAAGACTACAGTCCTCATCGCAAACAAGGCGGTCCGGACAGCGCACCCGAGTCCACATCAATAGACGGCTAATTCACAGGATCATGAAACAGGCCGGACTCCGGAACAAAGCAATGCGGTTTGGCGAAATGATATGAAAAAGCTACTTCAGCTCACTTTAGCTTTGCTGTTGCTCGCCACTCCGACATTCGGACAACGGGTAAAGCTTTCTACGTCATCCGGCCACACCCACAGCTACACAACCCGTCCCCGATATAGCGGATCGCATCACACTGCGTCGCACGGTGGAAGATACGTTGGTGAAAGGAATGCCCACCACAAGGGCGGGCACTACGTAAACCCGAGGAGCAATAATCGGTATGGAGTCCACAAGCCACACTAATTTTTACATTCTGACTAATACCATTGTAGATACTTGACCGATAGCACTATTGGACGCGTAACATTCTGGCAATTCGGGGTGAGGCAATGGATGAACAAAAGCTGAGAGCGTTTTTCCGACGTATATCGAGCAAACTGGCCCTTCTTCTGGGAGGCACCGTTGCTTTTAGCAATTCTTCTCCCTTAATCGCTTCCCCAACTCTTCCGCCCCTTTCGGAAAACACCTCTCGGGTCATCGAGCCCGGTACGCATCATCGGTTGCCGTCGAAGCTCGTCCTCAGAAAGACAAATAAGGGTCTGAAAATGATTGCGCAGCACTCGTCCCATTCCTCGCATGCTTCTCACGCGTCTCACGCCTCTCACGCGTCTCACGCCTCACACTCCTCCCATTCTTCGCACTCGTCTCATTCGTCGCACGCTTCTAGGGCTATATGAGTGTCCAGTTCGGACCCGTTGAATTTGACGATCAACACACCGCCGCGACCATTTCAATCGATAAAAAGATCTATTCAAAATCGGCGGTTCTAAGAGCCTGCTACTGGTTTGGCAAAGACCTTTATTGCCACTTGAAGGAGAGGGGCGACCTTCTAGAAGTCACAGTCGGACTGCGTGTATCTTCCCCAACTCTTGACCAGCCGAAGATTAGGAAAATCGATGAATGGCTGCCCGAAATATATGATGCTTTGTTGGACTCGCAACTCCGCATAGAGATTCAAGCGGAAACCGCCGGCGTAAGGGAACTAATTGTTGCAAAGGCATTTGCTGAATCCGGAGTATTGGAAGATCCCCCGCCTGGTACTTTTGAGGACCCGGTTGCGCGCGGCGACGCTGAATCATCGGACCTAATCAGGATAAATACCAGATCCTCTGAATAGATGGAGCAACGCCAGTGGCGCGGTCCTTCTTACCCATAACAGATTTCGCGCCGTCCAAAGCCCGCTATCGACTTCTGCCGTTCCGCTTTCACCGCCTCGATAAAGAAACCGAAATCCTCGTCAATGAATGTGGTGAATTCCTTCTCGCGCCTCTCGGCACGGCCGAGAGAGTCGTAAGACGAAAACTGACTCCAGTCGAGGATATATATCCCAGCCTCAAGGCAAAGCACTTCATCTACGACGACTACTCCTCATCTCTTCTCGATGTTCTAGCGTCAAAGTACCGGACCAAGTTTGACTTCATACATGGATCGACCAAGTTGCACATTTTCGTCGTGACTCTGCGTTGTGATCACTCCTGCCACTACTGCCAAGTGTCACGACAGACGGTCAGCAAGGGCGAATTCGATATGCCCCAGGATGTGGCGACCGCAGCAGTCAATATGATGTTGCAATCGCCATCCCCACACCTCACCCTCGAACTACAGGGCGGCGAGCCGCTATTGGCCTTTGACACGATTAAGTACATCGTTTCAATCGCAAAACCAGGCGCGGCTCGGCTAGGCAAAGAACTCGACATTGTCATCACCTCAAATTTAGCTTTCTTGACCGACGATATTCTTGACTATTGCAAGACCGAGCGGATCAAACTTTCCACCTCGCTTGATGGGCCGGAGTTCATCCACAATGCAAATCGTCCGCGGCCTGGAGGAGATAGCTACCGAGTTGCCATCGACGGGATAAAGCGGGCTCGTCGCGTGTTGGGTGCCGACCAAGTTGCAGCTCTGATGACGACCACGCAGCTCTCGCTTCAACATCCGAACGAGATCATCGATGAATACGTGCGCCAGTCATTTCACACGATCTTTCTAAGACCGATCAGCCCATACGGATTCGCGATCAAGAGTAGTCACCGAACTGGCTACCAAATGGATGCTTTTCTAGACTTTTACCGAGCAGGTCTGGATCACATTTTTGAAATCAATAAGAAGGGCTACAATCTCGTCGAGATCTATACAAAGATCCTCCTCCAAAAGATTCTCACGCCTGAGGGAACCGGCTATGTTGATCTGCAGTCTCCGTCCGGTGCTGGCTTGAACGTCCTCGTCTACAACTACGATGGAGATGTGTATGCGACAGACGAATCCCGGATGCTCGCGGAAATGGGCGATCATACATTCAGATTGGGCAACGTCCTGACACACTCGCGGGCGAAGATATTCACAAGCCCCGCGTTCGTGAACCTGCTCCAGGCAGCCTGTAACCAGTCGTTACCTGGGTGCTCAGACTGCGCCTTTCAGCCATACTGCGGAGCCGATCCCGTCTATCATCACGCCACCCAACGTGACATGTTCGGCCACAGAGCAACAAGTGGATTTTGCAAGCGGAATATGCGCGTCATCGAACACCTTATTTCGTTGTTACACAACGGCAATCCGGATACTCAGAACATTCTCTGGGCATGGGTGACCGATCGAAATCTGACCGAGATTCGAGCGAGTCTCCCACAATGAGACTTCACACTGCAGGCACCGCACGTGGCTTTGGGAAACCGATTGTTGCGCGCATCACGCTCGAACCACTCCCCGCCGGCGAAAGAAAAGATGCCGCGCTGGTCTTGCCTTCGCTAGATCAACGCCCAAACGACTTTCACGGATATGCAGCCGTCATTGTCAAACAGGAAGTCAATGGCCGACGGTTTTCCGCGCCCCTGGTGCATTCAGTTCGAGACATTGACCACCTCAGCTCAGGACATATTGTTGTGCTCGAATCAGCCAACGGCTTTATTCGCACGCTGTACCGCCCTGAATCTCGCCACAACACACTATTTGCTACGGAGAGGTGCAACAGCAACTGTTTGATGTGTTCACAGCCTCCAATCGACAAAGACGACGCACACGCACTGACAGAGCGCAACGTGAAGCTCATTGACCTAATGACGCCCGCTCCCGACTACCTCTGCATAACGGGTGGAGAACCCACTCTGTTGGAAGAGCGGCTACTGACCATCGTCGCCAAACTGCGTGACACCATGCCTTCCACCTATGTGCACATGCTGACGAACGGTCGTCGTTTCGCTTGGGCTGACTTCGCTTCAAGGTTTGCAGCGGTCCGCCATCCGAACCTGAGCCTCGGGATTCCTCTTTACGCCGATCACGCAGCCTTGCATGATTACATCGTTCAAGCACGGGACGCCTTCGACCAAACCATTTTGGGTCTGCATCAACTCGCCCGACATGGTGTCGAAATCGAAATCCGCGTCGTACTGCACGCATTGACAATACCGCGCCTGACCAACCTGGCAGAGTACATCTGCAGAAATCTTACTTTTGTCGATCATGTCGCCTTTATGGGAATGGAACACATCGGCTACGCCCCCCGGAATATGAACGAGCTGTGGATAGATCCTGTCGATTATCAAGATCAATTGGAGAGCAGCGTGGCCTTTCTTGCCAGATTTGGCATAGACGTCCGAATCTACAATCTCCAATTGTGTCTCCTAAAACGATCGCTTTGGAAGTATTCGAAACAATCCATTTCCGATTGGAAAAACGCTTACGCCGAAGCATGCCAGGACTGTGCTGTCAAAGATCAGTGTGGGGGCTTTTTCCAATGGAATACGAAAGTGCAGAGTCGCGGCATTCACGCGATTGCGGCATCCGACATCTAGTATTGACATTACGGCATTGATCAACTCTCAGTGCGGCTGTAGATGCTGATCCTCAGACAAATCGATACGATAGATTCCATAGTTGTTACCGGCATACAATCTCGTTTTGTGAACACCATCGATAAACTCGAAGGCCGCCCGATATCTCTTCTGGTCAGCGGGTGAGCTGTAAATCGCCTGCTCAACATACAGAAACGTTGCATGTGGATTGTTTCGCAGCAAATCTTGCACCAGCGGTCGGGTCAAATACGGAAAACCAATCACGTTCACCGGCTGACGACAAAGCATGTGCACCAAGAGTGGTTCGAGCGTGATCACAAATGTGTTCTGCGTGCCAAGATCGTCCACAATTTCCAAGGCTGACTCAGTTGGCTCAATTCGGACTGCAAGTTCGGTAGAAACCATATCTTCCTTCCACCGACTCGTCAGCACCCAACTGCTCAGGGCATAGGCTCCAACAAGAACCCAGACCATCCCTCCTGACCACCGCTGAAACCACGTGCCGAAAGGTCTTTTCGCCACGATAGACGCACAATATGCAAAGCCCAGACCAGCCAATATCGACCAGAGTCCGGCAAGATTCATTGAGTAGCGAAGTGTGTCGAATTGACCTACGGAACCGCTTTCCAATTGGTAATAGCTGCGCACATGGGATGAGTACAGCAGCAGATATGCGATAAACACGCACATCGCGTACATGCCACCTCTCCTTGTTCGGACCGCAGCGATTAACCCGACCGCAACCAATATGCTACTGCCAAGATACCAACTTAGGGACACATACGATCTTAAGAACAAGGGCAACATCGTCCGCAAAAGAGCTAAGCTGAAGGGAAAGGTCGCATACTCCACCATCTCCTTCCGCACCACTGTCACCAGCCGAAGCTGAACCGCAGCAAACCAGACGCATACTCCGGCGGTGACCAGCCCCAGCGCAAACACCTTCACGACCCGTGCCCTGCCGTGCGGCCCTCTCTCAAGGTTGAAAATTAACCCGATGAACACCGCTACAGGCACGAGAAGCACATTTTCTCTCTTAACGGCAATGGCCAAGATCGCGGTAAATGTCAGAGCCACCCAATTTATGACTAATGCCCGGAAGGAGGTTTCGGCGTTTGAACTGAATAACCGAACACAAAGCAATAGGCACACAACCACGAGCATGTTTGAAACAGGCTCGGCGTACGTGCCAACACCTTGTACTGCAAATACGGGAGTGAGGCCAAAAATAACCGAGCCCGCTAATCCTGCAATGTCCCCAGCGATCAACCTGCCGAAGAGAAACACGAACACCACGGTCATCATCGACGCCGTCAGGCTCAAATAAGATGCTACTGCAGGGCGGTATCCGAGAACTCGCGAGACCATCGCGATCACGAAAGGATAACCAACGAAATGCCCTGAGGAAGTCTCAGTCACCTTACACGAATTCCAGTTTCCAACGGCGCATACGCTCGTTAAATAGCACGAGCCCTCGCGTGCGCAGTTTCGCGTGCCAGAATTCAGCGACCGCGCCGCCACCGAATAGATGTAAGAGTCTTCATACTCCAGGCCGTAAAAAAAATGCCCTTCGAAGGGAAGTCGCCAAACTAGCGCCAGGAAGAGAATTAGCCCGAGCGGCAGCCATCTTCTTCGCAGAGCCCCCGAGAATCCACGTTCCGTCGCGAAAAACACCAAGCAACTAATCAGCGCTCCCCACAACAGAAAATAGAGTGATGTCGGCATTTGGTTTCCCAGGGCACTGTTCCCATTCTGAGTGAGCCAATCTACCACACGGCTATCCGGGGTAGTCACTTTCGGCACTTCTAGCTGGGTGACCATAGAACTGCACCTCCGGACTCGACCGAAGGGTCTCAAGCGATTTCTTCTTCGTAGGTGGCTGCGCGTCTTCCTTTCACTGCACCCTCTTCCGAGTGGACGCCGCTTGGCCGCGGCTCGGACGGGCGTTTCGGACTGCGCCGGTTTCGCGCCAAACTAACCCCAACCGCGCTTTGGCACTCACCGCGCTTTCACTCACGCCCTGCCACCCTCCTTCGGCCTCCGTTCTGTCCCTTTCACCGTTCCGCCTTGTTTCTTCCCGCTGCCGCTCAAGTGAAGAAAGAAACAAGCCGGAAACGGCAGAAAGGGAAAAAACATGAAATTAGAAGAAGTCAACACACGAACCAAAGAGGCTGTGGATTTCCTCGTTGCAGCACTGGAGTCCGGTCACAGTGAAGTCCTCACCGCATACCTCGGAGCAATGGCGAAGTTTCACACCTACAGCTTCCTATGTGTTCAGTAACATAGGAAGCTTAATGTCACCAGCCGGACTATGTAGATTGGACTTCAGGGGCACGCGGTGGAGCAATGGCAGAGACCTCGGCACTTGACATAGTGCGGTTGTCCCCTGGCAGGTTAAACACGCTGCGTCTCAGGCTGCGCAGACCCTGATCTCGCCAGCATCCCGGTCAGCCGTTCGTAAGACCGCAAAGCCGATTTTCAACTGAAGCGGATTGCGCGCAATCTGCTCAGAACCCGAAACCAGCCACTACAAGTCGTGAGCGCTATTGATTAAATTGCTCGGGTCTGCAACCGGTCGGTTACGGAGACCCCGACTTTTTGCTGGCGATCTAATGGGTTTTGGCCGGGCTCAAAGGCGGATTGCGCGCTGAGGTATACCAGTCAATCCACGCCTTTGGATTTCGACCCAAATCGTGCCCGACAATCTCTTCAAGGCAGGATTCGGATTCGGTTGCCATGCCAGCGTCAGCCTCAGCAACAAACGGCGCCAACAATGGTACGGTTTCTCGGTACTTGTGCTTGCACAGTGCTCTCTCTGCATCCGAGTCGATGTTCCACATTCCCGGTTTGCGCCCGGGTAGGAACTCCTTAAGAAGGTGGTCTATAACCGGAAGATTGGCCTGATCGGGCATGTCTCGGAATGCATCGATCGCGGCGTCCGCTGGATCCTCAAGGTGATACTTCGCGGACCAAAGTGCAGTTGCCCTGATAAAGGGTAGGTCATCTCGATCACGGAATCCGGCGAGTCCTGTCAGTCCGTAGTAGATCTCTCCTGTTGCGTCTCGTACGCTTTTCGGTATTGTGATCCAGTCAGCGTCGCTAGGCAGTCTGCCCAATCCCGCAACGAATTCCTGGTAGACATGGCGCTGTTGATCGAGGTGTCTCCGCAACTTCTCGTGTAGCTTCTCGCTACCGTAAGCGCCCGCCCCGGGAAGCAACAGCATCCTGTCGTTGCTTGACATTTCGTCAAAATGCTCCGCGAAGTATTCACCTGCTGCCGGTCGAGCCTTTTCTAGTTCCACCTCCGTATGCTTGAAGAAACTCACTCCATATGTAGGCAGGGAAAGAAAAGGCCAGAGATCGGCTACTCGCTGTCTTGGGTCAGAAATGGCGGCGGCTTTCTCCCACTGCCTTCTCAAATCCACAGCGCGTTCCGCGGCCCTCCTCAACAGAGGCACTTCCGCCGGTGTCTGCACCCAGAAAAACGATTCTCGAAAGTAGGATGGCTCCCATCGTGTCCGCGAGTCCTTTTCCCGTTGTAGGAACAGAAGAATAGCTGTTCTAGAGGTAATTGGTTCAACGACTGGAGGGCCGGACTCTTGCACGATGGAAAGCGTGAAGTCGCCGAGATCAATCGAATCACCTTTCTTGGCGTTGCCAAGGAACACCTCTTCAATCGTGAACAATTTCGAATTCTCGACAGGCGAGTGGCGCGCGATGATCACTAGCTGCGCATCCAGAACGCCATCAAGCGGATCCTTGGAGGGGACGATTCTTGCGAATGCGCTCAGAGTAACCAGGCCCGTGCACATAAGCAAGAGCAGACGCATCGCGTTGAGTCTCCATCGAGAGATACAGATACTCTCCGAATCATCAGTGATGTTGATATTGTCTCACCTCGGACTCGGCGGAATACGCATCATTTCAGGGATTGTTGTCGTAATATCGCCTCACAATGTCAGAACCGACTCGTCACTGGCGACGTGGGCAGCGGTAACGAGGTTCGGGATTACGCAAAATGGGGGCGCATCTTAAATGCGCCCCGTCAGACTCGGCTCACAGCGACTCCAAGAAAGCGAGCAGAGTATCGTTCGCTTGGAAGCGCCGGAATGGCGTGCCCACCGGCAAGACCTTTGCCAATGCTCGTTCTTTCATCGCGAGATTCGCGTGCAGATACGCATTCGTGGTCTCGATGCTTTCGTGCCCCAGCCACAGCGCGATCACGGCGATGTCGACGCCAGACTGAAGTAACGCCATCGCGGTACCGTGCCGAACCACGTGCGGCGACACACGCTTTTTCCTAAGAGTGGTGCAATGCGAGGATGCCCGCTCGGCCGCTTTCCGCAACAACAAATGGATAGCGAACCGTGTTAGCGGCCCTCCTCGAATGCTCGGAAATGCCATTGCTTGCTCCGGTTGCCCCGGTTCGCGGAATAAGTCCTTCAGGACCCGTGCGGTTCTGGGCCAGAGCGGAATCGATCGATCTTTCCGGCCTTTCCCGTGCAGCTGAACGTAGCTCTTGCTGCCGAAGGTAACGTGGCTCTGACGGAGACCGGACATCTCAGAGACGCGAGCACCCAGGTTGTACATCGTCAGCAGCAAGGCGTAGTCACGCCGCCCACACCAGTATGTACGGTCTATGGAAGCCAAGATTGCCTCCATCTCTTCCCGTGTCAAGTACTCCCGCACTCTGGTAGTGGCCCGTTTCAGCGGGATAGCCAGCACGCGAGTGGCAACACCGACGCTGGCAGGATCACGCAATGCGACCATGCGATAGAACGAGCGTATCGCCGTGAGCCGCAGGTTGCGAGACACGATGGTGTTGCCGCGGTCCTTTTCCAGAGCGTCGAGGAATCTGAGGATGATCTCAGCGTCAAGTCCTGGGATCTTCAGCGCAACAGGTTCGATGCCGGTTTCGCGATGAACGAACTGCAGCAGCAACCGGAATGTGTCGCGATAACTCGCAACGGTCTGTAGACTGAGACGCCGTTGCGCAATGAGGTGGTCAGTGAAAAATATCTGGAGGAGAGGCCCGACAAGAGTGTGGGCAATCATCGGTTCGATCCTCCTTCTGGGTGTTGACTCTCAAAACGAGTACTGGCCGTGTGAAGGAGTTCGAGAGTACCGCTTAAGTACCAATAGGTATTTTCCGGGCCAACGTGGCCGAGATACACAGCCAGGTGGGGCAGAAGTTCTTGCACGTCTCTTCTTTCGCGATGCCAGAGAGTGAGTTTCCTCACCGCGAATGAGTGACGGAACGAGTGGAGCGATGGACCACGCTCGCCAGGGACGGCGTGGATGTTCGCGAGATTCAGGAGCCTGAGAAACGTCAACCGTTGCGCGTTGTAGTTCAGGTGTCTGCCGTATCGGTTGATGAAGAACCCCTTTACGTGTCGACCAGACAGCACTCTCGATCTCTGAGCCAAATACTTTTGCAACTGGCTTACCACTGTTGGGTGAAGAACGACGTTGCGCGAGTTGCCGAACTTGCTATTGGAAATAAGCAGGTGCGGTGTGTCCCCATCGAGCCGCACATCGTCCACTTCGAGAGCGAGGGCTTCGCCGATTCGCAGGCCACTGCTTGCTAACAGACCGATCAGCGTATAAACCGTAACCCGGCGAAAAGGAGTGACTCTTTGAAGCCGCCAGGCCGCTTTCATCAACCGTGTTACATCATCTTCGGAATATAGATGCGGAGTCCGACGGCGGTACAGAGGGCGATAGATGTTCTCGGGTATCGCTGTCGCCGGCTCGAATGTGCGGATGTGTTGCAGGAAAGCACGTACGACATAGAAGCGCCGCTGGTCACGGTATGGATGGTGGCGGGCGGAACCGACCGCAACCCAATCCAGCACCAAAGACGACCGGATCGGCCACGGACACTGTTGGTCACGCCAATATGCAACGAAGCCCCGAAGAAGTTGTTCTCGGTGTTTCAGACTCCTGCGATCCTGGGAGTTGCCGTGAGGATCGGCCTTGGCCACTGCACGTTTCAAAGCCAGGAACTCTTCAGCGTGCGCAGACAGAACTGAGAAAGTCATCGCGCACCTCCGGGCCACGGCAGTGCCACTTGCATCAGCGACTTCAGGTCGAGCTTGGCGTAAATCAGTGTCGTGGTAATCGACTTGTGTCCTAGCACATCGGACACGTCCTTGAAGGACGCACCTCCGTTTACCATCGCGGTCGCCGCGGTGTGGCGCAGGGAGTGCAAGCCACGATCAGTGATGCCGGAGGAAGCAAAAAGATATCGCATGCTGTTTCCCACGTGAGTGCGCCGACGTTGTTCAGTGAACGGAGGTCGCCCCGGTTCAAAGACGTGCGTCGGGTGTCTGCCCTGAACCTCCAAGTAGGCAGCCACAGCCTTCCCCACATCACTTGGAAGAGGGAGGACGCGATCTCGGTAGGTCTTCGCGCTGCGGATCTTCAAACACCCACTCCTCCAATCGATGTCTGCGAGTGCGATGTTGGCGACCTCCTCGGCACGCAGCCCAAGACGCAGGAGAACCAGCAAAAGCGCCCTGTCACGAAGGTTGCGTGGCCTCTGACCTTCACTAGCTGACCAAAGCGCGCGCACCTGTTCCTGTGAGAGTCCCCGTGGTAGAGAAATGTGCTTACGAGTGGCAATCGCCGGTAACGCGGCGTCCCAGCCCGAAGGTAGGTGGCCCTCGCGAGACAAATAGCGCAACAAGCTGCGAAGGACCATCAGCCACGTTGTCTGGGTCCACCGATTGTGCAGCCTGGCGAACTCACTCGTCAGAAACTGCACGAAATCGTTGAAGCGAATCTCAGTCCAGCTGATGTAGCCGATCGGAAAACGCGACGAGAGAAACTTGTGAACTACATGGTGGTGAAGGCTGCGAGTGGAGCGTGACAGCCCCCGCACCGTGAGCAAGTAGGCATCGTATTGCGACTCAAACACGGAAAGGGACAAACCCTCGGTCGTCGGATTCTGCATAGATCTTCTCCTCCGGCTTGTTGCCGGTGCGGAGAAGTTTGCGCGCACTATGTCAATCACCACAACGCCATCAGGCAGTGTTCGTGCGAATGTCGAGCGAGTGCGGAAGGCCGAATTCACATATTCCGGTCGGAGACATTAAGCTTCGGCAACATCATGCTCATCGCACGCCAGAGAGCAGTGACATGCTGCTATACCTCGCTGGAGTCAATGAACATGCGGTCTTGCGCATTGTTGGAAGCAAGCGATGGAGCGTAGCATAGTTTCTGAGGACAATTCAGTATCTTTTCGAATACGGAGTTCGCTTCTTAGCAACTTGATGCCACTGTACGAGCGGTGAAGGCCTACGCCGCCGGAAAGAGCGGAATTACTGCTTGTTTGCCGACCAAGCGGAACGGACGAAGCTTAGTCCGATTTTAACGCGGTTCCTCGGAATTGATCGTAGACAAGAACGGCAGGCCTTCCCGATGCATTCCGTTCAATCGTGACTTCTTCCCAATAAGATCGGTCGACGAAGCGATCATGGCCCAACGGGATCAGAGCTGAAACATCAGATGAGGGCCAGCGCATGGATAACTCCTGGCCATGCGCGATCAAATCTACCTTCGCGTTAGCCTGGTAAAAGTTAGGACCGAACTGAAATGTGCCCGTGCAAGTTTTCAATTCGCTTGCGTCAGGACCCGGAACTTGGACGTGAAGCGGTTCGTATGGCAGCCCGAGTGAAAGAGCAGCGATGTCATAACCTATCGTTGTAGTTGACGAGGAATAGATGTTGCTCAGTACCACAACCGTCGTTGCAGAGTCCGGCAGATACAGAACAAACGAGGAAAAGCCCGGGGCTCTGCCATTCATGTAATACGCGGTTTGACCCAATCGCTTGTTCTCACCCTTGAACCAGCCATAGCCGACCCTGATTGACGCGTCCAGCACCGTGCTACGTGATGTTGCGCCTAATATATGGCCGTCGAACAGAGCCTCCAACCATCGGGCCTCGTCGCCTGCGGTCGTATAGGCCGATGCGTTCCCCGCCTTTGCGGACCAATGGATGCCCCCAGCTGGCTTCAAACCATATGTTCCGTCCGGCTCATATCCCTTCGCCATGCGGATGGGGTGGTTCATGGAATCATCGTCCACACCCGAAGCAGTGAGATTCGCAGGTCGGAAGACCAAGCGTCGGACCGCAGCAGCAAACGGAAGGCCGGTCTTTTTCTCAACAATAAGCGCGAGGAGGTTGTAGGCGGAATGCTCCTCATGCAGGAATTTAGAGCCCGGTTCAAAGAGCAGGGGTCTTCCTTTAATTTCCGCGATCAAGCTGGAAGGCGTCTGATGACGCTGGAGTACGTCGTCGTAGTTGGGCAGAGCGTTGATATCGGGCAACCCGGAACGCTCCGTGAGAAGATCGCGAATGGTAATCTTGTCTCCGCCTTCGATGCCTGAAACGAAATCGGCCACGTGATCATTCAACTTGATGCTGCCAGTGTCCACGAGCCGCATAATCGCAGCCGCCGTGAACTGCATCGACATTGAAGCAATGTGGAAGCGCGTTGCAGCGCTGTTCCGAATGCTATGTTCCCGGTCAGCAAAGCCATACCCTTTTTCAAAAATGATTTTTCCGCGCTTCTCAACGAGAGCATCCCCCGAGAAGTTTTGGCTTTGAACGTAGGGCTGCAGGTACGTATCTATTGAGGCTGCCAGGGAATTGGCTTGTGCGAAGCTTTTACCGGCACAGACAATGATGATGGCAACTAGCAATGGGGTGAGTCGCATGAGTTTGATCCAAGTCAGTACCATGACAAAATCTAAAGAGATCGGGCATAAGCTCGCGTCTGGCTCTTCAGTGATTCGAAGACATTGGCGATTTTCTTCAGCGTTTTCCCTCACCTCCCCTTTGGGCCAATTGTGATCGGATGACGGGCAACCCTTCCTTAGTCGGTAGGAGAAAGATTGCCGACGAACTTTCCTCAAATGCACACAGATTCCGAAGGAGCCAGTTTGTAAAGCATTGGCGAAGGATGGCCGGGCTGCCGGGACTCGAATCCGCAGCCTCTGCCGTGTTCGCAGAGTATCAAGGTTTAGCGTCATGGGAATCCGCGAATAGCCCCGTTTGTTTTTCGCTAACCGTCCATCCCAAACGCCGGCCCACACGAACTCGACGAATCTCTTTGCGCACCGCGGGAAGCTCCAGGTGTGTCCGTTCGATCATCCAGGGGGCGAACTTCACAATCTGTTTCGCCGGGAGAATCGTCTGCGCGATGAGTCTGCGGACAACCATCTCACTGACCCCGAGCGCAGCGGCGGCTTGTTGCATGGTGATCCACCGCCGCTGATCTGGTGGTGGACAGGCAGGAAAGCCGTTTGTATGGCGGACATGTTGCACGCGCTTCTCCGTCCAAGTGTTGCCGTTGCCAGTGCGATAGCCCAGGCGGTTCAGGATAGAAACAATCGACGTGTCTTCACAGACTAAAGCGAGCTCACGAATCAACTCGGTTACTTCCTTGGAGTTGATGTGGTTGTGATAACCGGTTCGGTTCTTGGCCACGGTGAGCTCAGTGTGTGAACCCCCAGCCCAGTGCAGCTTGAGGTGGACGGTAGGAGGATCGTCCGTTGTGTCTGCGATTACTTCCTGCAGTACAGACCGCAGAACGCGTTTCTTCAGCGTGGCGGGAGAACGAGGATGATCCCAGAGCTGTTCCAAGTCGTCGCCTAATGCCAGCAGTTGTTGGCGTTGTTCGGCTGTGAGTTGTGGAGCCAGAGCGCTGGCCTCTTCCAACCGCCGCTCCATCTCGGTAACGTGGGTTAAGGCGTTGTTCCACCGATTCTCCAGTTCGGCAGCAACCAGACGGTTCTCCGGCTCCGTGGCCTGATACTGCCGTTCAATGCGGCTGGCTTCATAGCGCGCCTTCTGAAGAGCAAGCTCCAGCGAACGCTGCTTCTCATCGGTCTGCTTCTGGCCATGATCCAGAGCGTCGAGTGCCGCCTGGACGCCCAGCGGGCGCAGGGCTTCGAGGACTTCGACGGCGACCGACTGATCGACACGTGTGCCAGCGAAGGTAATGCAGCTGCGAACCATCTGACGACCGCGATCTCCAGCACACCAATAGCGCGGCAACAAGCCATGTTGTTTGCTGCGGGTGTAACAAACCTGGAGTGCCCGTCCACAACGACCGCAGCGCAGCACTCCTGTCAGCAATGCGGGACCGTTTCTGACCGCGCTATTCGCACTCCCCATGCGTGCGTTCCAACCGGCGTTGGCGCGGATCTGCTGCTGATTGCGCATAAACTCTTCCCACGTAATATACCCCTCGTGGTGGTCGGGGATCGTGACTTCCCACTGTTCCAACGGGCGAGCATGACCGCGTGTCTTGCGTGCACGGCCATCCACGATGGAAGTGCGAGTATGGTTCCTTCCCCAGACGAAGACGCCGGCATAGGTTGGGTTTTTCAGGATGCCGAAGACACGGGGATAAACCGGTTCGATCCAGACCATCTTGCGGTGACCGGACTCGCGCGAGAGTGCAGGGATCAGCAGTTTCTCGTCACGATACCAGAGCAGAACTTGACGCACACTGCCCAACTCACGAAACTTGCGAAAGATGCCCGCGATGGCTTCCTGGACCTGACGATCCGGTGTCTTCTCGATACCTTCATCTTCGGTACGGACGTAGCCGACGGGAACTTGGGTCAGCACCAAACCCCGACCGACTTTCTGTCGGCGCGCCTCCATCGCACGCTGTCGAAGCAAACTGATCTCGAACTCGCTCATTGTCCCCTTGAGGCCAAGCAGAAGCCGGTCGTTGAGCAAACTGGCATCATAGATGCCGTCATGATCGATAACCAGCGTGCCGGCCATGGCGCACAGGTCGATCAAGTGGTGCCAGTCGCGATTGTTCCTGGCTAAACGGGATGCTTCGAGCGACAACACCGCGCCCACTTTCCCTGAGCATACTGCCGCCAGCAGACGACCAAAGCCGGGACGCTCTACGGAGCCAGTTCCGGAGCGGCCCAGGTCTTCATCAATGACAACCACGCGCTGGAAGCCGAGTTCCAGCGCCCGTTCTCGCAAATCATACTGGCGCCGCTGTCCCTCCAATCGTGTCCGGACCTGCTGCATCGACGATTGGCGGATATAGACATAGGCATCGCGTTCAATGTGACTCGATTGAATCTTCTCGCTCATCGCTCTCCTCCTCCGTGTTGGTCGGGGTTGTGTTCACGGCTGCTAGCAGCATGTGACCCAGCAACTCGCGGCAACGCTGCTGCGTGGCTTGCGGAAACTCCTGCGTGCGAGGAATCTCCCAGAGAAGAACAGCCTGGCGTGGTGGGCTCATGAGATGCACCTCCTGGCGAAGATGCTTCTGAAGCTATCGTGCTTGAAGGTTCTGGAGTGCGCGGCTGCGCATCGATCAGTTCGCGCAGCGCTAGGAGAGCAGTGATTGCCAGAGCGGGACGTTCAACAATCTCCATCCCGCGGCAGAGATCTTCATCCAGCATCCAGTCGGGAACAAGAAGCTGATCTCCACTCGGAAGGGCCACTTGCACCTGATCGTGCCCGAAGGAAGAGCACTTCCGCACCATCGTCACCGTCTCGCCGAACTGGGGATGATGAAGGTAGTGGATCTTGGCAGGGCTCAAAACATGCGTAGTATGTGGGTGCTTTGCAGAAGCCCGATGCTACCAACGTTGCCGGACTTCGGACATGGAACTCGCTTGGCCGCTTCGTTAAACGGGGAGAAAAAGGAATCTTCATTCTCGCCCCGATGGTCGGAAGACGAAGCACGAAGGATGTAGCGACCGACGAACCGAGTGCAGATGCAACCACGGAGGGCCAGCGGACGCTGTACGGATTCCGGGCCGTCTACGTTTTCGACATCAACCAGACCGAAGGCAAAGAACTCCCCACACTGACCGAAGTCAACGGCGACGTGAGCGGCTACCGCGAACGCTTATTCAAGTTCGTGGAAGCGCAAAACGTCGAGATTAGTTTCTCCGAAAGAATTGCTCCCGCGAAGGGTCTCTCGTATGGCGGGAAGATCACGCTGCTTTCAGGGATGCAGGCAGCCGAGGAGTTTTCCACGCTCGTGCATGAGATTGCTCACGAAATGCTCCATCGTGGCGAACGCCGCACCCTTACCACCAAACAAGTCCGCGAGACCGAAGCCGAAGCCGTGGCCTTTGTGGTCTGCCAATCTGTCGGGCTTCAGAACGGAACTTCATCCCAGGACTACATCCAGCTTTGGCACGGAGACGCCAGTCTCCTGCGCGAGAGCTTGGAAGCCGTTCAACAAACCGCTGCTGTGATCCTCGGGGGCATTGCCCCCGAGCCAGCGGCACTCGCGGTAGCCGCATAACACGCCAACACCTGCACCCGTTTGGTTTTTAGGCCCGACGTGTGCGCTGAGTCCACGAACGCCTAACCAAAGACACATGAGAGGAGAAAAGATCATGCCTAGTACGCAAAATGCAGTCAACAACCACGAATATCGCAGCGTTCCCATCACCGCGCTTGCGGAGTCACCGACCAATCCGCGCAAGCGATTTGATGCCAAGAGCCTCGAAGAACTCGCCGCCAGCTTCAAGACGCAAGGGATTCTGGCCCCCCTTCTAGTACGCGAACTGGAGGAAAGCAAGTATGAGGTTGTAGCCGGGGCACGTCGCCTAAGAGCGGCGAAACTGGCGGAGCTAGAAAAGCTTCCCGTCCGCGTAGTCAAACTAACCGATGCCGAGGCAATCGAGGCCCAGTGCGTCGAGAACCTGCAACGCGAGGACATCCACCCGCTTGAGGAAGCTCTGGGTTTCAAGTCACTCTTGGAACTCGGAGAACCTGTCTACACCATCGCCACCATCGCCTCACGCGCTGGCAAGAGCGAGGCGTATGTCTACGGTCGCATTCGACTCGCTGACCTTATACCGCCGGTGGCCGAGGCATTCCTGAAAGACCAGATCACCATCGGCCACGCTTTGCTGATCGCCAAGCTCCCGGCTTCGCAACAGCAAGAAGCATTCTCGGCTGCTTTTCGGGGCTTGTGGACAAGCGAGGGCAATAGCCAAGTCCTCATTCCAGTGCGGGAGTTGGCATTATGCGGTGCACCGCATAACGCCAATAATGCGGAGGGCGTCTTTATGCAGAGTGCGGCAGCGTAGCAGGGGATGAACTTCTTTAGGGCCAGCGTGATGGGCCGATCGTTAGAGAG
>Ga0185299_10002880_pt1 | contig 24799 bp, 24 predicted proteins | sample PaiPotPPA55metaG_FD_128002 | JGI IMG/M metagenome (GOLD analysis project Ga0185299, IMG submission 128002) | Iron sulfur acid spring bacterial and archeal communities from Banff, Canada, to study Microbial Dark Matter (Phase II) - Paint Pots PPA... ...
AACGACAGACAATCGCCAATCGCCGCTTGCTGCACCGTCGGCAGGCCGCATAACATTAAAAACCAGACGAGCCAGAGACTCTCTTATTTTAAGCCGCTCCCTGTCCCAAAAACTCTGACGACGGACACAAAAGCGTGCTCACTGCTGACTACAAATATTTGGGCATTATACGCTTGACTCCCGCGCCATTTTGTGCGATATTTCGCACATCGGGCAAGGGTAGGTCAATGAGCAAATCCACCATTTCAACATTCGAACTTTTCGCGCTGATCCCGGATCAAGAGACGGCACGGGTGTACCTCGAACAGAACCTATGGCCGGAAGGCCCAAAATGTCCAGTATGCGGTTTGGGCGAGCGGATCACGACACGCAAGGGCGGCTACTATCGCTGCAACCAATGCAAGGAAGATTTCACGGTGCGGACTGGCACGATATTCGAGCGCTCGCACATTCCTTTGCATAAGTGGATTTACGCAATGTATCTGCTTCTCACGGCTCGCAAGGGCATATCGAGCTTGCAACTGTCGAAAGAGATTGGCATCCGGCAGGCATCGGCTTGGTTCATGTTACATCGCATTCGTGAAGCGTGCGGGCCAGACCTCAAAAAGCTTCGCGGGATCATCGAAATCGACGAATGTTTCGTCGGCGGGGTAGAGGCCAATAAGCACGAACACAAGAAGCTCAAGTCCGGTCGCGGCACAGTCGGAAAGATGGCGGTTCTTGGAATGCGCGAGCGTGGCGGCAGAACAGTTGCCAAGACAATTGCAAACACGGATGCTGGAACCGTCCAGGCCGAAATTCATCGGCATGTGGAAACTGGTTCGACATTGCACACTGACGAAGCCGGGGCCTATGCGGGCATCGGCGGCATGTTTTTCGATCACGATACCGTCAATCACGGCGAAGGCGAGTTTGTCCGCGATGACGTGACCACAAATAGCATTGAGAGCGTTTTCGCCGTTCTCAAACGCGGCCTGAATGGCGTCTATCACCACGCCAGCAAGAAGCACTTGGGTCGCTACGTCGATGAATTCACATTCCGCCTTAACGAGGGAAACGTGAAGTATCACACTCTCGCGCGTCTAGAAAGCCTTGTTGGCGCGGTCGCCGGCAAGCGCCTTACCTACAAAACGCTAATTCAATGAAGAAACCAAAGCCGCCGAAGATATTGGACGCGATGGTTGCCGTGGTGCTGGCCTATCGGCCAAAGCCAAAGTCGAAACCAGCGCGGAAACGACAACGATTGCGGCGCAAGCAAGCGCAATTAAAGTAACTCAAATTCAAGCTGCGCTTCTGGAATGAGCGGGACATCTTCCTCAATGCACGGACGCAATTTGATTATAGGTTCTTCTGCCAATTCGGCTCGTAAGTCATTTAATGGCGGCAGGTTGAAAATTTGAGCAAAGGCGTGGTCAATATCCGCTCGTATCGGGTCACTGGCCATATTTGTAAACTTACTTAAACCGATGCTTGCAACCGCGTCATACACGCCCGCCAATTGTCGAAGTTGGGCCTTCGGAAGAGATGTTACATCTAATACAGGCAGATTTTCGATCGTAGGCTTTTTGAATTGTATCCAAGCTCCGCGCGTAGGAATCCTATGAGCAATAGTAGTCAGCAACCCCAGGGTTGAGTTAAGCCACAGGACTAGGACCTTTTCCGCAAATTCATTTTCGTGCCGAAGACGCACGGGCCACCAAACGTTCGACAGCGCGTCTACATCTAACCGAATCGCGAATGAGCGTTGCGTATTCAACCACGATCGTTCTGCAATCATAATGGATCCGGCGCGACTCCATAGAAGACCAACATTGCGTAGTGATCGACCCGCCGCTGCCCTAGCGCGAGGTGAAAGCCATTTGTTTGGTGTCGTCTGAATTGTCCGGACCGCGGCGGAACGGTGGCCCCAGAATGCAGGATAACGGGTGCGACCGCTTGAGATCGTAAATCCGTCAGCAATGTCGCGGCGATCAGGCCCAAGGACCGCGATGTCTCCAAGTCTACGCATCGATATTTGCCTAACCTGGCTATCTTCGGCATGATAAAAATACCCGTTCCGCAACATCCACGCTGTGCGCACAAGATTTGTCTGAGCAAATGCACACCCAAGCCAAAGACCGACCCTTACATCTGTCCACGGTATCTCAAGGGCTTCCCCATACTTTCGGGTTCCTACGACAAGTTCAGCGACACCATGTCTCGGCTTCGAAACAGACCCCAACGGCGCCGGTGCCCCCTTGGAAATTTGTTCGGCAATGGCAAGCGCATGGGCACTGCTCGTCGGGTTGCTCCAGAGATTAATGAATTGCGTGGTATAAACGACCGCGCTGTTGTCGCTCGCTTCATCGCGCTTCCTGGCGATCAACAGCACTTCGCTCAAATCGGTATTTTCCGAGAAATTCCACCGCTCGGGATCATGGCTGGCCACGACAGTCTCTAGGATGTATCCGTGGTTGATCAGATCGCGCGTCTTCCCCCACGCTATTCCGGTTGTAACGGCCGCAGGCAGGACCAGGGCCATACGGCCGCCCGCCTTTACGTGACGCTCTCCTATCGCGGCGAACACGCTACCGAGTCCGGCGGTGCTTGATGCTTTCAAGTTATATGCCCGAATCCTTCGGGCAAGTTCTTTTTGCATTTGCCCGCGTTGGTCCGGAATTGAACCAAACAACAAGTTCCCGCCAACGCTCCGCACAAATGGCGGATTCATCACACACAAATCTAACTTGGGAAGTGGTGCTACAGACTCACTTTCGTCGCTGGTTCGAGCGCCATCGCCGTCTCCTTGAATCATTAGATCCAATTGAGTTTGGATTGTATTCGCCGAAATATAATCAATGCTTCCAAGATACACCTGCCCGGCCTTCGCTTTCCCGAGCGGCAATGAATACAGGCGCATTTTTTCGAAACATGTTTCGGGCGCGAGAAGTGCCAACGTCGAGGCGGTGAGATGTACCGCGGACGGCAACACATCGTACCCATGCAGCATTTCCTCGATGATCAGTTTGTGGAGATCACGCAGCGTAGAAGCATCAACCGACCCTCCCTTGCTCAACTCCCATTTAATGAAATTGTCAGTGAGCGCTTGGCTTGCTGCCATCAATAGCGTGCCAGTTCCACATGCCAAATCGCCAATTTGAAATGACCGCAGCTCGTCAGAATCCGACCAATTAACTTTGGGCCAACGATCTATATCCAGAGCAAGTTTCAGAAGCAACGTAGCTGCTGGGACCGATGTGTAGTAGGTCCCCAGATATTTTGCTTCAAGCAAAAGCAGGTGATAAATACGGCCCATTAGATCATGGCGAAGCGCTGCTTTTTTCGAAACAATTTCCAACGCCCTGGCGGCAAGATGCCGGATTGCATTATCGGCATCACTACTAGCTGGCAAAGAGCGTAGGATGTCGCGAGCTACCTTGAAGATTGGAACGTAATTAATTTCATTGATTATCATTTCCCAGTGTCCAATCGTCCGCCCAACAAAATCGCGGTCACCCAACACTGAGCGAATTGGTCTCACGCTCGTGCGCAAAGCCGAAAGCTGCTCTTGGAAAATGAAGGCATTCGCCAACATCAGCGCTGCAAGTTTGGCGGTCGTTTCTCGTCGCTTTTGTTCAAACGGGAGCGCTGGCATTACTCTTGTTCCCGACCCCAAGCACACGAATCAACCGATCGCAGACTGCTTTGTTGTTCAGAAGTGCGCTTGCGACTTCCGCGAGTCCTATATTCAGAGTACCGACGGCTTGTTGAAGGATATCGTCCCGCACCATCACATCATGCGCCCGGCGCAGCTCCGCGACGATTTCGTTGATGCCGCCGGTATGCCACGCTTCTATGCCGTCCGCATCGGTCAAGACGGAAAATTCAAAGACCGCTAAATTGAGTTCAGCTTTCAAACTATCGAATGAAGTGCTCCGGAGTTGAGTTGGATAGACGACCGCAATCGCTAAATGCGCGATGCCCTGGTTGATACGTTCCCTGGCATCTTCAAGCACAACAGATTTTGCTTGGTTGGCGTCAGCGACCTTGCCTTCAATTCCGCACCGAAGACCGCGGAACAAGGCAATTACGTCTGGCCTTGATCGGCCCCGACGTAGTATGGTTTCAGGATCAGCCTCAATGCCACGGCTACTCAGGCACGTTGCCAAGACAACATTCAGGACTTCTTCACGATGTTTTTCAGCCACCAAATTCCCCGAAGAAGACTAAAATCGGACGCCCGGCGACATAATCCTGCCGCACGGTTAACGGGCTTACGAATAGTCTCTGGAACTGGGTGCCGTGGTTAATGGTAGGTAAAAGTGATCAGCGACGAAAGGGGCGCGCCACAACCTCCCAAAGTCGCGGGAGTCAAGCGTATAATTCCCAAATATTTCACCACACCTGATGCGCAGCCTAAGCCGCGTGTGTCCACTCCCCGGAGTAAAGCTGCGCGTAAGTCGGCGGAACGGTCCGCGCCGAAATTCCCAAAACGGAGTTGAAGGAATTCATCGGATAGAAACGACGGTTGAAGCGGAACACGAATTCATTGAGGTAGGCTTGCAAATGACGAGGTTCGATCCGGCCATGGTGGGTGCCATTGATCCACGTCTTCAAATTGGAAAAGACAAGATGGATCATTGGCAGGTGCTTTTCCGCCTTCTCTGGGTCGCCGCCGAGCGAGAGAATATTGTGCTTATAACCTATCCCGCGAAGGTCATTATATCCCTGCCAGCCATCAGTGCGGATGACAGAGCGGTGCGTCACATTTTCCGTGACGAAAGTAGTAAGCGTCTCAATGTCGCGACCGGAGGAAGGAGCAATTATCTGTTCCATGCCGGAAACGACGCGGAGCCGAAGGCGCCCAGCATAAGTGAGTTTCTTGGCCGGAACGCCACCGTCATGAGTATCTTTCCATTTCACTTTGCGATCATCCGCATCCTTGCGCGTCCGAACTTCAACAGCGCCAACTACCGTTGTCTGATGATGAATTCCCCTTCCTTCGCCACGCGTGCGCCCGCCAATGCAACATTCGTCTACTTCGACAGGGTGCGGCGCGCCGATAGTATCGCGGTCTGGCCGAACCATACCGGCGCGGAGCTTGTGAAGCATAGTGAATGCCGTCTCATACGCGGCAATATCAAGCTGGCGCTGAAACTGGACGGCGGATTGGCCGGGCGTCTGTGTTGTCATGAGATAAGCGCCCCAAAACCACGTCGAGAGCGGCATATGACTCGATTGCATAACCGTCCCGGCAGTGAGGGACGTGTTCTTTTTGCAAGCACGGCAGCGCAACACAACCGACGAACGGGTTGCGAAACGATAAGGCTCACCGATGTGCCCGCACTTCGGGCAAGTGAAGCCGTCAGGCCAGCGCACCGCCTCTAAATATCTTGCGCAAGCGCTGTCGTCAGGGAAGACGCGTTGGAATTTCGGAAGGCTCGTTGGGAAGGCTGTATCCATGTTTGAGACGATAGCACACGCTCAACCGCTTGTCAAGCATCCTGATAAGCATGGGATGAAACAAGTACGGATAATGAGGTGAGATACTAACATTATGGTAAGCATGGCGGCAAATAAACCGAAACCGGCTTCGCTGCACCACTGCCCGGTGGAAGCCACCCTGGCGGTGATCGGAGGCAAATGGAAGGTCCTCATTTTGTTTGGGCTGCGGGATCACGTCTGCCGTTTCGGGGAATTGCGGCGCAAAATTCCCGACATCAGCGAACGCATGCTGACCCAACAACTTCGCGAATTGGAAGAGGACGGCATCGTCCACCGCAAGGTCTATCCGGTCGTGCCGCCCAAGGTGGAATACTCGCTCACAACCTACGGGCGGACCCTGCGGCCGATCACGGACCTGATGTGCGAGTGGGGCGAGACGCACCTGCTGCGACGGTCGAAACGAGGCGCGGGCTGACGCAACCGCCGCAAGACGGCCAAACCGGCTGGAGCATCGCGACGAGACCTAGCGGGTCTCAAGGCGCCGTCATGCGTCTGGCTTGAAGTGGTGTCAAAGCCGCGACGCAGTGAGCGGCGCGCCAGACCAAATCTCCACCAGCTGCGTTGAGCGGCAAAATCTCTCGATCCGCTTGGCGTCGCGGCACGCCGACCATCACGCCGCCGGAGCGACGGCGGCAATTCCGGGTAATTGAAGGCGGCCGCTCCTAAGAGCGGGTCGCCAATTCGCCTAAGTTCTGGTCGCTGGGATATCGGAACATAGGTTCTATAGACGGAGGTGGGCTTTTGTTTTGTTTAGGGACGATAACAACTTGAGCGCCATCCTTCGGATTTCCCCGGATGAACAGGCGAACCGCGCCGTTCGGCGGTCCCAGATTTATCCACCAAACACCTTGCAGCTGAATGAGATCAGGTAAGACCTTGACTTGGAGTACAACGTCGCCAAAAGCATCTCTAACCTCAAGCGCGTCGCCGGTATAATTTCGATCCCAGGTCCTAGGAGGCGGAGCAACCTTCCACTCGTTACGTATTAATTCGGCAATCAACTTGCCATTTTCATCCGTTATTTGAGTAGATACTTTTATTTTTCCATCGACAGATTCTATCTTGAATTGCCTCACACTTAGAGCAGGAAATAATAGGCTCAAATCAGGACTTTCCCGACCGATCTCCTTTACCCCATATATTACATTTGACGTTCCAAATTGCAATTTAGGTATAGATGATACCTCGCCCTTATTTGGAGAAAATAATAGAGTCGGTTTAGGAGTAAGTGTACCAGAATAGCTCGGAGAAGTCGGACGAATAATGATATTATTACCAACCTGCCCTTGTGTAACGATACCTTGATTGTTGACCGTGCCCATCTGATTTGATGCCGGGCCACTTGATGATGGGGCGGGTGGCTCTGCTTTTGCCCTCATGTCCCGAACGAAGTATCCAACCCAGATCATCCCAGAAGCCCCTATGGTAGCTCCAACCAATCCTAAAACTATATTTTGCGCTCGCACCGAAGAATCTCCGCTTGCCGCCCAGATCACGCATATTATTCCAAATGGAATAAGCCCCCAAAACACAGAGCCAACCATTTCCCGATAATTTTTCTCCCTTCTCATGTCGAACACGTTACGGAAGAACGGGGCGGCGATGGCCCCAGCAATCGGCAGCGCAATGAAAAGAATGCCGGTGCTCATACAGACCTGTTGGGCCCATCAGGCGGCCTGAGTCGAGTGACCCCTTTTTATTGCATAAGGCGTTTTGGAACAGAAACCAAACTTGATTCAATAGCTACCGTCGTTTAGGCCTGCTTGCATGGACAAGAATGTCTCGCCGCCGCCTCAAACTGGGGGTGGCACTGAGCCGGTCAATCTGCGGGACGCGCTCGAAGAGCGCTACCTCGCCTATGCCCTCTCGACCATCATGGGACGCGCCCTGCCCGACGCCCGCGACGGGCTGAAGCCGGTGCACCGGCGCATCCTCTACGGGATGCATATATTGCGTCTCGATCCGGGCGCCGCCTTCAAAATATGCGCGAAGATCGTCGGCGACGTGATGGGCTCGTTCCATCCGCATGGCGATCAGGCGATCTACGACGCTCTCGTCCGCCTCGCCCAGGATTTTTCCTCGCGCTATCCGCTTGTCGACGGCCAGGGCAATTTCGGCAATATCGATGGCGACGGCGCCGCCGCCTATCGCTACACCGAAGCGCGGATGACCGATGTCGCCGGGCTCTTGCTCGAAGGCATCGACGAGGATGCGGTCGAGTTTCGCGAGAATTATTCCGGCGACCAGAAAGAGCCGATTGTTCTCCCCGCGGCGCTTCCAAACCTGCTTGCCAATGGCGCGCAAGGCATTGCGGTTGGCATGGCAACGTCCATCCCGCCGCATAACCTCGCCGAACTTTGCGACGCGGCGCTTTATCTCATCGCGCACAAGGATGCCACGACCGCGCAATTGCTGAGTTTCGCGCCGGGGCCGGATTTCCCCACCGGCGGAATCATTGTCGAATCTGGGCAAGCGATCGCGGAGGCTTACGAGAGCGGGCGTGGCTCGTTCCGGCTGCGCGCGCGCTGGTCAAAGGAGGAAGGAAGCCGCGGCGCGTGGGCCGCCGTCGTCACCGAAATTCCATACATGGTTCAAAAGTCGAAGCTCATCGAAAAGATCGCCGAGCTTTTGGCCGACAAGAAGCTGCCGGCCGTCGCCGATGTCCGCGACGAATCGGCCGAAGATGTCCGCATCGTGATCGAGCCCCGCGCGCGCGCGATCGATCCTGAAATGATGATGGAACAGCTTTTTAGACTGACCGAGCTGGAGAGCCGGTTTCCGATGAACATGAACCTCCTTGCCGATGGCGTCGTGCCCCGCGTGGTCTCGTTCCAGGAGGCCTTGCGGCAATGGCTCGACCATCGCCGCGAGGTGCTTCTGCGCCGCGCGCGGCACCGGCACGCCGGGATCGTCCACCGGCTCGAACTCGTCGCCGGAATGCTCGTTGTCTTTGTGAACCTCGACGTCGTGATCAGGATCATTCGCGAGGCCGACGATCCAAAGCAAGAGTTGCGGACCCGATTTGCCCTCTCCGACGTGCAATCGGCTTACATTCTCGACACAAGGCTACGCGGCTTGCGCCGGCTTGAAGAAATGCAGCTGCGCCGCGAAAGCGGCGATCTTGCGAAGGAAAAGCGCGAGATCGAGGCATTGCTTCGCGATGAAACCAAGCAATGGAAGACGGTCGCCGCGCAAATTCGCGAGCTCAAGAGGAAATACGGGCCCGAAACAAAGATCGGCCGCCGCCGCACGAGTTTTGGACAAGCGCCCGATATTGCCGACGCCGATATCGCCGGAGCGATGATCGAGCGCGAACCGGTAACGATCGTGGTTTCCGAAAAAGGCTGGATCCGCGCGCTGAAAGGCAATGTCACGGATCTCGCGGGCGTGCAATTCAAGGGCGGCGACAGATTGGACGTGTCGTTTTTCGCCGAGACCACCTCGAAAATCCTCGTTCTCGCCAGCGACGGAAGAATTTTCACGCTCGACGCAAACAAATTACCGGGCGGGCGCGGCCAGGGCGAACCGGTCCGTCTGATGGCCGATATTGCGGAAAGCGAGACGATCGCCGCCGTCTTTCCCTACGCGCCCGGTCGGAAGATGCTGGTGGCGGCGAGCGACGGCCGCGGGTTCGTCGCGAGCCAGGACGAGATGGTTGGCGGTACGCGCAAAGGCAAACTGCTTCTTACCGTTGCAAAGCCGGCGGCCGCCGCGCTCATCGTTCCCGCCGATGGCGATCACGTGGCGGCGATTGGCGAAAACCGTAAGCTTCTCGTCTTTCCGCTTGCCCAATTGCCCGAAATGCCGCGCGGCAAGGGCGTCCGTCTGCAAAAATACCGGGATGGCGGACTTAACGATGCCAAGGTCTTCTATCTTGACCGGGGCTTGACCTGGAAAGACTCCGCCGGGCGGACATTTGGCGTGGGGCCAAGCGATTTACGGGATTGGATGGGCAACCGCGCCGAAGCCGGGCGCCTGCCGCCAAAAGGATTCCCGAAGAACAATCGGTTCGGGTGAGATGTCGGTCGGTGCCTATATTTTATCGCCCGACGGTCAGCAGCCTCTCCGGCGCTCCCACATCTGAAGTTCGTTCACGCGGTTTCTCTCCCAGCCATGCAACGCGCCGTAAGGCGAGAAGCAACCCGCCCCGAAGGCCGCCCGTGCTCGCGACGTTTGAAAGCAATAGCCGTTGCGTGCATAGATCACGTTGCGCGCATACCAGAGCTCGTCACAGGACATATCAGCCGCGTTTTGTGCCATCGCGGGGGCCGAGAAATAGAAAACCAAGAATCCGCTTGCGACTGATGCCAGCACGAAGAGTTTTGTAATAGGCCCGCGCGTTTTCATCTCATCACCTCTTGAGCATAAGTATGGGTTCGCACTTTAAGCATCCATGGTTTCAAATCTAGGTATATCACTATTCATCATACTTATATTAGTCCAGGAGAAGCTCGGGCCGGTATTCGAAGTGCATTGTATCGAAATGGCCCCACTTTCCGCCCCAGATGAAGCCATGGCGTTCGAATATAGCAACGATTTCAAAAGGCTCGCGGTTGCGATAGCCGCCTTTGCTCCACAACCAGTAATCGGCAAATTTTGAATTTAAATCGATTGCTGCGCCATAGGCGTGCATGCTGCGTTTGCCCGTGTCCTTCACCGTCCGGCAGTTGAAGGCCCCAGCGCTCGGATAGGCGAAGCGCTTGATCGCGACAGGTAGCTGCTCGATTTCCTCGGACACTGCCGTTAGCCTTTCCGCGATACCGTTCACGGTCGTAACCTGAACTGACCCGCCCCCGGAAGCAGGCAACCATCCAACACGCGTCAGGTGCTTGCGGGTTTCGCCTTTCTCGCAATTCCCGTACATCTTGTCAAAAAACTCGGAATTGCGAAACCGACCCGGGTCGTCCTGCAGTCCCGGCGGGCGCACCAGAGGCCCTTTCGGATAGGGCAAGCTGAGTTGATCGAGAATGGAAGCGTTGCGCAATTTCTCGTCGAAACTCTTGTCGGGCTTGCCGTCGGAGACCTTCTGCCGCGCTCCATCGCGCCAAACAAGATCCGTTTCGTCGTGGCTCGCCAATTGATCAGGATAGGCTCGGACGAGAGCATCGAGGGAAGCCGCGCGGATTGGCGCCGCGGACGCCGCCGATAAGGCGGCCAAGGACGCAATCGCCATTATCCGCGCAATAATCCGCTTCCCTCCCGCGGCAGCCAACCTTCGGAGATGTCCCCAGAAACGCATATTGGCCGGGATCGAGACGCGGGCCACTAACCCGCCCGTTCCCAGCCATTCATGCCAAGGCGTTCCTGCGGCAGGAAACGCGCCTTATAGGCCATTTTCCGCGAGCCTGCGACCCAGTAGCCGAGATAGACATGCGGCAGGCCGAGACGGCGCGCGCGTTCGATATGATCGAGGATCATATAGGTGCCGAACGAACGGTGCTGTTCACCCGGAACGTAGAAGGAATAAACCATCGACAGACCGTCGGCGAGGAGATCGGTCAGGCAGGCGGCAACGAGCGGCCGCTCGCCCGCCGCCCCGGCGCCCTCCTGGGAAAGGCGATATTCGACGAGACGGGTTTCGACATGGCTGTCCTCGATCATCGTCGAATAATCGACGGCCGTCATATCGGCCATGCCGCCGTCGCCATGCCGGGCGTCGAGGTAGCGGCGGAAGAGCGCATATTGCTCGGAGGTGGGTTCGGCCCGCACCACGGTTCCGGCAAGGTCGCGATTGATTTCGACGACCCGGCGGAAATTCCGCGACAAGCGGAATTCATTGGCTTTTATGCGGACCGACACGCAGGCGCGGCAATTTTCGCAGGCAGGGCGGTAAGCGATGGTCTGCGAACGCCGGAACCCCGATTGGGTGAGCTGGTCGTTCAGCGCCACGGCGCGGCGGCCGATCAAATGGGTGAAGACCTTGCGCTCCTGCCGGCTGGGCAAATAAGGGCACGCCGACGGCGAGGTCAGATAAAACTGCGGTGCGTCGCGCGGTTCTCGCGTCAATCTCGCCGACCTTCTTTTTGGTTTTCAGAGGCGGCCTTCTGAAAACATCGGCTAAAATTCTAGCCCTCACATAAACCGCCGGGTGACGATGACGCCGGCAAGCATATCGTGCAGGCATCTTTTGTTCGCGCTCAAGAGCGAGACGAGAAATACCGGCGGGAACATCGTGCTCACATAAAAGAGCACCGCCTGCACCGCGGCATTGAGGAAAGGCACCCTCATGCCATCGGTGAGACGCACTTCGAGGTCCATCGCCCGCATGCCCGGCGTTGCCATCCGATAGCCCGAAATCGTCAGTCCATTGTAAAAAAACGCGACGATTGGAAACAACGGCGGCAGGATGAAGAACGAAAGCCCGAGGGTCAAAACGGTGAGCGCGAGCCACAGCGAAAAGGAAAGAATGGAGACGAAAATCAGATCGAAACAAAACGCCACGATCCGCCGCGTCCGAACGCTCGCGAGCGCTTCCGCCGGAAGCTGGGCCAGGGCGACCACCGGAAAAGCCGGCCTGTCAAAACCGCTTCTGTCGCTCATCTTCGCATCCCTCCCATAGTGTTGCCCGACCGGCGCGGCCCGGCCTTGCCGCGCCGCACGAGTCGCCAGCCGATGCGGCGTCATGTTACCCGTAATCGCGGGAAAGTGAAGAAAGGTATCGGCCCGAACGCGATTTTTTCGCATGTCTCGCGGCAGTGCGGCATTTTTGCCGCAAAGCTTGGCAGGTGCCGATTTCGCTCTTGACATAAAAACATAAAGATGGCGGCCCTTGCGATTTCGAAGTGCGGTACGTTTGCGGCCGGCATGATCGCCACCGCGTCCGGCCGGCAACCTTTTCGATGCGCCAAGCGCTCCATAGCCTGCATATTCAAACCGGCGGCAAGGGTCTTGTCGAGATCGGCGCGGAAGTGTCGCGCTGGCTTCGAGAGCAACACATCGCGACCGGCCTCTTGACGATTTTCTGCCGCCACACCTCGGCCTCGCTGCTCATTCAGGAGAACGCCGATCCCGATGTCCAGACGGATTTGGAAAATTTTTTCGAGGAAATCGCGCCGGAGGACGGCAAGCGCTATGTTCATAAAACCGAAGGATTGGACGACATGCCCGCGCATATCCGAACCGCGCTATCGCAAACGCAGCTTGCGATTCCGGTCGCCTCGGGGCGAATGGTTCTCGGGACCTGGCAGGGCATCTATCTGTTCGAGCATCGCCGTGCGCCACGCCGGCGGGAGATCGTGCTCCATTTGTTAGGTGAGTAGGGAGCGCCGCGACTCCGGTCTCCCCTCCGCCACCGGAGCAAAAGGACAGCTCGCGATTGACCGCTCGCCCCCGCCGCCTTATCATTGGCCACCTGAGCGGGCGCAGCCGGATGAGGCGCGAAGTCGCGCGACCTACGGGCACCCCGAACGGCGCGCCCAAGCGAAAAGGACAAACCATGAGCACCAAGGCGATGAAGAATGTGATGGCACTCGGCATAGGTGGTGCACTCATTGCTGGTGCAGTCGCGATTGCGACGGCTAGGCCGTCGTTGGCCATGCCGGTTCTGTCTGGTGCGGTCGCGGTGACGACAGTGGCGTCAAACCAGATAACCGATGTTCGCTATTACCGCCGCGGCTATTACGGTCGCGGCTATGGCCGTGGCTATTATGGCCGTGGCTACCGTCGGGGCTATTACGGCGGTGGCTACCGTCGTGGCTATTATGGCCGTGGCTATTACGGTGGTGGCTATTACGGCGGTGGCTATGGTTACCCCTATGGGGGCTACGCTTATCCTTATTCTTATTCTTATCCTTCTTTCGGCTTCGGCTGGGGTGGTTGGTAAGGCGTCACCATCCTAGCGGCAAAAGCGAAATTTGATCGCGCGGGAACTTCGCGTCACGGTTTTGGTGCTTGCGGTGCGGCCGGCGCGGCGATCTCCTTGAGGTCGTCCTTGTCGGCCTGCGGGCACCCGGGCGCAAGCGAAAAGGACAAGCCATGAGCGCCAGGACGATCAAGAATGTGATGGCGCTCGGCGCTGCCGGTGCACTCGTTGCCGGTGCGGTCGCAATCGCCACGGCTAGCCCGTCGTGGGCCATGCCGGTTCTGTCGAAGACGGCCGCTGTGGTGACAGCGGCGTCGAACCCGGTAACCGATGTCCGCTACTACCGTCGCGGCTACCGGCGTGGCTATTACGGTCGGGGCTATGGTTACCCCTGGTGGTACAACCCTTATTCTTATTATTATCCCTATTATTACCCTTATTATTATACTTATCCTTTCTACGGCTGGGGAGGCTGGTATCCTTTCTACAGCTGGGGTTGGGGCGGTTGGGGTTGGTAAAGGAGTCGCCATCGTAGCGGGAAAAGCGCAATTTGATCGCGCTGGAACTTCACGTCACGGCTTTGGCGCTTGCGGTGTGGCCGCCGCGGCGATGTTTTTGAGCTTTGCCTCGTCGGCCTCGGAGAGCCCATGCGCACAGGCGAGGAAGGCAGCCGCGAGATCCTTTGTCACATTGGGTGGGAATTCAAGAGGCGAAATCGAAAGGGGGCTACTAAATCGAGCAATTAATGCATGAAGCACGTAGGGCGCTCCCTCGGCAGCGCAGCCCAGTTCGCGCCATTGCCCGGCAAGGCTCTCTATATACTTCTCATAGGCGAACTCGAGTTCGTGAGCGGCCCAAATCTTTGCCATCTCCTTCTCGCCTTCCAGATGCTTCGTTGGATCAAGGCTTTGCTCGATTCTTGCCATGGCGAGGCTCCTGTTATCGCCTTCGGGGACCCCCGCGGTGATGCCCTGTTTGAGTGCGGCGAAGGAGTCCGCCGACCAGGTGCATTCACCACCCTCATCTGCTTTCGTGCCTTTCTCTATGAGCGAGACCAATGTGTCCCCCCAATACGCTAGACGAGCATCGGCTCTCCAGACACAGACGCCGTGAAACGACGCTCCCTGAAGCTTCGCGATGTAGAGCGAGGCACCCTGGAGGTTCGCGAAGTCGAGCGAGGCGCCCTGGAGGTTCGCGTCTTCGAACGAGGCACCCTGGAGGTTCGCGATGTAGAGTGAGGCGCCCTGCAGGTGCGCGCCGTGGAGCGAGGCGCCCTGGAGCTGCGCGCGGTAGAGTGAGGCGCCCTGCAGGTGCGCGCCGTCGAGCGAGGTGCCTAGGAGCTGCGCGGAGTCTAACGAGGCGCCCTGGAGCTGCGCGTCACTGAGCAAGGCGCCCTGAAGGTCCGCGCCGTCGAGCGAGGCGCGCTGGAGGTCCGCGCTGTCGAGCGAGGCGCGCTGGAGCTGCGCTTCGCGGAGCGAGACGCGCTGGAGCTGCGCTTCGCGGAGCGAGACGTCCTGGAGCTGCGCCCCTTTGAGAGATGCGCCCTGGAGCTGCGCGCCATTAAGATTCGCGTTCTGGAGCTGCGCGCAGTCGCTGCTATTGCCCCTGTCGTCAGAATGGGCGCAGAGGAACAACGCCTTCTGGAGCTGCGCCTTCTCGAGAAACGCGCCCTGGAGATTCGCACCATTGAGCGATGCGCTCTGGGCCTGCGCCCCTTTGAAAGACGCGCCCGGGAGCTTTGCCTTGTCCAAACGCGCGTTCTCGGCCCATGCACGGTCGAAGTTGGCGCGATTGAGTGTCGCACTGGTAAACTCAACTTGCCGCAAGTCGGTATCGGACAGATTCGCTTCCGTCAGGTCGCGATTCCTAAGGAGCAAGGCGGGCTCCCATCTGTCACTTTTGTTCTTCTGTGTGATAAGCGCTAGCTTCGCGTCGTCGATCAAGGCTTCGCCATGAAGGTTCAAAGTGTTGGGAAATGCAATCCAGCCATACCAAACGGGCCTATCGCGCCATTGGAGTTCACCAGTCCCGGTATGCCGATAGGATTCGCCATGCAACCGCTTGGTCGCCACATACATTTGCTCGTCGGGGAATGTCGCCACCGCCACCGCATAGGCCAACGCCGCCGCGCTCAAAGCGCCCGCGGGCACGAGCCACCAGCTTCTCTTCGGCCATAGGTGTTCACCCGCTTGTCTTCGATACCCTGGCCAAAGAGTCCAAACGAGCGCGATGTCGGCCAACAATAAGAAACGATGCCACCAAGTGATCCATTCGCTGTGATAGGGCAGGAATTTTACTTCGAACATCAGCAGCAAAGCCACCGGCGCGAGCGCAAGCGTGATGAGCGCCATCCAGCTCAACAGCTTGGCGTTGAGCCCTTCGCGCTCCAGCCTGCCGCCGACCAGCAACTGCACGAAAAGGGTGTTTTCGATGCGCATGCGGAAATTTTCGCGCGGTTCACCCTCCTCCGGGAACGCGCGCACCAACGTATCCTCGAAAGCCCTTGCCGTGCGGGCGAGTAGAACGAGGTTCAACAGCATATAAAAATGCAAGACGACGAAAATGATCGGCGTGAGAATATAAAAGCCCAGAAGCGGCAATTTGATATTGAGCACCGGCAGATTGAGCGGGTCTTCCAGAAACAACATGCGATGCGTGGTCGTGCCCGTCGCGATCGCGAGATAGACCATGAACGTAAGGAAGCTGAACCACAACGTCTGCACGCGCTCGGCCGAATGGTTGAGCGCGGAGGCCAAGGCCTCGGCCTCTTTCGTGCCCGGCTCGCCGTTGCCGGTTTGGGAAACCGTTTCCCCTCGCGTATCGTTGATCATCGCCGCGCCCGCCTTCGCCCTTCGCGGGCCGTGCGGCCGGAAGCCTAGCCAGTTAGCGGATGGCGGGCAAGGCGAGATGCGGGACTGGCGAGCAGTGGCCGGGGACTTCTACCAAATCTCGTTGTTCGTGACTCTCGCAGTCATGCCCGGCCTTGAGCCGGGCATCCAAGCACGGAAGACATATTTTTGGATGGCCGGATCAAGCCCGGCCATGACATTGGGAGGGTCGGTGGGTCACTCTCTTCGAGAATTGGTCTAAGGGGTTTGCCCCAGCGTGCGGGCGTGGCGAAGGCGCGACAGAATGGCGAAACTGTTCGGGTATTAAAATTGCTGGGTATGAGCCACCCCGTCGCCGCTAATGTTTACCATGATCAGTGCCGTTAAAATCGGCAGGACAAAAATTCGCCACAGATGTGGCAATCGCGCCACAATGTTGCAAAGCGCTCTGATAATTGCGATTTCCGCGCAATCGCACTCATATAACGCCGCCGGTTGTACGCCTCACCGTCCCCGCAGCGCGGCCAGCACGGAGGCTGAGGCGCGGCCGTTGGGCGATAAGCCGGACCGGGATTGAAAATCGGAAATCGCCTGTTGCGTCTTGGTCCCGACGACGCCGTCCGCCTTGCCATCGAGATCGTAGCCGCGCCGCATGAGCAGCGTCTGCATCTCGCGCCGGTCCGCGCGGGAGAGGCCGGGATCGTTCGTCGGCCACCCGGCGACGAGACCATGCCGTCCGCGCAGCCGGTCGGATAGAAGCGCGATCGCCAGCGCATAAGATTCGGCCGCATTATAGGAATAGATCGCATCGAAATTGCGGGTGACAAGAAAAGCTGGTCCGGCCGGGCCGGCGGGCAGCAGCAGCCCCGCGCTCCCGCCGCCCGGAAGCGCCTGGCCGTCGATGCGTGTAACGCCCCGCGCGGCCCATGCGGCCATCGGCTCCTTGCGGGTCCGTCCGGAAGGACCGGCATAATGCTCCGGCAGGCGGACCTCGAACCCCCACTCGCCGCCGGGGGCCCAGCCGCTCTTGCGCAAATAGGCGGCGGTCGAGCCAAGCGCGTCGGGGACGGAATTGATGAGGTCCTTGCGGCCATTGCCATCGAGATCGACGGCGACGCGCAGGAAGGTCGAGGGCATGAACTGGGTATGGCCGAACGCCCCCGCCCAGGACCCGTTGAACTGGGCAGGATCGATGTCGCCGTGCTGAATGATTTTTAGGGCGGCGATGAACTCCGAGCGGAAATAGGCCTGCCGCCTGCCGCCGCAGGCTAGCGTCGCGAGCGATTGCACCACCGGACGCGTGCCAAAGCTCCGGCCATAATCGGATTCGACGCCCCAGACGGCCGTGAGCGTCGCCGGGTCCAGCCCGAACCGGCTTTGCGCGCGGGCGAGCGCCTGGCTCCAGCGCGCCATCATCGCGCGGCCATCGCTCACTCTTTCATCGTCGACGAGGCCGGCGAGATAGTCCCAAATTGGCGTCTTGAATTCCGGCTGGGCTTCCGCCATTGCCAGCACCTCGGGATTGGGCGTGAGCCCGCGCGTGGCTTTGTCGAAGGTGGCGGTATCGACGCCGCCCGCTTGAGCCGCGCCGCGAAGTCCCGCGAGGCAGACCGAAAAGCTAGCGGCATCAGCTTGGGTGGTAGCGAGAAAGATGAGGCAGAAGGCGAGGCAAGCGGAAGGTCGCCGCGTCGCGCGAGGGTCGGGACTGAGCAAGGCGTTTACCCTCCTATCGAGCAACCGATTTCGCTCATGCGGTAGGGCGGCAAGGCCCTGTTGGCAACCGTCGAGCATAGCGCGATCAGGCGGCAAGAAGGCGCTGAACCTCGTTCACCAGGTCTTTCAGATGGAAGGGTTTCGACAGGATCTTGGCCTGCGGCGGAGCGTTGTTATCCGGGTTGAGCGCGACCGCCGCGAAGCCAGTAATGAACATCACCTTGATGTCGGGGTCGAGTTCGGTCGCCCGGCGGGCCAATTCGATCCCGTCCATCTCCGGCATGACAATATCGGTGAGAAGCAATTCGAACGGCTCCTCGCGCAATCGGTGGTAGGCGGACATGCCGTTGTCGAACGAGGCGACCTCATAGCCCGCGTTCTGCAGCGCCTTGCCGAGAAAGCGGCGCATGTCGTGATCGTCCTCGGCCAGCAGGATCTTGCGATTGATTGGAATAGACGTCGCGTTCATGGGGTCCTCGCAGCTTTTGCCATCAAACCGCCGGCCAGGTAAAAATCGAGTGAAAATTACCAGATTTTGCTTTATCCATTAATTTTTTCGAAACGAGCTAGTGGTTCGCAATAGGACTGGACAGAATGCGATGGCCTTGACAGATTGGCTGGCTTCCATGGGCTTCGGACGCGGACGGCGGGGCGAGGAAAGCTTGATGACTTCAAAGCTGTCCGGCCCGGCTTCCGCCCTGGACGCACCGAGGAAGGATTACCAACCGCACGAGCCGGAACTCGATCCACCGTTCGAGGTGGTGGAACCGGCGCGCCTCGCTTGTCCCCTGGTTTTTTCTTCGCCCCATTCAGGTAATGTTTACCCTCGCCGTTTTCTCGAAGCCGCGAGACTCGACGAAGGGATGCTGCGCCGCTCGGAGGACGCTTTCGTTGACGCTTTGTTCGGCGGGGTTGCGGCGCTGGGCGCGCCCCTCATCAAAGCCCGATTTCCGCGCGCCTATCTCGATCTCAATCGCGAACCCTACGAGTTGGACCCGCGAATGTTCGAGGGAAGGCTGCCGGCTTTCGCCAACACGCGCTCGCTGCGTGTCGCGGGGGGGCTTGGAACAATCCCGCGTGTCGCCGGCCAGGCACAAGAGATTTACGCGCGCCGGGTGCCGGTCGAAGAAGCGATTGAAAGAATCGAGAAACTCTACAAACCTTATCATGCGTGCCTGCGCGGGCTCATCGACCGGGCGCGGCAAAGGTTTGGCATCGCCGTCCTCGTCGATTGCCATTCCATGCCTTCTGGCTTTCTGCGCGCCAACCAGCCTTCATGGGCCGCAGCTATCGAAATGCCGCAAAAGCCGGATTTCGTCGTGGGCGATCGCTATGGAACGAGTTGCGCGACGGATTTCGTCGATGCCGTCGAATATGAGCTGCGCCGCCGCGGTTATGGTGTGCAGCGCAACAAGCCTTACGCCGGGGGCTTCATAACCGAGCATTATGGCAATCCCGCAAACGATTGCCATGCGATGCAAATCGAAGTGAGCCGGGCCCTCTATATGGACGAGCGCGCCGTAAGCAGGGGCGAAAGGTTCGCGGATGTTGCCGCCGATCTAGCCAAGGTCGCGTGCGTCTTGGCAGATGCGGTTGCCGCGCGTCGCGACCGGCATCGCGCCGCGGCGGAATAGCCAGCCTTGCTTTTGGGAACAACGCCCGGCCGGGTAGGAAGTTCGTTGCGCGCTACTTCCGGCAAGCAAAGCAGCGGCGAATAAGCTGGGATATTGAAAGAGGCCGCCGGCGTTGCCACCAAGTCTAGGGAGGAAACGCCCAAAGAGGGCATCAGCAGCAAGAGGCTTGCCGCCACCAAGTGATCTATCATAACTAACATCATACGTCAATAGCTAAATTTCGGGTCTGACAAGCGAGCTGGCCATGCCAAAACAACAATCAAATGCCGGTAAATAAAGAGGGCCGCCTGCGTTGCCACAAGCGGCCCAAGTCAAGGGAGGAAACACCCAAGAAGGGCATCGGCGGTAAGAGCCTTACCGCACCGCAACAATATGCACGTGCGGTGCACAAAAACAAGGGCCTGCCGGATTTTTTTTGGGAAAACTATCTAAGAATGCAGTTCGTTGTTTTTATTTGGTTAGAAGGACATGGGACATCCCGCGCGGGAAGACGCGCCAATTGCCCTAGATTTTCTGGACCGGCGCGTATGCCGGATTCCGTCCTCGAAGTTATAGCGGTAAGATTTTAGGCGTGCCCTAATTGAAGTTTATGGAATTATGTTTCCCCAACGGTTGCTCTTTGCGGACTGGAACCTTGACGCATATTTGAAACGGCGACGGATTCGCCCACATCTTGAGGACGACTAGATGCTGGTCGGGCCCAATGCCGTCTCAAATACCTCGCCTATGAAATTCATATGGGCGACGCCTTCTTGTGGCTGGAAGGCCGTGCAGACAATTCGGTTCATGCGATCCTGACAGACCCCCCTACGGCCTCAAAGAATACAGCGAGACCGAAAAGCGGAAGCTTCGTAGCGGACGCGGCGGAGTATGGCGCATCCCGCCATCCTTCGATGGATGCAAGCGCAGTCCGCTCCCGCGGTTCACCGTGCTCGACGACACTGACCGCGGCGCGCTCCGAGCGTTCTTTGTCGATTTTGCCAAGCAGGCAATGCGCACGCTCGTTCCCGGCGGCCATGTAATTATCGCGACCAACCCACTTCTGTCCCACTTGGTTTACCTGCCTTTGATGGAGGTGGGATTTGAAAAGCGCGGCGCAATAATCCGGCTTGTGCAGACCCTTCGCGGCGGAGACCGCCCCAAGAATGCGCATGACGAGTTTAACGGTGTAACGGTCATGCCGCGCTCGGGATGGGAGCCCTGGGGCTTGTTCCGAAAGCCATGCGAGGGCCGAGTACAGGACAATCTGAGAAAATGGTGGACAGGCGGGTTACGCCGCGAGTCCGAAAACGATCCGTTCTCGGACGTGATCCGCTCGTCGCCGACCGGGCGCGAGGAGCGCGCCATTGCCCCTCATCCATCACTGAAACCACAAGCCTTCATGCGCCAAATAGTCCGCGCCGCACTGCCATTGGGGAAGGGCGTCATCCTCGACCCCTTCATGGGGGCCGGGTCCACGGTCGCAGCCGCAGCCGCCGTTGGCTATGCGAGCATCGGGGTTGAATATGATCCGGCCTATTTCCAGATCGCCCATAACGCAATTCCGACCCTTGCTCGGTTGACGCCAAACGGGGCATCCTCTGGCAATGGCTCACGCGGGGGGAATGGCGCCGCTGCCAAAAGACCTAAAGCCGATACATATAGCAAGAGCGGTTGAGTACGTCGAAACGCAGACCGCCGACCTAATAGACCTGTATCTTGAGCAGGCGAACGTCTTTAGCGCCATCGCGGGCATCTTCGGCGTAAAGGGACTTCATGCGGTCAGCCCATACAAGAAACACAAACATCCGGACGTTGCTCAACAGCGATTCCCCGACTTGTCGCTAAACGGCAAGCTCAATCCGCCGCCCGAACAAGCTTTAGAATCCAAGGGCAGCACGCGGCCTTGGGCAATTCAGTCGCACTGCAATCATCCCGGCTGGTATTCGGTCTGGCGGTATCTCGTTGACACCACGGAGTCAATTAAGCCGGGCCGCCCTGTTGTCATCTGGCGTGTGGATGTGGCGTTCCTTACTGTCGATAACTGGAAATACGAGGGCAGCAAGGCTGGTGCAGGTCAAGGTGGCCGCACTCACACGTTCGGCGTCTCAAATCCCGCCAAGACGCTTGAGGGCGCCGCAGCCTATGTGCTGCCAGGGATCGCGATCAAAAATGCCAAGCCAGTTCGAGCCTCGATCGAAGGTGAGACAGCTACCTAATTTTGTCCCCACAGCTCAGTGGTCATTTGGTTTTGCGCCGGAGCGGCGCTAATTTGACCTCTAGCGCCGCCAGCATTATTTCATGGTCATGCCTTTACGGACCATACTCACTCTCCCAGATCCGCGTTTGCGTCATGTGGGCGCGCCGGTGCCCGAAGTCGACGACGGTGTCCGCGCGCTTATGGACGATATGCTCGAGACCATGTATGCCGCGCCCGGCGTCGGTCTCGCGGCCATTCAGATCGCCGTGCAGCGGCGGGTGATCGTTCTCGACGTGGCCAAACGCGAAGATGAAACCGCCGCGCCGCAGCCTCTTTGTCTCGTTAATCCGGAAATTCTCTGGGCTTCGGAGGAGCTTTCGACCTGTCAGGAGGGCTGCCTGTCGATCCCGGACATTTTTGAGGACGTCGAGCGGCCGACCCGCGTGCGCGCGCGTTACCTCGATCGCGATGGCCGCGCGCAAGAGATCGAGGCGGACGGCATTTTGGCGACTTGTCTCCAACATGAGGTCGACCATTTGAATGGCGTCTTGTTCATCGATCATCTCTCCCGCCTGAAGCGCGACCTTGTCATGAGGAAATTCAGAAAAAGCGCCAAGCATGGGGGCCTTCTCCGCAAGGATGGCGCAGGCAAGGAGCGCGCGGCGACCGGCACCTAGGCCTAACCTGCTTCGCTCTGCCGCGAGACTGGCGCGCCGTTCGATCCAGAGAGGGTTGCAGCCATGAACCCTGCAAGTCGGGACTTCGCCCACGATCCCCAAGATTTGGCGCGATTATTGGTCTCCAGAGCAAACGCGGGCGACGTTGAAGGGATGGTCGCCTTGTATGAACCGGACGCTGCGCTCGCCTGCGGAGACGGACGGATTGCAGTTGGTACAGACGCTATTCGCAAGTTCTATACTGACCTGCTGGCGACTGGGCGAACATTTGATCTCGGCGAGCAGCGGCCTGCGATGCAGCGTGAGAACTTGGCGCTCACTTCAACGCGCCTTCCAAATGGTATCGTGACAACCGAGGTAGCTCGCAAGCAGATCGACGGCACGTGGCTGTCGGCGATAGATCAGCCCTCGATCAATGTCTGACCGCGCATATTCTCGCGGCCGCTTGCGCGCGCCCCTCCCTTTCCAATGTGCACTCTGAAAGTCTTATGTTGCAGGCATTTCTTGCCGACTCTTTGTTCTAATGCCTTGGAGAATCAAGGCGAACGTCCCTCATATGCCTTCTTCAATCCCTCGATGTCCAGCTTGACCATCTTCAACATTGCTTCGGCAACGCGCTTGGCGCGCGCCCGATCCGAATCCTTCATCATAGCGCCGAGCACCGTGGGCGCGATTTGCCAGGAGAGCCCATAGCGGTCTTTCAACCACCCACACTGCTCGATTTTTCCGCCTTCCGACAACGCCGCCCAGAGCCTGTCAATTTCGGCCTGATCGTCGCATTGAACCATGAACGATATGGAATGATTAAACGCGTCGAGTGGCCCCGCGCTGAAGGCCATGAACGGCTGCCCCATCAGTGTGAACTCGACGATCTTCACAGAACCAGCCGAGCCGCTCGGACTGTCCGCAGGGAGTGCCGTAACACTTTCCACTTTGGAATTAGGCAGCACCGATGCGTAGAAGGCGGCGGCTTCTTCTGCTTTCTCAGCATACCAAAGATTCGGGACTATTTTCGACACCGTTGACTCCCATGCGATAGAGACGCCGAATCTCAGGATGCTACACCCGAAATCACTGGTCAAGTCATGGGGCCTACAGCGAGGATGAAAGCTTCCCCATTTACGCTCCGCCACACATGTGGGAAGCGTCGTGCCTTGTCCAAGTTTCATGGGTTCGGAGATTTGTTGCGGTGTATTCATGACCGCGATCATCGCCAGCAGGGCAACCAGCAAGGAAACTCACAAGGCAAAGCTGGACTCGATCGCCGGGGCGTGATCGTTCCATTGCCGGGACATAGGAATATTCGCCGCTCTGGCCTTTGCCATTCTCATAGGCGATGCCGCTGGCGCACGCCCCGCACCGGCTGTCACCCTCGAAACCATCGCCCGGAGGTCCGGCGGGGTAAACCTTAGTGACGATGGTAATTTCGCAAATGGGCGGGTCTACCTTGACTTCGTAGGGTTCGGTCTCGGCGGCGACTGGAGGCGACGCGGAGGGCGTTGGAGTGTTCAATCTGCCCGCGTCTGCTTGTAGATAGCGGCCGTGCGCCCAACCCGTCCGGTTGCGGCCGTCGCGGGTGTATTGGATATGAAGCCACGGCCAATCGCCATTTCCGCCGATGATGCATACACGATCGCCGGGGAAGAGTTCATCGATTTCATTCCTGGCGTAGGGATGGATAGGCGACGAATGCACGGAAAGATTGTTGTCGCCAAAGCGCTCTAGATGAACGACCGCCGCAGGGTGTTCACAACCGTCGGGCGGATAGGCTGGGTTTGCGTGTGCGATGGTGGCTAATGTCGAGGCGAGGATAAAGGTAGCGATCTTGATCATTGGGTATTCTCCGGTGCCACGGGTGCAACCAGCGCATTGTGGATCATCAGTGCATGTGCAAAAATCAAGACTTATGCAAGAAAATTAGACCGTTGCTATCAAGAGCATATTTTGTTGCATGAGTCTGATGCGAAATTGGAAGCGGTGTCGGGGCAGAGTATGTTCATTTCCGCTTAAGCTTGATTTTCCAAGCGGTGCCCAGTTTCATCACTCGCGCCCTAGCGCATCCCAACATCAGGCCGGGACAGTTGCGAATCGTTTTTATTGGAACCCCGGAATTCGCGGTGCCCGTGCTCGCCGGAATCATCGCCCAGGGTCACAGCGTCGCCGCGGTCTATACCCGCGCGCCGCAACCCGGCGGACCGCGCGGCCTCGAGCCGGTGCCTTCCCCTGTCCATGTGGAAGCGCTTCGTTTTGGCATCGAGGTGGGCACGCCGCGAACACTTCGCTCTGGGGACGCCGTGGCGACGCTGCGCGGTTTCGAGCCCGATGCGGTGGTTGTCGCCGCCTACGGCTCGATCCTGCCGAGAGCCATTCTCGATGTCCCGGCGAAAGGCTGCCTCAACCTGCACGCTTCGCTGCTGCCGCGATGGCGCGGCGCGGCGCCGATTGAGCGTGCCATCATGGCGGGCGACACCGAAACCGGCGTC
>Ga0185299_10002882_pt1 | contig 24787 bp, 24 predicted proteins | sample PaiPotPPA55metaG_FD_128002 | JGI IMG/M metagenome (GOLD analysis project Ga0185299, IMG submission 128002) | Iron sulfur acid spring bacterial and archeal communities from Banff, Canada, to study Microbial Dark Matter (Phase II) - Paint Pots PPA... ...
CTGAATACTCTCCGAGACGTTGGCGTAGCCGGGAGTCAGCGATTCGCGGGTGCGGGCGAATTCGAGCAGGGAATCGATGAGATCCGTCATCAGGTTCACGCCGGATCGAACTTCCTGATAAAGCTCCTCGCGCTGGACGGGGGTGAGGTGGCTGTCGCAGAGGAATTCGGAGTTGGCCATGATGGCCGCGAGGGAATGACGCAGATCGTGCGAAATGGAGCTGGCCATGCGTCCGATGGTGGCCAGTTGCTCGGACTCGAGCAGGTCGCGCTGGGTCTTTAGCAAGCTGGCCCGCATGCGGTCGAAAGCGCGAGTCAGTTCTGCGACTTCGTCCCCACCGCGCGGATCGAGGGGATGATGGAAATCCCCGCCTTCGAGGGCACGTACGCCTGCGACCAGGTTGCCGAGGGGCCGCGTGAATGTGTGCGAGAGGAAGAACACTAAGGCGCTTCCCACCAGGACCGCCGCCACACCGAGCAGCAAGAGATAACGATTCAGCTGATCAAGAAACTTCGTGGCCTGATCGTAGGAACCCAGGACGTTCAGGCGAACCGGCGTGAGACGAGAGCCCGACAGGACGAGGGAGGTCGCGAGGAAACGTTCGCTGCCAATCTCGATATCCCGCGGGTCGTCGTGGACGAATCCGGCGATCAAATCTTGAATGTTGCCGCTTTGCGCCTGCGCAGGGGACAAGGTGGTGCCAACGATTTCCTTGCCGCAGGAGAAAGCCACCTCGCTGCCGGCCACCTTGCTTACTTCCGCGGCCAGGCGGTTGTTAATTTCGTACCCGATTACCAGGAACCCGAGGAGAGTTCCATCGGTGCGAGTGCCGCGGAAAATGGGCTGAACGAAAGTCTGGTAAAGGTGATGTTCGCCTAGCCACCAGTGGCTGGATTCGCCTCGATCTTCATCGATAGATTGCTGGAAATATTTTTCCGCCGCCTCATGAGTGAGTCCCGGAGTCTTGGTATGCAGGGCGACGACTCGGCCGCGATGATCGACCAGCACAAAGAGATCGCTGTTCGCGATCCGTGAAATATCCTGCGACGCATCCTGAATAGTTACGGGATCGGGACTGCCCATGATCGCGCGCGTGATCGGAAGATCAGCCAACAGGGCGACGTCGTTGGTGAGCATGGTCTCGCGCTCGTGCCGGAAATCCTGGAAGGCGGCGACGGAATTGCGCAGATTGACCGCGATGCTTTGCCGCACGTTGCGCCGAATGCTGCGCTGCACCAAAAGCAGGCTAATGGTAGTAAGCCCCGCAGTGATCAGCAGCATCGAGAGAAGAAAGCGGGTACGCAGACGCAAGCGCGGGAGACGGGCGCCTGCAGATTCCACCGAAGAAGAATGGGACGCGGGTTCGGAAGACGGGTTCACGAGGTTTAGCGAACGAACTTGTATCCCATGCCGTGTACGGTGCGGAAGTGTACGGGGCTCGACGGGTCTTTCTCCAGTTTCTGCCGAAGTTTAAGTATATGGTTATCGACGGTGCGGGTGGAAGGATAGTTTTGATAACCCCAGACTTCATTCAGCAGTTCGTCGCGGCTGATTACCCGGTCGGCATTCTGCACCAGAAACTGGAAAGTCTTGAATTCCTGCGCGGTCAAAACCACTACGTTGCCGTCGCGCTTGATTTCCATTTTCTTGAAGTCGGCGGTGATGCCATCGAAACTTACAAGTTGGACCTCGGGTGAGCGCGCGTTGTGGCGAAGGGCGGCGCGGACGCGTGCCAGCAGTTCCCGAGGACTGAAGGGCTTGGTCACGTAATCGTCAGCGCCCAGCTCGAGCAGCAGGACTTTGTCGGAAACGTCGCTGGCAGCGCTCAGGACTACAATCGGCAGCGAAGGGGACAGTGCTTTGATCTCTTTGCACACGTCCCTGCCCGAGAGCTTGGGAAGCCGCAAATCAAGAACCACGGCTGCGGGCGTGGAATTCTGGAAACTCTCGATCGCAGATTTGCCGTCAGATTGAGTTTCGACGCTATAGCCCTCGGTCTCGAACAGACGCCGAAGGGCTTTTTGAACGGCCGGGTCGTCTTCCACGACGAGGATGCGCCCGGCGGGCTTGGTTGGCGTGAGCGGAGTTTCTGCTCTTGCGGTACTGAGCGGCGTAGCAAGGTTCCCCATAAATAGTTTGTCCTGTGTGCGGGAACTTCCGGATTCCCAAATAACAGCGGAAGTAGGTCGACTTCTGAAGCTTACAATGTTTGACGGGGGAAGAGACTGAATGTAGGGCGTTTTTGACATTTTTTTTACAATTTCAAATTCGTGTCAAAAACGCTGTGGAAGCAGACTTGCACAGTGTGCACGAAACGCGGATCGCAACAAACAGATTCGCGATCGATGCGAAATCATTCTGTCGTAAAATTCAGTCCTTGCCTGGTCAATCGGAATTAGACGGCCTTGTGGTGGTGTTGGTGCGCCCGCGCAATCCTCTCAACATTGGGGCTGCGGCTCGTGCCATGAGTAATTTCGGCGTGCATCGGCTTCGGCTGGTCAATGCCTACGCGGCTGGATTTCGCGAGGCTCGTTCCGCGGTCGGTGCCTCCGATTTACTTCGTCAGGCAGAGGAATATAAAACTGTTGCGGAGGCTGTAGCCGACTGCGCTTTAGTGGTGGGAACGACTGCGGTGCGCAATCGGGTGCTGCAGCAGCCAGTGCACCGGCTTGACGAGGATTCCGGCACGACGATTCGCAAACAACTTCAGAGCGAACGTGTTGCGCTGTTATTTGGCTCGGAAAAAATCGGGCTTACCAATCGGGACTTCAGCCACTGTCACTGGTTGCTTAACATTCCCACCAGCCAGCAGAACATCTCGATGAATCTGGGGCAGGCGGTGGCGGTCTGTCTCTACGAATTGGCGCGAAACACGCCGGAGAGGAGCACGCCGCTTCGGCCAATTTCTGAGGATGCGAAGCTCGCGACTGCGGGCGCGACCGAGCAGATTACGGAAGCGTTGCTGGAGGCGCTGCGGATCAGCGGCTACGTGAAGCCGGGAACGGAAGCCATGTTCGAGAAGAAAGCGCGCTGGCTCGTCCTGCGTTTCAGGCTGGAGGGCTACGATGCGAAGCTGCTTCTCGGTATGGTGAGGCAGATTGTGTGGAAGTTGCGGCAGGGGGATAAGAGCTAGGTTCGCGTACTCCGAGACACTCGGAAACAGGCCAAGAGTAGAAGCTTGGATCGCGGAGGTCGCGAAGGTAAGCGCAGAGAGCGCGGAGAGATGCAACTGCAAGTACGAGTTTTGATTTAACGATTCACGGGTTCGGCGGAAGCCTGAGTTCCACTTCGCTTAAGGCGAAATTGGATGAACCATGTGCTGGCCGTGGGTTGTGGCGAGAATTCCCAGCGTTGCGCAGCTTTCAGAGCGAGTCCGGCGAAGTATGGGCTGGGTCCGGCATTTTTTAGTTTCGCCGCTATAACTTTGCCTGACGGATCTACTTCCACTCGCGCCGTGATTTTGATTGTGCCCCTGATGGTGTTGCGCGAGTTCTTGGAAATGTCGGGAAGAACCTGATGGACGACTTCGCCTTGCGATGCGAGCGCTCCCGGAGCCGAGCTTCGTTCGCGAACCGCTGGATTAGGCTTCGGCGTGGCTGCGGTTTGCGCAGGAGTTGGAGGCGCAGACTGCTCACTCAAAGGTGTGGCGGGCGTGGTTCCGCTCTTCCCAGAAGATCCGCCGCGAGAAAAGAACACGACCAGAGCAACCAGGAGCGCAATCATGAGCACGGCGGCGGCGATGGGGCCGCGTTTTACAGAAGTGCGGAGTGGCGCAACCGGCACGGGCGCGGCGGGGACCGAGCGTCCGGCGGGCTGCAGTCGCGCCTGAATCTCGGGAATCGAGCAGCGGCGCTTCGGGTCGAGATGGAGGCATTCACGCGCAATTCCGCGAAACGGCTGTGGAACCGTCTCAGGCAAATCCGGATCGTTGAGCGACCTCTCCTCGGCGAAAGACACATTCTGCGTCAGCGCCGCGACAAGAGTAACCCCAACGGACCATATGTCGCCCGCGGGAGAGATAATTCCGGCGGCGGTTTCGGGAGCGTCGTAGGCGTCGCGCCGCCTGCGCTCAGAACTCATTTCTGTAGAAGGAATGATCTGATCGGCAGAAAGTTTCAACTGATCGCCGATGGCCAGCACGTTGGAGGGCTTGATGCGTCCGTGCACAAATCCCTTGCTGTGCAGATACGAAAGCGCATCCAGTACTGGCGGGAGCAGATCGGTGACTTCAGCGGGCGCCAGGGGACGCTGCGGAAGAATCTGCGATAAGTCTTCCTCTGCGTATTCCATGACGACATAAAACAGAGACGTTTTGTCGAGCCGGCAACGCCCGGTTTCGTAGATGCGTATTAAGTGAGGATGAGAAAGTTGAGCAGCAGCGCGCCAGCGGGAGAGTTGAGCCTCAACTGCGACGTCCTCAGCCGTGATCAACTTGAGGGCCGCCTTCGAGGATGGCTGCCCCGGCCGCTCGGTGAGAAAGACTGCGCTGTGGTCAGAACCTGCTAGCCACCGCCGGAGCGGAAATTTCCCGTCGACTGTTCGGCCCGCCCATGTTTCCCAGAGCCCAGGATTGCTCATGCGTTGCTACCCGCGAACGAACATTCTATGCCATCGGCGAAAATTGGGTAAACGCACGGAAGTCGGGTGCGGGCGCAAGCTACGGCGCGCGAGGGTAGTGACCAGTGGCCAGTGGTTAGTGGTCAGGGATTGCCGCCGAAGTACTAGACTCTCCGACCGCTAGCCACCGCCCCCTGGCCACTGAACACTGCTGTTTCACCTGTTCTTATAACTGAAAGACTTCCGTTTCCTCGTCCAGAACCAAAATTGCAAGCGGAATTTAGTAAGGATTACTGGGAAGACGAGGCTGAGGACGCGCGTGACGCGAAGTCTGCTGTAACATAGCGAGTCAAATCCAGTGGCAACGGCAGTGTGGCGACTGGGGCGATGGTGTTACGCTCCTCGCGGTGGCGGCGAGACGACGCCCCGACGGCCGCCGGGACGGCGGCGCTACGGGGTCGGAGGGCGATTGGCTTTCAGCACGGAGAGATCGAGGCAGGTTTATCAGCGCACGCTGGGGGTGCTGATTGAGGCCAGCAGTTCGTCGTCGCGCGGTCCGGCGAACTTTGGCAAGTATCCGATCTTCATGGAGCGCGGGCGGGGCTCGCGTATTTTCGATGTCGATGGCAACGAGTACATCGATTGGATGATGGCCTTTGGCGCGTTGCCGCTCGGGCACGCGCATCCGGAGATTGTGGAAGCAATCGCTGAAGCCGCTGCCACCGGGGCGCATTTTGCGACCGCAACGCCGGTAGAGCTGGAGGTAGCGGAGATGCTACAGCGCATGGTTCCGAACGCGGAGCGCGTGCGCTTTGCGAATACCGGCACGGAAGCGATGATGGCGGCAATTCGCCTGGCGCGCGGCGTGACTGGCCGACCGAAGATTCTGAAGTTCGAGGGACACTACCATGGCTGGCACGATGACTTGCTGGTCAGTTCCAACGCGATGCCTGTGAGTGCTCTGGGACTGCGCAGCGATCCGGTCAAGGTTCCTGATAGCTCTGGCTTGAATCGCAGCGCGCTTGACGACACGATCGTCGTGCCGTGGAATGATGTGCAGGCGCTGCAGCGTGCGGTTGAGAATCATCTGGGGCAGATTGCGGCGATCATTACTGAGGCAATCATGGCCAACATGGGCGTGATTCCGCCAGCAGAAGGATATCTGCAGGGGCTTCAGGAACTCGCGCGAGCCAATGGCATTCTCTTTATTCTGGACGAGACTGTGACCGGATTTCGCATCGCTCCCGGAGGCTGCCAGGAATATTACAAGCTGTCTCCGGACCTTGTGACGTTTGGCAAGGCGCTCGGCTGCGGTTTGCCGGTCGCTGCATTAGTAGGTCGCGCAGAGGTGATGGACGCATTGCAATGGGGAGGCGTTCTGCACTATGGAACGCACAACGGCTCGCGCATTGGAATGTATGCGGCGCGGGCCAACCTCCGGGTGCTCACGCGCGAGAATAACGCTTCGTTCCGACACACATGGCGGATTGCGGAGCGGCTCTGCACGGGATATCGAGAGTTCTTCTCGAAGAAGGGGATTGCGGCGATAGTGCAGAATGTTGGTCCGATGTTTCAGGTGATGTTCACACCTCAGCCTGCGATCTGTGACTACCGCGAATTCTGCCAGTTCGTAAATCGCGCCGCGTTTCAGAAATTTGTGCTGTCGCTGTTTCCGTTTGGCGTGTATGCGTCCCCGTCGGCGGCGCTGCATTCGATTGTCACCCTGGCGCATACCGATGAGGATGTCGATCGAACGCTGGAAGCGGCGGGGAAGGCGATGGGAGGCATGGCGAATAGTTAATGCTTGTTCCATATCTGGTCAGCACTTCACTGTTACATCGCAATGAAGACTGCACTAAAGAAAATCGAAGATCGCGCAGCCCAGCTTCTTTCGCTGGAGGGTAAGGTTGCGATCGTCACTGGGGCTGCCTCAGGGATTGGGCGTGGGATTGCGATTCGGCTGGCGGAGATGGGAGCGTACGTCGTGCTAATCGACATCGACGACATTAAAGGACGCGCCTGCGCTGCCGAGATCGAAGAGCAGGGGGGCTCGGCGGTTTTTCTCAACTGCGACGTGCGCAGCGCTACCGAATGCCAGCGCGCAGTTGCGACTGTCATCAAACAATCGGGCAAGGTCGACATTCTGTGCAACTGCGCAGGTATCGCCATCCGAAAGGACATTGTCGAACTTACTGAGGACGAATGGGACCGTGTTCTCGATGTGACACTGAAGGGAATTTACTTGCTCTCGCGCGAGGTTGTGCCGCACATGGTTCGCGGCGGCGGAGGCAGCATTGTGAATATTGGCTCGGGATGGTCGCTCAAGGGAGGGCTGCGGGCTGCGTCCTACTGCGCGGCGAAAGGCGGGGCCGTGAACCTGACGCGCGCCATGGCCATCGATCACGGGAAGAACAATATTCGCGTGAACTGCGTTTGCCCGGGCGATGTGGACACTCCGATGTTACGCAGCGAGTGCGCGCAGCTTGGCCAGGACCTGCAGGTGTTCATGCAGGAGGCTGCGCATCGTCCGCTGGGGCGCATCGGGACGGTTGACGATGTTGCGAATGCGGTTTTGTTTCTGGTGAGTCCGATGGCGAATTGGATTACGGGCGCGGCGTTGGTGGTCGACGGGGGAGGATTGGCGTAAGGGTTGTCCCTTGGCGAATGACAATCTTTTGAGTGTCTAGGAGCTATTGGCTCCGCCGCTGGCGTGCTGCTTCGTAGAGCACGATGCTTCCGGCAACGCCTGCATTTAAGGATTCGACCTGCGGTGTGTGCGGGATTGCGATGAGCTCATCGGCTTGGGCCAGCACGGCGCGGGGCAGGCCCGAGCCTTCGCTGCCGACGAATACTGCCGATGCGCCGGTCAGGTTCGCCTGATCAACCGGAGTGCCCTTGTGGGACGAGGTCGCGATCAAGCGTACATTCTTCTCGCGCAGCTTCACCGAAATCTCTTCTAGGCCGCCTGCGGCCTTTGCAATGACGACTGGGAGGCGGAAAATCGATCCGGCTGAGGCGCGGATCACTTTTGAATTGAACGGACTGACCGTGCCTTCGCCGAGTACGACTCCCGCGCTGCCAAAGGCTTCCGCCGAGCGCAGGATGGTCCCCAGGTTGCCGGGATCCTGCAGCCCCGCGAGAAGGATGATCGGGCCCACCTGCAGGCGCTCCAAGATGTCCGCCAAGGAAAATTCCTTCAGTCGAACCAGCGCTGCCACTCCTTGTGGCGTCTCGCTGGGGACGGTCCCGTCGAAGAGTTTGTCGGGCAGCAGCAGAGTATCCACATTGGCGCCGATCTGGGGCAGCAGCCGTTCTGCCAGATTTTGCGCGGACTCCTTGAAGAAAACTGCACGGAAGCGCAGTCCACTGCGCGTGGCCTCTTCCACAATGCGCAGGCCTTCGATGGCGCAGCTTCCATCTTCGGTGCGTTCGGCGTGCGCGAACGCCTGCCGCAGTTCCTTTACCAGGCCGTTATGGCGGCCTTCGATGCGGCGGAGCCGGTGCTGGGGCGCGGATTCTGAGACTCGGGTCATGGCGGGTGACTCATGATACGCCGCCACTTCATATTGCGGTTTTTTGCCGTATTATGATAGGTTTCGCGGTCTATATAAATCGAGTCTGCAGCAGAAGAGAAGGGAACGCCTGTGCGCGTCGAGATTGTTAGAATCAATAGCGAGACTCCTGAATCGTCGCTGATCAAATATGCCGCCGATCAAATCCGTTCCGGCGAAGTACTGGGCATGCCGACCGATACGTTTTACGGACTGGCGGCCGACCCCTTTAACCTGCGCGCTGTGGAGCGCGTTTACGATATCAAGACGCGTTCGCGCCACAAGCCGCTGTCGCTGCTTATCGAGAGCACCGACCAGGCAGAAGAGCTGGCCAAGCCGCTGCCCGAAGAGTTCTACGCGCTGGCGCGGAAATTCTGGCCGGGGCCGCTGACCATCATCGTGAAGGCGGGATCGCGCTTGCCTCTGAAAGTTACGGCCAATACTGGCAACGTCGCGCTGCGTGTGCCCAATGCCAAAATTCCGCTGGCCGTGGTGACGGCCGCTGCCATTCCAATCACTGCTACTTCTGCGAATCTCAGCGGGGCTTCGGAGTGTACCAGCGCGCAGCAAGTACGCGACCAGCTCAAGGGCCGTCTCAACATCATCGTCGATGGAGGCGATTCCCCGCGGGATATCGCATCTACCATCGTCGATTTGAGCGATGACGTCGCGCGCTGGCGCATCATTCGCGAAGGTGCGATTCCCGGGGACGCGATTTCCAGCTTCTTCGCACAAGGATGAATGGCCAAGATGAGAGGCCCAAGGATAAACATCCAGGATGAACGCTGAAGAATGACTGAGGGAGGCGCCAACCGGCATTCGCATCCCCGTTGGTGGCTTCGCCTGTTGGTTGTGGCCGCGATTGTCGCCGGTTTTTTTCTGGCGATCACGGCAGTTCAAGTGGTGCACACGGCGTCACTCGAGGAAATCCATCCGGCGGATGCGATTGTAGTGTTCGGCGCGGCCGAGTACTCGGGGAGGCCGTCCCCGGTGCTGCGGGCGCGACTCGATCGTGCGCTTGACCTGTTTCACCGCGGCGTGGCGCCTGTGATCATTACGACCGGCGGCGCTGCCGCCGATCCCAGTTTCAGCGAAGGTGGAGTGGGCCGCGATTATCTGATGCGACACGGCGTTCCCGAGCGCAGCCTGATCGCCGAGACCCAGGGCCGCGATACTTCGCAGTCGGCGACACGCGTCGCCGTGATCATGCGAGCCAACGGGCTGCGCAGTTGCATCGCGGTCAGCGATGCCTACCATGTCTTTCGCATCCGCAAACTGCTGCAGCACGAAGGCATCGGCCCGGTCTACGTAGCGCCCCGCTCAGACTCGCAGCCACATAGTGTGTGGCAGCGCGCACTCGCCGTGCTGCGAGAAGCGACGAGCTATTTGCTTTGGCGGATGGGAATCACATGAGAGCCGCTGCCGGAAAAATTAGAAACTGTCGATGCCGTTGGTGGTGCGAACTTTGAACCAATCGTAGCGTAGCCTGTCTTTCGTGAGGCCGTTGCGGACTTTCATGAAGGCATGCTGAATGCGAACCTCGAGGTTGGTGTTTTTAGTCATCTGAATCTGATCGTTTCGTGCGCCTCGTTGCTCCGCCATCTGCCGGTTCTGACATTGTTGGTAGTCCTGACCTTGCAGGCAGAGATCATATCCATTGCTGACGTTCGCATCGCGGAGAACCTTCATTTCGAGGTTCTCCTTGATGGCGGCGGCCAGCATTTCGTCGTATCGGTCATACCAAATGTGGACTGCATCCTCGGTCTGACCGGGCGTGTGCGTCGTTTTGTAATTAGCGATTGCGGCGACAACCTCGTCGGCATTTTCCGGGCCGTCCATTTTCAGACGCGGTAGGGTCCGGAGCTGATTTCCATGTCTTCGTCCGTAATGACCTTTTTGGCGTGCGCCGCTTTTTGTGCTTTAGTGTCACGCGCGGCAGCGGCCAGAGGACTGCTCGTATCCGCAGATTGAGCCAAAGTCAGGGCCGAGGCCACGAGAATCGCCCCGGACAGCAGATAGCGCAACGTTGAAAAACAGGATCGCATTCCTCGACTAGCCTATCGCGCTGGCCGGGAGCGGAAAAGATGACCTTAGTTTTGCGGTCTTACGACGGAAGTGCACTTACCATCCCTCACGCTCTCGCAGCGCGGTGATGTGGGCCACGTGGTGGCGTCAGTGCCACGCGTAGAGGGCGAGCGTCTTCTCCAGGGTCATTGGCCCCAGTTCGGGATGGCGGAATGTGCGCTTCCACTGCTCCGGCGTCATGGACCGTAGCAGGCGCATCCAGCGATCGTGCAGCGAATCGAGCATCGTCAAGGAAACGTCCACGGGTGTCGACTTCGTGTCTGCCAGTTCAGCCCAGCGATCTTCGGCGTATGGCTTAATAGTGGGCTCGTTTTCGGTGAGCGCCAATTTGAAACGCACATAAGCATTTAGATGGCTGTCGGGCACGTGGTGCACGACCTGGCGCACGGTCCATCCGCCGGGACGGTAAGGAGCGTCGAGTTGTTTTTGTGACAATCCTTGGACGGCCTCGCGCAGGTTGGCTGGAGTCTTAGCGACATCGTCGAGGAAGGCGCACTTCTGGTCTTCGGTGAGATGTCCTGCGTAGGTGAACTTGCCGACGGGATAGCGCAGGTCGGTCACCTTGTTTTCGGCATTCATAATCGAAAATCTTACTCCAGATGCCGAAAATCCGAATCCGCATAGTTAACTACAATAGCTAGGGCTTAAGCGTGCCCAACCCCATTCCCTCTGGCTGCGAATTTCGATTCTCCATGCCTCCATTTTGGTGCATCCAAGGAGGGTTCTAGGCTAAACTCTCCGTGCCGTTGAGTTTAGCTACTTCGGTTCCTGAAACTGGCCCTACGCTCCAGGCTCGGGAACACGCTGCGGGGGAACTATGCCATCGTCGGTCTGGTCTGGCCACTTAACCTTCGGACTTATCTCCATGCCTGTGCGTCTGTTTTCGGGCGCGCGCAGTAGCGGCATTTCCTTCAATATGCTGCATCGTCCCGACAAGCAGCGGGTGAAGCAGCAATATATTTGTCCGCTGGAAAACGTCGTGGTCGATCGCAGCGATATCGTGAAAGGCTACGAGTTTCGCAAGGACGAATACATCGTTATTGAACCAGAGGAGATCAAGAAGATAGAGCCGCAGACTGCCAAGACAATGGAGATTCTCGAATTCGTGAAGTCGACCGAAGTTGACCCGGTCTATTTCGAATCCTCGTATTACATGATGCCGGAAGAGGCGGGCCGGCGACCGTATGCGCTGCTGACCAAAGCACTGGAAGAGAGCGAGTACGTCGCTATTGCCAAGATCACCATGCACAATCGCGAGTACACGGTTTTTCTGCGCCCGCATGAAGGCGGACTCATGCTGCACACTATGTATTACGCCGAAGAAGTGCGCAAGGTGGAGGGCTTCGGCGCTCCTGATGTGGAGTTGAAGGAAGCCGAAGTGAAAGTCGCGCACCAGTTGATCGAGGCCCTGGCGGACGAGTGGGATCCGGAAAAGTACAAAGACAGTTTCCAGGAAAACTTGAAGAAGCTGATCGAGGCCAAGCTCGAAGGCGGGGAAGTCGCTGCCGTCGAGAAGCCGAAGAAACTGGCACCAGTGGTTGACCTGATGGCAGCATTGAAGCAGAGCCTGGCGCAGATGGAAGGGAAGAAGAAGCCGTCGGCGACCATCAAAGCCGAACCCGCAGCTGCTACGGCGAAATCGCGACGCGGCAGAGGGTAGCGCGGCTTCCGGCTCTCGGCGTCCGGCACGCAGTGGTCCTCCTCGTGAGATCCCTTTGACTTCGCTCAGGGCAGGCTCTTTACTGCCTGAAAAGCCGCTCCGTTCAGGATGACTCCCGCCCGTCCCGTACTTCCATCATCCAACTTGCCACATGCTCCTGGCATCAGAGGACGTAGCTGAAAGCTGACGGCTGAGAGCTGACAGCCTTCCCTAGCGCGGATGACGCGCAATCGTTACAATAATCGATTCTGTTGCAATCCTTCGACCAGAACTTTCTTCTTCGGGGTGCCGATGAGTTTCCGACGTGTGGGCTGGGTGGCGGCGATCGCGCTGGCGACTTGGCTCGAACTTTCCTGCGGTCAGGTCTATCGCCCCGTGGTTATTCCCATCAGCATCACTCCGCCTAACACGGCGAACTTCCATGCCGTCTTTGGCATCAGCGTCAATGTGCCATTCAACCAAGGCACAGCGCTGCAGATCGACGTAGCGGGAGACAGCAACATCGGCGAAGCCAACGTGGGCGTGAATCCCACTCACGCGGCCGTCCTGCCGAACAACTCACGAGTCTTCGTGGCCAGCGCTGGCAGTATGTTCCAGGGAGACTCCGATGTGGTGACCGCATTCTTTCCGGCCGGCGATAGCACGAGCGCGACCGGGCTGGGGACGACCACAACGTTTACCTACCCGAATGTCGGCCCGATCAATCCCAGCACCAACCAGCCCTTTACCTGCTCTTACCTTCCGGATTTTGTCGCAACTTCGCAAAACACCGCGGTGTACGTGGCCAATTACGGAGTTGAAAACGATCCCAATTGCAATTTCAACACCACGGACTCTGTCGCGCAGCTCAATGCCTCGCAGAGCACGATCAACAACATTGCGTATCTTCCGGGGGGTGCACATCCGGTTGCGATGGTGGAAACGCTGGATGGACAGAATCTTTACGTGCTCAATCAGGGCAGTAACACGGTTAGCAATCTTTCCCCTCAAGACTTATCGACCCAGGCTACGATTCCGGTGGGCAACACGCCGGCGTGGGCCACCGTGCGCCCGGACAGCCGGCGTCTGTATCTTGTGACGCAGGGAGACGGACAGCTCTATACGATTCGCACCGACACCAATGCCGTGATTCCGGGATCTCCGCAGGCGGTGGGAGGGGCGGGCGCCAACTTCGTACTCTACGACAAAAATCTAAATCGGCTGTACGTGACCAATCCCAATGCCGGGGTCGTGTATGTTTTCGACGCGACCACCGACCCGCCCACGCCCATGGGCAGCGCGACAGGGGCGATCAGCGTGCCCGCCCCGCCTGTGCCAGCGAACACTCCGCCGTGCGGCGGGGGCGCCTGTTCCTACAGCTCGGTGATGCCCGTGTCAGTGGCGGCATTGCCGGACGGCACGCGATTCTACGTGGCGAGCTATGTCACCGCAACTGGATCGTCGTGTCCTGACCCGAACGTCACTGCCGCCGGATGCGTCATTCCGCAAGTGACGGTTTTCGATGCCGGCACTTTGGCGCTGAAAAGCACCGTGTTTCCTCTGCTGCCGCCGGTGACGAGTCCCGTAGCGCAAGTTCAACCGTTCGCCGTGGCGCCTATTGCGTTCTGCGCGCCCGTCGTCCCTTATACGCCGGCCTCGGCGCGATTCCGCATGTCTGCGGCGGCCGCGCCCGACAGCAGCCATGTTTACGCAAGCATCTGTGACGGCGGTTTGGTCGCCATTGTGCAGACTGCGACGAATACGATTTCCACAGGGGTGAATGCGGCGGATACGCTAGTCACCGCTCTGCCGGCTCCGTTCAGCGCGACACCAGTATCGAGCGGCGAACCTCCGCCGCAGAGTCCGGTCTTCTTGCTGACGGGACAGTAGGAAAAAATTGCTGATTGATGATTTTTGATTGTTGATTGAAAACTCTAGCCGACTCATGCCGGTTTTCCAATCAGCAATCAAAAATCAAAAATCAGCAATTGTTCTAAACCTTGGCGGGAACTTCTTCTTTTTCTTTCACGGCCTCTTTCGCCGTGTAGTGCGAATCGACGTATTCGTCGAGAATTCCGATGAACTCCGGGACGATGCGATCACCCTTGAGTGTGGTGAACAGGCGTCCGTCGACGTAGACGGGTGCCTTGGGCTCCTCGAACGTTCCCGGCAGGGAGATGCCGATGTTGGCGTGCTTCGATTCGCCGGGGCCGTTGACTACGCAGCCCATCACGGCGAGCTTCATTTCTTCGACGCCAATGTAGCGGCCTTTCCATGAGGGCATCTGTTCGCGGAGGTAAGTCTGAATCTGCTCGGCCATCTCCTGGAAGAATGTGCTGGTGGTGCGTCCGCAGCCGGGGCATGCCGTGACCTGCGGGGTGAAACTGCGGAGGCCCATGGATTGCAAAATCTGCTGGGCGACACGGACTTCTTCGGTGCGGTCGCCGTTCGGCGCCGGAGTGAGCGAAACGCGAATGGTGTCACCGATGCCTTCCTGCAGTACCACTCCCATCGCGGCGCTCGATGCGACGACTCCTTTGGCACCCATGCCAGCTTCGGTAAGTCCGAGATGCAGAGGATACTCACAGCGCGCGGCCAGCGCGCGATAGACGTCGATCAGATACTGGACGCCGCTCACTTTCGCGCTGAGAATGATCTGATCCGGGCGCAGGCCGAACTGCTCCGCCAGTTTCGCTGAATTCAGCGCGCTTACTACCATCGCTTCCATGGTTACTTCGCGGGCGTCTTTCGGTTCGTCGAGGCGGGAATTTTCGTCCATCATGCGGGTCAGCAATGTTTGATCGAGCGATCCCCAGTTCACGCCGATGCGCACCGGCTTCTGATACTTCACCGCGACTTCGATCATCGTGCGGAAGTTGGAGTCGCCCGTTTTTCCAATGCTGGCGTTGCCGGGATTGATGCGGTACTTGGCCAGATCACGCGCGCATTCGGGATACTTGGTCAGCAGAACATGGCCGTTGTAGTGGAAGTCGCCGATGATGGGGACGCGAATGCCTTGCTTGTCGAGTTGCTCGACGATGTGGGGAACCGCCGCAGCAGCTTCGTCGTTGTTCACGGTGACCCGCACCAGTTCCGACCCGGCGCGAGCCAAGGCAGCCACCTGCTGCACAGTGGAGGGAATGTCGGCGGTATCAGTGTTGGTCATCGATTGCACCACAATTGGTGCATCCGACCCTACGCGCACACCGCCGACGACGGCCGTAACGGTCTTTCTGCGTTGAATATTGGCCATATGGGAAATTCTATTTTATCACGGGGGTACACGGGCTTGGCTCAGGGAAACTTGTTTCTAGCCAAAGAGTTCGCTGTGCGATCCCAAACGAATTAACTGCAAGACTTCGGAATCCGGTTTGCGGTAGATCAACAACAGATCGGGCCTGAGATGGCATTCGCGATAATCCTTCCAATTCCCTCCCAGTACATGGTCGCGGTGCTTTTCGGGGAGAGGCGCGTCTTCGGCTAGGAGTGTCACGACGTCAGAGACCAGGGAATCCAATTCGTGCCGATACTGCCCCTTTTTCTCGCGCTTGAAGTCTCGCCGGAAGGCATTAGTCCGCTCAATCCTCCGCATTCAGGTCGGCCATCAGTTCGGAGACATTCTTGAAGGATGCTAGCCCACCAGCGCGTGCTTCTTTCATCGCCGCTGCAGTGACGGCATTGGGGACTTTAAGATCAAAAGGCAAGGCTTTTTCCGCGGCTACGCGGGTCAGCAAAACCCTGACTGCATCCGAGACGGACAGCCCCATGGCCGAAAGCGCTTTCGCAGCTTGCGTCTTTATACGCTTGTCAATCCTGATATGAACCATTTCCGTTGCTGGCATCAGATCCTCTGAGATACATCGTATCTCATAGAAGGCGCGACGTCAAAAAAAATGAAAATTCGACTGTCCGGATTCTGTAACGCGTTGCAGTCTCCTAGCGCCTGTGAAATCATAAGACTTACCATTCCATACAGTATTCAGGAACCACACTCCCGCCTCTGGCAGAAAGTCGAACTCTGCGGCGCCGCCCACTTCTCACGATACATCCGAATTGGAGGTTTTTATGAGTCCCGATCCCCGCACAAAGGCAACGCGCAGTCGGAAGAAACCCGTCCAGAACGGTCCCGCGGCGCCAGTATGGCCCAGCTACAAGGGTACTTCTCAGTTTGTAGGAACCAGTCCGAGCGGCCGCGTGACCGTTTATTTAGACCCGTCACTCGGCCAGCAAGGCTTGCAGAACGCGCAGGATCTGCTCACCGATGCCGATCGCGTCGCAACCGCGAATGATGGAATTTTTGGCACCACCGGAGGGCCGGTCAGCGTCATCGTTTTCGCCCTGAGCAATGCGACCGATGGAACCGGCGGTGCCGACCACATGGGCTGCGATTACGTCAACGGGGCGGCCATTGAAGTGGACGCTTCATTCGGCAACTCGGCGCGCGTCTCCGCATTGTTTGAAGCCGAGCTCAGCGAGTGCTCAATGAATGGAAATCTTTGCGGCGAGAGCACCGGCGAAGCTTTGTCGCGGTGGTGCGCCGCAGTCGTCAGCAACAATGCTCTGTCGGATTTTGCGACTGCGCCGCAATGGGCGCAGGATGGCGAGCCAGATTTCGTCAATAAGACGGACCCAACCGACCAGAATGCAGACAGCACTGGATGCGGAATGGCATTTCTGTCATGGCTGATGAGCCAAGGCCACAGCCTCGACAAGATCGCTCCGGCGATGGTGGCGCTGGGTGACTCGGGTACACTGGCCCAGCTTTACGCCAAACTGACGTTTGATGCGGCTTCGAACGCGTGGCCGAAGTTCAAGAGTGCCCTCCAGGTCCTGCCGAACGGCGTTACCAGCGACAACCCCTTCGGTGCGGCTCAATCCGCGCAAATAGCGAGTGATCGCGCCGCCAAGCCCCCGTCAGGAGCGGTGAAGGCAGGCGCTCCAACGTCGGTTTGCCCGCCAAAATCCAAACGATTGCTGCCGCCAAACAAACCTTTAGGCCGCTCCACCCATTCGGCATGAATGGAAAAAGCCGGCGGCTGAGAACCAGACGCCGGCTTGCTTGAACTGGAAGCCGCGAAAATCCTTCCTAAGGCAGCCGGTCGGCCAGCCCCGGAATCGTCTTCATCAAATCGTTGTAGATCACCATCACCGCGAATATCACCAGGAAGACGAACGCGGCTTGATAGACGCGTTCCTTGATGTTCATGCTGATATCGCGGCGCATGAGACCTTCGATTAGCAGGAACAGAATTACCCCGCCATCGAGGATGGGGATGGGCAGCAGGTTGAAGATGCCAAGATTCAGACTGATGGCTGCGGTTAGGCCCATCAGTGGAGTCCAGCCCTTGCGGCGGGCCGCTTCGCCCGCGGCCTGACCAATGCGGATGGGACCTTCAATCGAGCGCATGGAAATCTTGCGCTGCGCCATTTTCTTGACCAGCTCGAGGATCAGCAGCGCGTTCTGCCGGTTCTCGTGGAGCGACAAACGCAGCGCTTCGGCGAAGGGGAGAGTCTTCACCTTCATTTGCATGCTGCCGATGCCGATGCGATACCACTTGTCCGTAAGAACCGGTTGAACCGTGAAGGTTTTCTGCTCGCCCTTGCGCAGTACGGTGATCGCGATGGGCTTATCTTTCGTGACTTTCAGGCTTTCGATCATGGCGGCCAGGGCCGGTACCGGCTTGCCATCCAAACTCAGAATCTGGTCGCCCTCTTTCAATCCAGCTTTTTCTGCCGGCATCCCCTCTACCAAATCGACAATAGTGACGATGCCTTCTTTTGGCGCCCAGCCTGCATATCCGATCTGATCGACGCCCTCGGCCTCAGGCACGACGGTTTTTTCCAGCGTTCGGCCACTACGGTCTACGGTCACATTCAGTGGCTGGCCGGGACTCAGCATTTCCTTCAGTTGAACTTGCTGCCAGGTGGGATTTTGCACATCGTCGATGCGGGTAATGCGGTCGTCGATCTGGAACCCGGCCTTAGCTGCGGCTGTGTCTTTCAGCACCCATCCGATCACTGGCGCTTCGTCGTACACCGCCGGATATTCGTAGTGCACCATGTAGACCGTGGTCAGCAGAACGATCGCCAGGAGGATATTCATGGTGGGCCCGGCAATCGCGATCAGAAAGCGGTGCCAGCGGGGATGATTCATGAACTCGCGCGGATCGTCGGAGCGCTCGTCCATGGGGTTCTCGCCGCTCATCTTGACATAGCCGCCGAGCGGGATGGCGTTGATGCGATAGTCGGTGTCGCCTTTGCGGAAGCCGACCAGACGCTTGCCGAAGCCAATGGCGAACTGCTCCACGCGCACCCCCAGCCACTTGGCCACGATGTAGTGGCCAAACTCATGAATCAGGATCATGAAGCCAAGGACAGCAACCACCGCTATGAGCGAAGTAAGAAAATCAGACATAATCGAAATACGCACTCCCCAACCCATTAGATTCCAAAACTACGCCAAAGATGTTGCCCGGGACCGGTCTATTTTCTTTTCCCGCGTGACCCGTTCCTGGGCATATCGGCGGGCTTCCTGATCCGCTTGAAGCACCTTGGGGATCGACTCCACCGGGCCGGAATTTGTTGCCACCAGCACATCTTCGACAATCCTGGGAATATCGCTGAAACCGATGCTGCCTTCCAGAAACGCCGCCACGGCAACTTCGTCTGCTGCGTTCAGCGCGACCGTTTTCGTGCCGCCAGCCTCCGCTGCTTCATAGGCGAGCCGGAGACAGGGAAATTTTTTCAGGTCCGGAGGGCTGAAGTCCAGATGACGCAGGTCACTCACCGCAAAGCGCATATCCGACTGAATTCGCTCAGGATATGTTAAGGCATAAAGAATGGGAAGCCGCATGTCGGTTACCGAGAATTGAGCAAGTATGCTGCCATCCACAAATTCCACCATGGAATGAATCGTGGATTGAGGATGGACAATAACTTCCACCTTGGCCGGCGCGAGCTGAAATAATCTGCAGGCCTCAATGACCTCGAATCCTTTGTTCATCAGGGTTGCGGAGTCGACGGTAATGCGTCGCCCCATCTTCCACGTGGGATGGTTCAAGGCCTGCTCGACGGTGATCGAGGCAAAGTCGTCGAGCGGCGTGTTGAGAAACGGTCCGCCCGAAGCCGTCAGCCAGATACGCTCAACTTCCTCAACGCGGCCGGCGCGAAGGCATTGATGGACCGCATTGTGCTCACTGTCAATGGGAAGCAGCGGTTTGCCTTGCTTGCGAGCTTCTTCCGCGATCAGCTCTCCCGCAGCGACAAGAGATTCTTTATTCGCCAACCCCACAGTCTTTCCTGCCCGTACCGCCTCGTATGTCGCCTCCAGTCCCGCTACCCCCACAATGGCGCTGACCACGAAGTCCACTTCCGGATGGGTCGCAACCTGCACCGTTCCGGCAGCGCCATGTACAACTTCGACTCCCCGCAATTCCACATTTTTCAGACGCGAGCGCAGAGTCTCCGCACCGGCTTCGGACGCCATGGAAATCAATCGTGGCCGCCAGCGCGATGCTTGCTCAAATGCAGCGTCGCAATTATTCCCGGCGGCCAAGGCCACAATCTGAAAGCGCTCCGGATAGGACTCGGCGACGCTCAGCGTGCTGCGCCCAATCGAGCCCGTCGATCCCAGGATGGCGATGCGTTTCATGTCATTTGACCTGGTTATTTGCTCGCCGTCGCGACGTAATGGTCGATCCAATCGCGTTGTTCAGTCGTTTCTGGAACGGGCAGGCCACGTGCTGCTGAGACTGCCTCCACGGCTGCCCCAGGACTCATTCCTTTTTTCACAAGTAGACAGGCCGCTACTAATCCACTCCGCCCAATTCCCTGGCGGCAGTGGACGAGAAAGTTCTTGCCAGTCGAAAGAGTGCGGCTGAATCTCTCTAATTCTTCCGTCAACTTCGCTTCGGACCGTGGAACCTGGCGATCGGGAACGGGAAACGATGCGAATTCCATGCCTTGCCCTTCGACTTCGCCCCCCTCATCGCGGAGACCCAGTTCTCTCTCTTCGTCGGATGTAAGAAGAGAAAGAACAGCGTCTACACCTGCTTTCTTCCATTTGGCGATGTCATCCTTCAGCCAGTCGCCACCGCGCGGACGAGGGGACATGCCTAATTTCCCAGGCCACGACTCGTCGAGCCAGTAAAGTTCCCTTTGCATCGCTTCTTTTGTCCTTCACAAAGATCTCTCGCGCCAAGTCGTCAACATCCACGCCCCGCTGGCGGAGAATGTGAATACGATGGCGTCCATCCAGTATAGTTCCTTCCGGCCGAGTTTTCAGACAACTCTCCTGCCCGCGTAGCAGCGATTCGAGAAGGGCTTCCGTCGAAAGCTGCTGAAGTTTTGCCAACTTGCCTGCATTCAATGAACTGTTCGGATGGAGCGGCTGCAGGGGAGGATACGGGGGCACGCGCGATGTGCACTCCTAATTCTTGGCTTTCCTCAGAAAGCCGTCCTCGCTCAACTCTTCCGAGCCTACGCCGTTATGCACAAAAAACAATCCGGTCGGATCATATTTCTTTTTCACCGACGCCAGCCTTGCGTAATTGCTGCCCCAGTATGCCTGCTGCCAGTTCTCCTGAAAAAAATTGCTCTCGGAAACGTACGCTCCGTCACCCGGCACAATCGCGCGCAACTCATTGACGCACTGGTGGATCTCATGCCGGGCCTTTCGTCCGGCCTCAACATTCGGATCATGGCCGCGCACGCCGGGATATCCGCCGCCGGCATCGCCGACGATGGCGAGTGCAAACGCGTTCAGCACTGCGGGGTTCGTCGCCGTATCGCGTGTCGCCTGAATCGCCTCGGGCGGCCCTCCCGCCAGCCCTTTGTTGAAATGCAACTCGATGCCCTTGTGGCGCGACCCGGCAAACAGAGCCTGCGCCAGCCGCTCCTGCGAAGCATCTTCGAGCAGAGACGCCGGCATCCACAACGATTCGAATCCGTAAAGGAACCATGCTACCTGCCCGCCGTCTCCCGTCCACCAGGCATTGTTTGAACTCGCTCCCGGCCGCTGATCTAAATTAAAAACCGCTTGATGGTTCTGCTTCCGCCACTCCACGTCCCACCAATGCCTGGCGGGCATACTGCCCAGAATCGGTTGTCCTTCGATGGTGTACGCGCCCCGCGAGCGCGCCACCCAATCGAGAAAGGGTTGCCATATCTTTTTTACTTCTTCGGTACTCAAATCGTGGCACACCATCAACAAGTCGAGCGCGTTGCCGGCGGTAATGCGCGCATGTTCGCCCCAGTGATCGTTGAAAAGATGCTCTCGATAGAAGCCGACGAAGTACCGCAGCAATCGCCGAAAAGCCTCGTCCGAGGCGGCCTTCACGGTAAGAATCGTCGCGCCCCAAAATTCCGGCAGTTCCCGTACGCGCAGCGTCACTTTGCTGACTGCGCCGAATGTTCCGCCGCCGCCGCCCTTCAGCGCCCAAAATAAATCCGGGTTCGTGCAGGCATTCGCGATGAGCACTTTGCCATCTGCGGTGACTACTTCGGCCTCCAACAATCCCGCCGCCGCGGTTCCATAATGCTTCGAAAAACTTCCGAAGCCTCCGCTCTGAACCAAGCCCGCTACGCCGACTGTGGTGCAGCCGCCGCCTTGCACATAGGCGCCGCCCTTTGTTGTCACGGCGTCGTAGGCTTGCATCCAAATCGCGCCAGAGCCGAGCGTCACCGCGCGTTGTGGAGCATGACCGCCCTGGCATCCCTGGGGAACAAATGTTTCGTGCATGGTAATGTCGTGCATGCGCCGCGTCCACACGAGCAGTGAATCCGCAGCGTTTGAGGTTCCCTGATAACTGTGCCCGCCGCCCTTGACCACCATCCGCAAATCATTTTCCCGGGCGAAATTCACCGCTGCTGCGATGTGATCGGCCTTGGTTGCCGCCACGACGTAAACGCTCGGTTTGCTCACCCACGCGTCCACCCATCCCAAGGTTTGCGTCAAGCCAGGCTGGTCTCCGATGTAGTAGGGATTGTGAATATTGTTGAGCAGATTCTGGCAGCCCGCGCTTCCCGTGTCTTTGACGCAAGCCTCGATGGGAAATTCCACGGGAATCAAGTTTCCGTCGACCTCGTCGTTTAGCCGCTTCCACGCAGCCTGCGAAGGCCAATTTGCATCCGAAGGCCGCCGCCGCCGAATCCCGGTTCCAACGCCCGTCGCATTCGGCAGGTCCTCAGTTCCCGCACCGCGCGCAAACTTCTTGGCCGCTCCCCATGGCTCGCGCGCCCATAGCGGACCCAGAGCCGCCATTGCTGATCGGGCTAAGAAAGTTCTTCTGTCCATAGAAGTAGAAATTCTACACGGGCTGCCAGCGGCTACTGCATAACGCGCCAGGCCGTATAAAACCATAGTAGAGGAGCGGCAAAGAGCAGGGCATCGATGCGGTCGAGCATGCCGCCGTGGCCGGGTAGGATGGCTCCGGAATCTTTTACACCCGCGCCGCGCTTGATCAGCGACTCCACCAGGTCACCAAGCTGCGCGGCCACGTTCAAGGCAATCGTTAGTAGAATGACAGGCCACATGGCCGGCTGCTCCAATCCGAACAGACCGTCGCGGCGCTCGATCAGACCGACACGCAGCAGGGCAGAGCTAATCGGCAGCGCGTAGTGAAACAGTAGCCATCCCACGCCTACGCTGGCCGCCAGCGATGCGGCTGCACCCTCCCAGGTTTTCTTCGGGCTGATGCGCGGAGCCATCAAATGGCGTCCCATTGACTTGCCCACGAAGTAGGCGAAGATGTCTCCCGCCCAAACCACCAGCAGCAAATACAGCAGGTAAAACGCACCCGCCCACTGCTGGCGAAGTTGTACTAGCATCCCGACCGGCAGAGCAATATAAGTGAAGGCGAACACCGAAGCCGCCGCCGCCGGATATCCGCTCCGCAGTTCGATCCTGCGCATAGCTATGGTCAATGCCAGAAACGGCGCGATGGCAGCGGCAAATCCGAGGCAAAACACAAAGATCGCGGTGGAGAGCAGCGGCTTCTCATTCCCTACATTGAATGCGAGCAGAAGAAAAAATATACCGACGAAAATGTAAGTCGGCAGGCGCAGAGGCTGCACGCCGTAAGATTCCGTCAGTTTTAAGAATTCATGAATGGTAATCAGCGCCACCGCCGCCGCGATGACCGCTACCACCGGCACCGGCGCTCGGAGAATGAGAGCCAGCACAATCGGAATCAGAACGACTGCGGTCGCGATGCGTTTGAGCAAGGGAGATTGGTCGGCCGTGCGCTTACGATCTTGCACCAACCGAAGCATTTAACCACAGAGGGCACAGAGAATCACAGAGGACTGCTTTCCTCTGTGCACCTCTGTAAACTCTGTGGTTAAGATTTTCGTCCGGCCGGTTCCAGCTGTGCGTGGCCATCACCATGGTTCAGCCCGCCATAGCGCCGCTCGCGCTTCTGGTATTCCGCAATGCCTTCGAGCAGGTGAACGCCGCGGAAATCCGGCCATAGGGTCGGGGTCACATAGATTTCCGCGTAGGCGAGTTGCCATAGCAGAAAATTGCTGAGGCGCATCTCTCCCGAGGTCCGCACTACCAGGTCGGGATCGGGCAGATGCCGCGTATACAAATGCCGGGCCACCATATCTTCATCGATCTCCATATGCTCGATGCCGCCATTCTGTGTCGCCGCGTTCACCATGGAGCGGAACGCATCCACCAGTTCGCTGCGCGCGCTGTAGTTCAGAGCCAGCGTGAGCACCATGCCCGAGTTTCGCGCCGTCGCCTCGCGCGCCCAGGCCATGCGCTCCTGTACATCTTCCGGTAGTTCGTGCTGCCGGCCGATATATTCGAGACGAATATTGTTCTTGTTCAGCGTAGGCACTTCCGCTTTCAGATAGCGGCTCAACAGCCCCATCAAAAAGCCCACTTCACTCCGCGGACGCTTCTTCCAGTTCTCTTCGGAAAATGCGTAGAGAGTGAGTGCAGGGATGCCGATGCGAGCCGCTGTCTCCACCGTCGAACGCACGGCCGTTACTCCGGCACGGTGTCCGGCCACTCGTGGCATGTGCCGCCGTTTGGCCCAGCGCCCATTGCCGTCCATGATGATCGCGATGTGTTTCGGAAGCCGGTTTGGATCTAATCGCCGGTAGACTTCGGTTTCCTTGCGGTCGAGCCGCGTGAGTACTTTGTCGTGCAAAGTGATCCCTCGACATGAGGCTAACACAGCTGACAGGCCTTGGCAATGAGGCTGATCTCGAAGCCCCCAAAGCGAGGTTATTACTTTACCAGCGGCGAACTGGCATCCGCAGCCCTGGTCTCGTCGGCGTGAATCTTGCCATCATCTTCCGCATAAAAAGAGCGATGTTGGGCGTCCATGTTCTTGGGAGTCATGGTGAGGACAAAACTGTCCTTCTTCCCCCTGAAACCTACCGTATAGTCGCCGCGGTCCGGGTTGACCATGCGCTTTTGAAACGTTCCCCAATGCACCAGTTCCGGCAGAGAGGTGGCGAAGTGTCCGTTTTTCTTGGCGAAGAGGCGCTGGGCTCGCAGTACTACGCGCATATAACCCAAGGCCAAATTTTCAGAATCGGAACGGGCCGGGTCGCCGCGGTACTTGGGCTGGTAAGTCTGAAGCGAAGGTTGTGCCTGGGGCGGCGTGGCGTCTTGTTCGGCAAACGTTGGTGGGACAAATAGCGCGCACATGGCAATAACGCATGCGCCAAGAATGTAGAACGCTCGCGATGGTTTCGTCAGGCGAGGGCGTAATTGAGAGGATGAAAGCCGGGACCCGAGCGGGAACGAACGGTGTGCAGCGTGGTGATTTAATGCCAAATCGAGACTCAAGCTCATTTTTCCATGTTACTCCCGTAATTTCACTTCAGTCATGTTCTCTTTGCTTCCTGCCGATTTATTACTATTCTGAATCAACGAATCTAGCCCTACAGGGAAAACCATGAAAGCAGCCGTAGCCAGAAAACCAGTAATCCGAATCGC
>Ga0185299_10002883_pt1 | contig 24768 bp, 31 predicted proteins | sample PaiPotPPA55metaG_FD_128002 | JGI IMG/M metagenome (GOLD analysis project Ga0185299, IMG submission 128002) | Iron sulfur acid spring bacterial and archeal communities from Banff, Canada, to study Microbial Dark Matter (Phase II) - Paint Pots PPA... ...
TCTAGGCTGTGTGCAGGTCGAGCCAGGCCCCGCAGCCGCGGCTCCGAACTCTCCTCCCGCTTTAAAGTCTTCTCTAGGGGGCTCTCGCCAACAGTCACGCCGTATCCCTTCATGCCGTCCTGAATTCAGCGCGGTCGAATTCTCGATGGCTCACCACCTATTTCTCCGCCGCCGCATCGCTTCTTTCTTCAAAGGCCGGACCCCTATCTTTTCAAAGACAGGGGTGTAATCGGTAGGGCCGCTAATTTGTCTCTCCTGATTCTGGTGTCTATCAACTATCGACCTGTCCCCAATGGTTCTGTCCTATCTTCTCAAAGACAGGGGTGTAATCAGTAGAGCCGCTAATTTGTCTCTCCTGATCCTGGTGTCTATTCAACTATCGACCTGTCCCCAATCGGGTTCTCGTTACCTATCAGCAGTCGACGAGTGCATCGGCGATAATGCATCCATTCAGGATGCCCTCCGCAGACGCGGGAAATGTTGGATTATTCCGTCCGCAAAGCCTGCATGGGATTGATCCTCGCCGCCCGTCGCGCCGGCAGCGCACACGCCGCTAGCGCAACCCCGATGAGCACTATCGAAGCCGATCCCAGCGTCAAAGGGTCGAGCGCCGAAATCCCATAGAGCAAGCTCGTCAGACCCGGCGCCGCTAAGGTCGTTCCCAAAAGTCCAACCGCAACCCCGGCCAGCGCCATGCGCAATCCTTGTGACGAAACCAGCCAAACTACCGCACTTCGCGGCGCGCCCAGCGCTAGCCGGATCCCGATTTCCTGCGTCCTCTGCGCAACCAGGTACGCCATGACGCCGTAGATGCCCATGACTGCCAGCAAAAGCCCCAACCCGGCAAAGCAGGAAAGGATCACGCTGGTGGATCTCTGGACAGTCGTCAGCTCGCCAAGGTAAGCGCTCATCGTTTCCGCCTCCGACAGCGGAATCCGCGGGTCGAGCGCATGTAACTGTCGTTCGATGGAGCGCTCGAGAGCCTCCGGCGCAATGCCCGACCACACCAGCAGATCCTTAAATCCAGAATTCAGGGGCATCGGCATCTGCCGGAACAGCCCGATGAGCTGCGGAGCCACAGGCAGCGCCAGTCCCTGATCTCGGTTGTCGCGCATCACACCGGCAATGGTCACCGTGACGCGTTGCGAACCCATCCACTCGTCCTCCGCAAGCAAACTTGTCGGCGCGCCCACCTCGATGCGCCGCCCAATCGGATCCTCATCCGGGAAAAACGTCTTCACAAAAGCCTGGTTCACAATCGCTACCGGCAGCGTCTTCTCTCCATCCGACTCCGAAAAGTCCCGTCCCCGCACCACTGGGATCCCTGCCGTGCGCAGATAGTTCGCATCGACCACGCCAAAAACCGTGCTCGGGATGTCCGCGAGCCGCGAAATCCCCCGCCCCTCAATCGAGAACATCTCCCGCCACCGATCAGACGGCGGATAAATTTCTGTGATCGACACAGCCCGGACCCCAGGAACCGCGCGCAGCCGCTCCGTCAGCCGATCGCAAAATTCATCGATCGACTGCGGCGTCGCATATTGTGCCGGCGGCAGATACAACCGACCGTGCATCAGGTGATCGATGCGAAATCCGAGATCCTGGTTCTGCAGCCGCTCCAGCGTCTGGATCAGCAGGCCCGCGCCAACCAGCAGCATCAGCGATAGCGCGATCTGCGCCGTCACCAGCGTCTTCCTGAATCCCTGCCGTGAAGCCCCACTGCTCGACCGCCCGCCATCCTTCAACACGCCGGCCGCCTCCACCCGCGTGCTCACGAGCGCCGGTACCAGGCCGAAGAACAAGCACGTCGCCACCCCCGCCACCAGCGTAAACACCACCACTCGCCAGTCGAGCGTCAGTTTCAGCAACTGCGGCAAATGTCCCGGATCACTCAGCCGCAGCGCTCGCGTCGTTCCCCATGCCATCCCGAGCCCCAGTCCGCTTCCCATCACCGACAGCACCAGCGTCTCCGCCAGCACTTGCCGCACCAGCGCCGCTCGTCCTGCGCCCAGCGCCTTGCGCATGGCAAACTCGCGCTGCCGGGCCGTGTTCCTCGCCAGCAGCAGAGCCGCCAGATTCGAGCATGCGATCAGCAGGATCAGCCCCACCGCCCCCATCAGCAGCAACAGCAGCGGTTTCAGATCGCCGCTACGCATGTTTTCGAGAGGTATCACCTCGACACCCATGTCCTGATCGACCGGATAGGTTGCCGCGAGATTGTGAGCGATCCTCGCCAGATCCGCCTGAGCCTTTTCCGTCGTCACACCAGGCTTCAGCAAGCCGATCGTACCGTTGCCGCGCCCGCTTCGCGACTGCTCGCTCCACACGTCGGGCATCGGCAGAAATGGCTCCCACAGGGCCACCCCGCGCTGGTTGTAACTCGCGTTTATCCATCCCGGAATCACATCGGGGACTACCCCGATGATCGTGTACGGCTGATCGTTGATGGTCAACGTCCGCCCCAGGATCTTCGGGTCGCGCTGAAAGCGCGTTCGCCAGAAGCTTTCGGTGATCAGGGCCACGTGATTCCGCTCTGCGAGCCCCTCTTCCGCGGTAAATAGCCGGCCCAGCAGCGGCTGCACGCCGAGAGCCTCGAAGAGTTCCCGCGGCGCCAGACCGACCAGCAGTTCCTGAGCGTTTTCGCCCCCCGGAGAGGCGCTCACGTTTTTGGGCCACTCGTCGTACACCGCCATCTTTTCGAAGGTGCGGCTCTGCGTCGCAAAATCCTTCACATCCGGCGGCGATGTTCCCACCGGCTTCCCATCTTTCAGCGACGTAATCTCAACCAGACGATTCGCATTCGGAAATTCCAGCGGCCGCAGCACCACCGCATTCAGCACGCTGAATACCGCCGCGTTCGGCCCAATCCCCAGCGCCAGGGTCAGCACCACCACCGTCGTAAATCCTGGCGACTTCCGCATCTGCCGCAGCGCGTAGCGAGTGTCCTGCCAGACCTGCTCCAATAGCGCCCAGCCCCAGGCTGAGTAACGCGGCTGTGACAAGAAGCCTGGCATTTGGTTCTAGTGGGGGACACCCAATCGAAAAGCACGTTTTATGCTAACGGAACATTAGCCTGCCTCGGCCAGGACGAACCGACAAACCGTAGAAATGTAGTCTCAAACTGACAAAGAGTTGTCTCATTCTGGGACCGTCAACGCGATGTCAGACTGTCCCGATTACCAGGCTTTCGCGCGCGGCATCGCAATCCCAGCATTGAGGAAAACTCCGTCGAGATGATCCCGATATTTTTCTACCTCGCCCCCTAACGCCAGCGCGGCAGCCAGGTCACCGGAGTCCGAGGGAAGGACAACCACGTCGGTGAGAGCTTTTTTAGCGACGGCGAGAGTCTCGGGATTGCGCTGGTTCTCGGATTCAGCGCCTGCCGCCGGCCTACTCGATGCCGCTAGAACTGCTGGGGTAATACGCTCTAATGTTGATGCTAGAGAGTTATTGCTTGCCGGAACCCGGCTCGCCACACCGGCAAGTGAAGGCCACGTTGCTCAGGCGAGGCGAATGGTTGCCCTGCTCGTAGATGGATTGCGCTATGGTGCAGGTAGATCTACGGAAGAGCCCGTCGGCACGCATCACGCGAAGAGTATCGACAGCACCGCGATTAAAGCCCACCTCTCCGCCAGCGGTAAAAAAGGGGCGGTTCGGAAGCCATTGGCCGCACGCGCGGCGGGCGCACAACGAAAATCCACGCTGTCACCGACGACAAAGGCCGCCCGATAGGTTTTCTGCTACTAGAGAAGCGATCAAGCCGGGACAGGTTCAATGGTCAACCATGGTATTTCGCCAATTTCAGGGTGACAGATCAATGCAGGTACATAGGCCTTACCTATCGTAGGTATCGTAAATGAATATTTCCACCCTATCAAAGACTCAGCTACCAGGAGTCCAGTCCTCATTCCTATGAAGCTATTCAAAATACTACCAAGAACGATTATCCCTGGAGTGGCCTACCTCTCGAGTGGTCTTGCGGTCCTCACCCTCTTTTCCGTCCAGGTCAATGGAGCCGAGAATTCTCTATCTGATGTTGATAAAGCTTTCTTCGCTAAGGTGTCGCAAGGTGGCATGTACGAGGTTGCACTAGGGACCCTCGCAGAAACGAAAGGTTCGACGCAAGATATTCGAGATTCCGGCAACACCGAGGCCCATGATCACACATTGGTCGGAGCCAAATTGAAGTCAATCGTTGAAGCAAATGGATTGAAGTTCCCTGCTGCTCTTAACGCCGAGTTCCAAGCTCGTCTGGAAAAATTAAAGGCTTTGCCGTCTGACAAATTCGACGCCGCTTACCTCAAGGATATGAAGCTGATTCACGATGCTGACGGGGCGGCTTTCGCTAAAGAAGCCATCGCTGGCACCAATCCGGATTTGAAGGCTTTTGCGGCGGAAACCCACCGCATCGTTGAGCGGCACCTGGGTGAACTTGGCGCAAAGGCTGATTAACAAGCGAATGACGGGTCGTTTAGCATATGGTCGCTAAATTCTATCGACTGCCTTGCAATTTTTATTGAGAGGAAAGGTCAAAAGGGCCAGGTCAATAGTTGTGCTGCTGCCTAGGGACAACCTTGGGAGCGCCAACAGTTGACCTGTCCCCATTTCGGTATGTCCTAGGGACAACCTTGGGAGCGCCAACAGTTGACCTGTCCCCATTTCGGTATGTCCTTTGGCATCACCGAGTTGCAGGCAAATGTCCAATGTTATAGGCGCGACACTGTTAGGCCACTTCCATCGGATGATTCGTTTGCGAGTGGTGTTATTCCCTCGCCGAGAGCGGAGATAATACAATCTGCGGTCGCTTCGTTGCACGCATTCGGAATGTTGTATGCGGCTGCCAACCGCAGGAGCGCCTTTACATCACAGTCGTGCGGTTGGACACCAAAAGGATCCCAAAAGAGCACTAGCACATCTATCTTGGACTCCGCGATTCGGCTGCCAATCTGTTGATCGCCCCCTAAGGGGCCGCTGAGCAAACGAAAGACTGGCACGTTTAAGGCCGCCGCGATGACATCGGCTGTGTGAGCCGTTGCATACAGTTCGTGTTCGACAAGTCGCGCGCTTTGTCTTGTTGCCCAACGTGCCAGCTTCTCTTTCTGATTATCATGAGCAACAAGTGCAATCCTCTTCCGGTCAGTATTAAGGCGGGTTAATGGTACGCATTGGGCTCGGGGAGTACTTAGGCTGACTCCTGGACCCATTTCCGTGTTGCTCACGCCCTTGAGAGTTCTTCTAACTAGGGGCCAGAGACCGCGCCCAACGGCTAATCTGGAGAAGACAAGCAACGGTTCAGGTGAGCGACCATTGATGTAATTAGCGACGCTAGGCCAGCCCATGACAAGCCCTCCGAGTCGGTGCCTTGCTCACTTTCCTTTCAGGCAATCGATGAACAATAACGAGTGCCCTTCTAGTGCGAGCGCCTTCATTTCTTCTTGGGTTGGGAGATAGTCAAAACATTCTTGACCCGGAAGGTGGTCGCCAGCGTTAGCCGGTTTTTGCAGGAATCCACCCGTTAATTCGCGCGATAGATTGTTATCTTCATTCATTTGATCAGTAGTGGACATCAAGATTGGAAGGGCTAGCGGTTCACTGTCTCAATTGCAGTATTTGTTGTCTTAAGCCAGGCTAGCCCAGCGACTGGTAGACTAAGGCCGTTCAGCGTTCACCTTCATAGGGCTGGACGCCTAGGTGAGGTTTGCCCCGAGGCCGCCGAAATGCGGCAGAGCCCGTTTTGCCTCTTCGGGCGACAACATTTTTATACCGTATTTCTCGCCCGCCTCGATCGCATGTGACGGGTCGTCAGTGAGATAGGTAACGTCATCGGTAGGGATGTCCATGCTGGTGGCGCGCTTGGCCATGCTCGCGAAGTAGCTGTCCAAGGCGGCCGGCTCTTTGGTGGTTGCCAAGGAGATGATCAGCGTTCGGAGATATTCGGATCGGATATAGAATGCATGTGCCTTCCCTTTCGGAAGAAAGATCGTTTCGCCGGGACCGACCGTCTCGACCTGGTCCCCGCAGTGGAATTCGATCTTGCCTTCAAGAACGGAGAATATCTCATGTTCCCTTAGATGCACGTGCGGAGGCGGCTCATTGCCCGGCCGTGCGCGATACTCGACCATTGCGAAACGGCCGTCTGTGTCCTGCGCCCGGACCAGGAACGACATGATACTCCCCATGTACATCATGCTGGTGTCGAGGTTTGCGCCACGCACGAAAGCGCTCGCCGTTTGCGTGGCCGCAGCTGCGGTACCTAACCCCATCAACGAAAACGTTCTTCGATTCATAAAAACTCCTGACAATAGCGAGCAGCCAGGTGGACCCTGGCTCTCTTACCGCGAGTTTACCGTCTCCAGGTGTATCCCGTCTAACAAAACAAACGATGCGTTGTGATCGCTTTTTTTCATCACTGCGGGCGCTACCCCGGTTGCAACTGGACGGCAGTCGTAAGGAACTTTCGCAGTCGAGGATTATCAACAGAGGAACGAAGAATGGCCAAACCCAGTTCTGACTGGGGCCATCTTCCGGCGAGAGGCCGCACAGCGACGTCTTTGATGCCTAACTCTGCGGCGGATATCGGCAGAATCGACACACCCATTTCGGATGCCACCATACTGAGAATGGTTTGCATCTCGCCCGCTTCCTGTAGAGCCAATGGGCTGAACCCTGATCGGAGGCAGATTTCTAGAATGCGGTCGTAGAAGCCGGGTGCCTGACGACGTTCATAGAGAATGAAAGGTTCGGAGCGCAACCGCTGCGGCGCGATCTTCCTATATCGTGCCAGAGGGTGCCGCTTCGGAAGGAAACAGACAAGGGGCTCTTTACTCAGCGGCGTGATAGCAATTTCAGCGGCTGCGACCGGAAGGCGCACAAGTCCCACATCGATCTCTTTGCGCAGAAGTGCTTCAATCTGTTGCCCAGTAGGAAGGTTGCGAATCCTCAACTCTACGCCGGGAAAATTCTTCTTATAGTACCGGATGATCCGGGGAATGATGCGCACGGTCCCCGCGGACACGAAGCCGATACGGATCAGGCCCAGCTCTCCTTTGGCTGCACGCTGTGCTCTTCTTTGAGCTTCTTCCAATTCCCGCAGAAGTCGGTGCACGTCTTCGAGAAAGACCTGGCCCGCCACAGTGAGCGATACCGAACGGCGATCCCTTTCGAACAACGTGACTTTTAAAGCTGCTTCGAGATTCCTGATCTGAACACTCAAAGCGGACTGGCTCATGTGCAGGGCAGCGGCCGCGCGCCCGAAGTGAAGTAAATCGGCCAGCACGGTGAAGGAATAAAGCCAAGGAAGTTCCATTTTCGTTTAATGCATAAAATCGATTACAGCATATCGAATGATTCGTTGGATAAGACAGACCGAGATCAACATAGTCGGATTGATGAAAAACCTACTATACCGCTTTTTCTTAGCGGACGGCATCGGCCCCAGAAGTAATCGCTTCTAGACGGCAGGTGGGAAACTCCCAGGCGCAACGCCTCTCCGCAGGAGGGCTGAAGCCGCTCGCCGCACAGCCTTTTTTCGGCCGGCTCGACTTGCTCGTGAATTATGCTGGCATGCTCCTATGGTGGCAAGTCGGGCGCTGGGGGTGGGGGATTCGATTTTTCCGTGGTCTTAGGCTTAATAACAAAAAACTTCTTGCATTAGGTACGATGCAGTACCAAGTAACCGCTGACCACGGTACGTAAGCGTACCAACGTAGCCGGGGCTCGCCAGAAGCGCTCCATTACGGCGCCGACGCAGCCTAGCCAAAATAGAAACCAACATCCAAATGAGTGTAATTGAGACTTTGACCCAGCGTAACCAAGCGTTCGCCAACAGTCGCTTCTCCGCAGACCTGAAGATCATGCCGTCGATGAAGACCATGATCATCGGTTGCGTCGACCCCGTCGATATATTGGGCCTGGCGCCCGGTGAGGCCGTCGTAATCCGCAACGTCGGCGGTCGAATCACCCCGGCAACGCTGCAGACAATGGCGATGCTGCGCATCGCCGCCAGAGCCAGCGGTGATATCGCAGCGGGATGGAACCTCATCGTCCTGCATCATAACGACTGCGGCATCGCCTGCCTCGCTCACTCCCCGGACTTGCTCGCAGCGTACTTCGGCGTCGCCCGGGCCGACCTCGACGCCTTGGCTATCGCCGACCCCCATCAAGCCGTTGCGGTTGATGTAGCCGCTCTGAAGGCGAATCCGCTGCTCCCTGGGGGATTCCTCGTCACCGGCCTCGTCTACGACGTTACCACCGGACGCATAGAGATTGTTGTCCCCACTTCCTGGTTGCGTCCCGAAAACCCTTCCTGAAGCGGACTAGTGGAGTAGTGCAGTAAATGGTGCCGCCATAGCCCCATTATTCGCGCTTTTCGAAAAGTGGTATCGCGAGTTCCAGCGGAAAGTGGCTCTTTGAAAATACTACACCGAGGCTGATCCTCGTGAGTGTGGCGGAGTCATCGTTCACAGGCAAGCCGCGATCGATGCCAGCCCAACTCACGCGGACAGATGGATCGTGGATATGAAGAACGCACTGAATTCGACTCGGGAGGCTAGAAGGATTCTTCTTTCGAGCTGGCTGGTTGGCTGGTTGATCTTAGTTGGCGCCCTCGCTCAACCTGTGGCGGCAGCGGAGGAGCCGCCAGCATCCGGCGAGCTGCGGGACGGACAGCACGATTTCGATTTCAACATCGGTACATGGAAGACCCATATCCGCCGCCTGCTACATCCGCTCACGGGCTCGAAGGATTGGGTGGACCTAGATGGCACCGTGAGCGTTCGGAAGATTTGGGATGGCCGCGCTCAATTGGAAGAAATCGAGGCCAACGGTCAGGCTGGTCGTTTCGAGGGCCTTACCTTGTTCCTTTACAATCCCGCGGCCCATCAATGGAGCCAATATTTTGCCAATAGCTCGGTTGGGGTTTTGGATCAGCCGGCAATCGGTGAGTTCAAGAACGGCCGCGGTGAATTCTTTGATCAAGAAACCTTCAATGGTCGAGCGATCTTCGTTCGAATGATCTGGTCGGATATCACTGCGGATTCTCATCGTCTTGAGCAGTCGTTTTCAGACGACGGTGGCAAAACCTGGGAGCCAAACTTTATCGCGACCCTGACGCGTGAACCAGAAGCGCCCAAAGGTCCACCAGCTGATTCCTCTCAAGCTCTGGACTCGCACGAAGGCGAGCATGATTTCGATTTCAATTTTGGCGCATGGAAGACGCATATCACGCGCCTGGAGCATCCGCTCAGCGGCTCACATACTTGGGTCGAATACGATGGCAATTCCAACGTCAGCAAAATCTGGAATGGTCGCGCCAGTCTCTTCGAACTTGAAGCCGCCGGACCAGCCGGACGCATTGAAGGGGTTGGATTACGGCTCTATAACCCGAAGTCGCATCAATGGAGCTTGAACTGGGCAAGCAGCAGAGACGGCGTCATAGGAACGCCCATGGTTGGCGAGTTTTCCAATGGCCAGGGCCAGTTCTACGACCACGAGGAATTCCAGGGAAAATTCATCTTGGACCGCAACGGCTTCTCCGACATCAAGCCTGACTCGAGCCATTTTGAACAGGCATTCTCTGACGATGGGGGAAAGGATTGGGAAACAAATTGGATCATGACATTCACCCGATAAGCCTTATTCATTTCCCGGTAGCAAACCGGTATATAGCAGGCGCTCCAATATTCGATTTGCTTTGGCCATTTCGAGGCACTCCGCATCGGTTTACGCACTGCGACCGACGGTTATTAAAGCTTCTTCAATAACCCAGATTTCACGTACTTACACCGCGCGACTCGTCCGGATAGCAAACATTGCGATTAATCGGCGAAAGGTTTTCCGCTGCATGGTATTCGCGAAGGCTTCGTTTTCGCCTTTAACCATTTCTTCGATTGCCTCTAGATCTGCCGATTCCCCGAGTCGATAACCGTTTCTATCTGCGACAATGTATTGCTGCCTGGTCTCATCAGCCTGAAAGCCTAAAGGGTAGGCGGCTAGATAGCCTTGCATGTATTCAAGAACTTCTCGATAACGGATTGCCATTGTCTGGAAAAGGCTAGTAAGCAGCCGGTAAGATTGCGTGGCGGTAAATATCCCTTGAGACCACTGGTTTGTTTGTAGCTAAGTTAGCCTTTCATTTTCAGGGTCCATCGAAAAATAAAGCAAACCGGCTTTTTCGGCTATCCGTTTTCCGCAAATCTTGTTAGAAAGCCAGTGGCATTCCGGCTGCGAAAAGCATCGGCTCGGTGTTCTGCAGGTAAAGCAGCTTCCCGGTCCGTGGATCGTCTGCCTGTTGCCTATAGATCAGTTGTTCCGTCCCAAGGCGTCAATGCCAAGGCCGAAAGTTGCGATCGTACGTCTCCTGGCGATCGGCTACAAACATGAATTCGATGCATGACCGATGAAGCTATCAAAGGGTTAGACCTGGTACGAAGCCTTAGGGTTGTTCTGATTGGCAGTTACAACACCGATCTAGTCGTCTGGTGTGAAGCCATTCCGACCAGGGGCGAAGTGCTCATGGGCGGAGAATTCGATATGTTCTGCGGCGGCCGAGGAGCCAATTGCGCGGTCGCCGCGGCCCGCGCCGGGTGTCAGGTAAAGTTCGTAGGCGCGCACGGTCCGGACGTGTTCGGGAAAATGGCCGTTGAGCGACTTGAGCGCGAGGGTCTCGACATCTCCGACTTTATTGAGCTGCCCGCTTCGAAGACAGGAACGGCCCTCATTTTTAACGAGCGGCCAACGGGAGCTCATGCGGGGCTGATCGCGATGTCTGCTAACAACCAGTTTCCGGCTAGCCTGATAACGAAAGTCAAGCCGGCCATTCAGGAAGCGGACCTTATCTTTACCCAATTCGAAATCGGATCCTCGGCTTTATTAGAGCTCTTTCGGCTATGCGATCGTGAAAAAAAGCGTCTGGTCGTGCATGCTGCCCCGGTTGGTCCCGCGACGCAACTAACGGCCGGTTACTATTACCTATTTGTTCTCAGCGATTTTGAGCTGTTATCCTTGGCTGGGCAGACTGACCTCTTTGCCGCTATTCGGGACCTACACCAGCGCGGCGTTCAGAATCTGATCGTCAAGCATGGAAACGATCATTTGACCTTTTCTGATGGGATCAGTTGCCGCGTTCAACCGATTCCCTTGGTACCATTCGTCGAAGACGCCGGTACGGTGGAATGCCTGACCGCATGGTCTGGGATCGCACTGGCGCTGACTGGCGATCTATCGCGGGCAGCTTATGTGGGAGCACAGGCAATGGCATTTAGCCTTTCGCGGCATGGCGCGCAAGATAGCATGCCCTATCTCTCGGAGTTATCTATGGACTGGCCGGTTACAGACGCGGACAGCTCCTGACCGAGCGAACCGGCATAGAATAGTAGCGGCCAAATTTATTCCCGATCGCCGCGGCAAACAGGTCACTCAATTTCTTAGAGATCGAGTCACTATGGCAGCTATAATTAAAATAGTGATTTATGCAAAATGCTTTGTGCCGACACGCAGAGTGAGCTTGTCTCGTTTCATTCTGTGACAGGTCACGGACCTTGGGTCGGCCTTATGCAGAACCAGATCCATTTCCTGAAGCGAAGAGCTAAGGAAATGAAAAATGAAGATCAGCGGCATCGGTTTCCAAAAACTCCTCATGTCCCTGGGGTTGCCTGCTCGCAACCACCAGGTCGCAAATCGCTTTTGCGGAAGCTCCGAGGAGCGGCTGATGGGGCGGTTAGAGCTTATAACCGTGATGGAGGTACCCACCCGCACTCCGAGCGGCTGGGCTCACTTAGCTAACGGTGCCGGTTCGGTGGTTAGGACCAGCGGGTCTTTCTCAGGACCGCTTCTCGGTGGCGTGGTCCTGAAAAACGTTGTAACCGGTCGATATAGCGCCAGTAAGGAAAGCCTGGAGCTGGTAGCCACGACCGAGTTGCTAACGCATGACGGAGCCAGAATCTACAAGACGGATCATGGTTTCTGGCGTGGAAAGGGTGGCGCCATCGAGGCGCTCGTCAATGGCGAATCAGTAGCAGCCAGCCAATTTTATTTCATCGGTGTGCTGAAGTACGCCGTGACCGACCCGCGCTACGCCTGGCTCAAAGAAGGGAACTATCTAAGCCATGGTGCCAATGACGGTGACACGCTTAAGATCTCACAATATCGTGTATTGGATTCGTGGAATTTGGCGGAATTAGCAGATCAAGTTACAGCCAATCGGCGCGTTGTTCAGGCGCACTTGGATCGATAAGGGGTCGAGCCGCTAGCGATTGCGCGCAGTCTTGGGGTGCGATCTTGAGGTCCGTTTCGGTCCCATGGCAATTTTGTTTCCGCCGCCGACCCAGGAAATGCTGATGCGCGATCGGGGCGCAACGTTGCGCTCTCCGCGTATAGGTGTCATAGGCCTCGGTTTCCGTATCGATCTTTGGGGGACGCAGCCTATCACTCGCCGGATCCGGCGGGGGCAGACGTCGGGAGAGATTCGCGACGACCTCGAACCGGCATGGCTCACCATCGCGTTCCACCATCTGTACCTCGGCGCCATGCTGTGCTGGCTCGCCAATCCACGCCTGAAGCTGCGCAAGGAGTTCGCTGCGGCAGTCGACTTGTTCCTGCACGGTGCGGCGGTTCCTGCCAAAGCATCTTCCAAAACATCCCGCAAACCCAAAAAGAGGTTAAAATCGAGATGGTCAAATGATTTTTCTTTCCGTTCTGTTAAACTTAATGCGTGTCTGCTAAAGGTTCTCCTCCCCGCCGTGGCCGCCCGCCCATTGAAGCAGCCGAGTCGCATGCAGCAATTTTGGATGCCGTTTATGAGCTGCTGCAGAAGCGTTCGGTCCGTGATCTCACGATGGAAGCCGTCGCCAATAGGGCTGGCGTAGGCAAGCCCACGCTCTACAAATGGTGGCCGACCAAGGCCGCGCTTGTGCTGGCCATGTTCCGAGAACGAATCGCTGTCGCCTTGCCCCAGCCGTCGGTTGGGACGGCGGAAGAGGCCATCCGGGTTGTGGCACGTGCCTTGATCGGGCCGTTGAACGGACAGTTGGGTAAGGTGCTGTCCGAGCTGATTGCCGAAGGGCAAAGCGAGCCAGCGATCCTCCGGGAACTGTTTGACAAACACATCCGGGGACACCATGACGCAAACGCCGCCGATATCGAGCGGGGCAAAACCAGCGGGGAACTAGCGAGTGATGCGGATCCGGAGCTGATTATCGATGCAGTGTTCGGTGCGATCTTTTATCGCCTTTTGTTCCGGACGTCACCGCTAACTGAAGAGTTCAGCGACAAGTTAGTCAGGCAGGTGTTCCGCGGTGCCCGAGCTAGAGCGGGCGAAGCTACCTCGCGTTCCAAACCTCGCCGGGTCAAACCGGCGTGATCTTGAATTCGTCGACGCGGTAGCTCTAGTCTTCCCAAGGAACGATCGTATAACTCCACCGACCGATCCGTCTTTCTGGTTCTGGTAAACCCTTTAGCCAAGAGGTGGAGCCGTCTGGCCCATCGTCTGGATTCAGTTTCTGTACTATCTCCAAGGAACCCGGGAGAGCAAAGACTGGGAGGCCTTGTTCCGAAAAATCGAGCCGATGCTTCCGTCGGCAATAACCATCACCTTCTAACATACTCTTTGATTTGGATGCGACCGGATCACCTCTTTGGATGCTAGGGCAACCGGTTGCTCGCACATTTCATTAGGTGCCTGGAATCTTGAACCCTGTCTCGAACCTGCCGCGGACTGGCGCTCTTTCGGCGGCCATCTTCTTGAAATGCCACCATTTATACTGATATAAGACTCGGACAAACATGACCAAAACCGAACTTCAGACCGCCCTCGCTCTAGCAACCAACACCGACAAAAGAACCGCGGGAGTATTCCTCGACACTCTCAGTAACCTCGCCTACAAGGAGATCAAGAAGAACGGCGAGTTCGTCTTGCCCGGCTTTGGCAAGCTCGTAAAGCAAAAGAGGAAAGCGCGCACCGGCATCAACCCCAAGACACTGCAGAAGATCAAAATTCCTGCCAAGACGGTCGTTAAATTCCGGGTCGCGAAGGCAGCAAAAGATGCCGTCCTAGGGGTTAAGAAGTAGGCTGGGCCAGCCTCTCAAGAAGTGTGAAGTGTCGCCAGCAAATGACCTCGCTTCCCGCACAGGTCATCCCTGTTCCGGTTGCGGCAAAATAGATCCGACACAGGCCGTGTCGGTGACTAAACGGAGGACGCCTTTTCCTCCAGTCGAACCGGCTCCGCTCGAGTCGAGAGTTGAGCAGTGGCCTCCGTTTTGTTCACAACCGTTCGCGGGTTCGGCTGGTAAATTTCAGTTCTAAAGATCGGGATCTCTTTCGGGGCCTCGATTCCGATTTTGACGACACCACCGTCGATCCTGGTTACTTTGATGTGAATGTTATCGCCGATTACAATTCCCTCTTGCACTCTTCGTGACAGAATTAGCATCCTTCTCGCTTTCTACTTTGTCGGTTTCGCTCAGCATGTCGCTCTTCCCACTTCCGGACCCATAGCAAGCACAGTAAATCTGACCCGGTTCAATCGCTCGCACGCATACTCTTTTCGACGAGTTACCATTGCCTCTGCGTATGACTAGGTGCCATGACCGTTTTATTGACTGTTTGCATCGTCTCTGGCGCGGAGCGGATAAGCGGGGAAGGCGCCGAGGCGAATTGTCAAGACCCGAACCCTAGGGCCGTTTTTCCAGTCCGAGCTTGCCAGGTTGCACCGGGTTCGATCGAGCGGCGCCCTGGAAGGACCGAGTTATATCAGTGGTCTCAGGCGGGCGTCCGAAGTAGAAATACCCAGAAATCAGGAGAGTCTATGCCCTTGTTTACCGTCACGATGAAATCAAACCGATCAGCCGTTGAAAAAGACCGCCTTTCCAGAGCTATCCACGCTGCCAGCGTTGTCGCTGGATACCCAGAAGACGACCTTTTCCAACGCTTCCTTTCCCTGGACCCAAGCGACCTAAGAGTCGACCCGTACTACCCGGTTTTGCCCAAGCCCCGTACCGACCAGATGTTGATGATTGAAGTGCTGGTATCTTCAGGGACTGACACCAATAGGAGAAGAGGTCTGGTAGCCGCCCTAGTTGAAAAGCTTGGCGAAGCCAGCGTCGACCCAAACAACATCATGGTGTTCTTTTTGGAGACCGATCGTACCAGCGGATCATTCGGTGGTGGTCAGTTCGCGCCGCCTGTCGTCCTCACCTGATCACTGAATACCCGTCGTGCCGCCAATCACACGTCTCGAGACCTCGACCGGTTAGACGAATAGAAATGAAAAAGGAATTCTCACCACAACAACGTGAAGAACTTCTCAAAGCATTGAAGGCCCGCTTTGAGAAAAATATGAACCGCCACAAAGGTCTCGAATGGGCAAAGGTACAAGCAAAGCTCGAAGCGAAGACTGAAAAGCAGCGGTCGCTGGATGAGATGGAAAGAACCGGTGGTGAACCGGATGTGGTTGGCCATGATAAAAAGACGGGTGAATACATTTTTTATGATTGTTCGCCGGAAAGCCCTCAAGGCCGCCGAAGTTTTTGTTATGACCGCGAAGCTCTGGATTCAAGGAAGGAACATAAACCGGCAAATAACGCTGTTGATATGGCTGCCTCCATTGGCATTGAGCTTTTAACGGAAGAACAATATCGAGAATTGCAGAAACTCGGAAATTTCGATTTGAAAACATCGAGCTGGGTGAAAACACCTGCTGATATTAGAAAACTCGGTGGAGCCCTTTTTTGTGATCGTCGCTACAACACCGTCTTCGTATATCACAACGGTGCAGAATCTTACTACGCGGCTAGGGGATTCCGCGGCTCGCTAAGGGTCTAACGGAAAAAGCTCTGACCTAGAAAGAGCTCGCAATCATTCCTTAAAGTTACCCTCGATTTATGGCTTCGGTGAGAGACGCTTGGAAGGCGGGGGTGAACGGTGGCCGCAGCGCCAACTCAGCTTCCGAAGATTTCCCTTGCCGGTAAATAGAACGTGCATGGCTGAAGGTGAGGAAACCGGCTTTCCCGCCATACGCACCCATCCCGGAGTGACCGATTCCGCCAAACGGTAGGCTTTTCGCTAAGGCGTGAGTTATGCAATCATTGACCGTCACCCCCCCAAAAACCGTCTGATCAAGGACAAGCCGCTCCTCAGCTTCGTCCTGTCCAAAATAGTAAAGTGTTATTGGATGAGGATGGTTGCTAACGTAGGCGATAGCATCCTCAATCGAGTCATAGGTCAAGACGGGCAGAATCGGTCCAAATATTTCTTCTTTAAGGACCGTCATAAGTAAGCGGCCGGATTGTTGACATTCGCGTTCGCGAGAACCAGTCAGTCAAGAAGGGAGAGATCCTTTTCATCATCGACCAATCCACTTATAAGGCAGCCCTGATGAGCGGAGCGCCGGCAATCAAGGGACGAGTTGACAGCATCGCCCGCGGGATCGGTGACACCGAGAACCCGGTCGGGCAGAATCTGTTGCAAAACGTCAATGCGACCTTCGAGTGGGTGCGCCTTGCGCAGCGCATTCCAGTCCGAATTAAACTGGTTGACGTTCCCAAATGGAACCATTCTTGCCTCGGGTATGACAGCCACAGTCAGGATCGAGCCCAAACCGGAATCGGAAAAAGAAGCTCACTTTGTGTTCAGTGAGAGCCGAGCCGGCAGGCCGTAGTGATGTGCCGTCCATCATTAGCTTTTATGGACGACCTCGAACGAGTACCCGTCAGGGTCGAATACATCAGCGGCATAGTATCCCGGATAGTATTCCAGTCGTGCACGGGGTGAAATATTGTCTCTGGCGCCGGCGGAGATTGCCGCCTTGTAGAATTCATCGACCTTGTCTTGATCGTCGGCAATAAAGGCCCAGTGAATGGCCGCTGGATCAGGTTTCCCTTGCTTTATCCAGAAGAATGCCCTTTTGCCATCACCAAATCCCCACAGATCGGGATGACCGTCTTCACCCGTGTACGGCATGAAGAATTTGATGTTAAGTGGCTTCAGCGCCGCCTCATAGAAGGCTAGCGAACGTTCGACATCGCTGACAGTCAGAATAATGTGGTCGAGCATAGTTCTCTCTCAAATCACTAGTGCTTCAACGGCTTTTTCGCCAGCAGTTGGAAGATTTCTTGCCGCGGATTTTCCGACAGAACTGAGAACCCCTGGTGGTCTTGGGATAGAGCCTCTCACCACGGGATCGGGCCGCTCGCGCCTGAGAACGTTCCCGTCGGACCGTCCGTGCCGAGAAGCGCGAGACGCACTGGCTCGCGAGCGCCGCTCGACACGTTGACGATGCGGGCTGCCGGCGCCTCGCGCAGGAGCGGCAGCATTGCCCGGGTAACGGCGACGACGCCGAATACGTTGGTCTCGAACACCGCGCGCAGTTCATCGAGGAACACGACGCTCGGGCGAGTCGACTTAGAGAACTCCTCGACGGACATGCCCGGCAGCCGTCGCGTATTCGAGATGGCCGCGTTGTTGACGAGCACGTCAAGACGGCCAAGTTCGCTCCGGATGCGCTTGGCCGCGGCGATGATGGAGTTCTCATCGGTGACGTCTAATTGGATAGCGTGTGCGTCCGGCCCAACGTCCTTGGCCGCAGCCTCGCCCCGCTCGAGATTGCGCGACCCGACCAGCACAGTGAAGCCGTGTGCCACGAGATCCTTTGCGATCTGAAGGCCGATTCCTTGATTGGCCCCGGTGACCAGGGCGACGGGTTTGTTATGCATAGGCAGCTCTTTTTTGTTCATTGAGCTGTGGTCAATACCGCCTCCGCGGCGCGACTCTGGGGTTCGCCTTGCGCTGCGTTCGAGATCGCTTCCCACGCCTCCCAAGTGGCCAGACGGTCGGTATAGGCAGCACGTGCCTCGGGAAGGTTCTTGTTGCCGAGCATGATTCGCAGCGGTGGCTCTTCCGCATCCACTATCTCGAGAACAGCATCTGCCGTCGCGTAGGGGTTGCCGCGTTCCAGGCTTGCTAAGCGCTCGAAGATCCGCTGCCGAAGGGGCTCGTATGCTTCCATACCATCAGCCCTCTTCGCTGACTTCCCGAAATCCGTGGCATAGGCGCCTGGCTCAATCAGGGTAACCTTGATTCCGAAGTCCTTAACCTCGCGTGCCAGGCTTTCGTGAAGCGCTTCGATCGCCCATTTCGTGGCGCAGTAGAAGCCGATGAGCGGCATCGACACAATCCCAAGGCCGCTGGAGACGCCGAGGATATGTCCGCTGCCTTGTTGCCGCAGCAGGGGCAGAGCGGCTCTGATGACTCGGACCATGCCGAAGCAGTTCGCTTCGAACAAATCGCGGATCTGCTGGTCGCTTGCTTCCTCTACCGTCGCGATCAGGCTGACACCGGCATTGTTGAGAAGAACGTCCAGCCTGCCGAAATGCCCGTACGCCTGCTGAACAACTTGCTGCACCTTTTCGGGATCGGTGACGTCGAGCCCCAGCGGCAGAACGGCATCTCCGAAGCGCTCCTTGAGGTCGGCGACATCTGCCAACTGGCGAGCAGTAGCCGTCACTTTATCTCCGCGTTTTAGAGCGGCTTCGGCCCAGATGCGGCCAAAGCCTCGAGAAGCGCCGGTGATGAACCACGTCTTATTCATTGTCAACATCCTTATATTGGTAGTTTATATTGGCAGTGTTTGAGTACACTGGCGGCGGATATACACGCGTATCTGAACACTGTCTAGATATATTTGAATGCTGTTTAGATTTTGTTGGAACTATGCCTAAAAAAAGATCGACCTACCATCACGGCGACCTGCGAACGGCGATGATCGAAGCCGCCGACGGCATCATCGCCGAGGGCGGCATTGAAGCCTTCTCGCTGCGCGCAGCCGCTCAGCGGGCAGGCGTATCTCCGGGAGCTCCGGCCCATCACTTTGGGAGTGCGAAAGGACTCCTTACCGAAGTGGCTCTTTTAGCATTCGAACGGCTTGATCGTTACATTGAGGAAGTCGAGGACAGGGACGATGTGGTGGCCAACGTACGCGCATTGAGTCTCGCGTTTGTCGCCTTTGCTCTTGACCATCCCGGTCACTTCCGGCTGATGTTCCGGAACGACCTCGTGAACCGAGATGATCCCCGCTTCCCGGCAATGGCTTCGAAGCCCGGGAGGCGGCTCGGTTTTGCCGTGGCCGCCTACCGCGGGAATTCCCATGTGGACTTGAAGCGTTTCGAGGATGCCGCTGACATGCTGTGTGATATGGCGACGTTGCAGGGACTCGCCCATCTGGTGTTGGAAGAGAAAGCTGCCCATTTCTTTCGGAAAGCGACTTCCCGGCAGTTCGTAAAGAAGGAACTGCCCAAGGTGCTTGAGCGGTTGTATCCGGATCGCAAGGTAGCAATCTCAGGAGAGAAAACCACGCTGGCTAAGTCCGACGCCCGATAAACTGCAGCCTTTGTCGTCCCTAGCGACCGAAAAGTCTGCAATCAGGCTTGATTGGCGCGTCTTTCTCTAAGGGACCACGTCAACCCGCTTAGAAACGACTACATGAAAACCAGAACTACCTTCGGGCGCCTCGTACTCGCTGTGCTCGGAGCTGCCCTTTGCCTTGCAGACGGAATGTCAGCGGCTGAACGGGCTAAAACTATCCGCACCAACGATCACAGAGCGAGTGCTATTACCGGGCAGTTAACCGGAACTTTTGGCAACCAAGTCGTGTATGGCGCCGGTGAAAACGTGACGTTGACGCCGTTGTTGGCGTCCGGCGCCGGTGGCCAGGCCACAACGATCAAAACCGATGCGGAGGGTCGGTTCGTATTCCGAGGTTTGCCGCCCGGTGAATACGAACTTAAGACCCAGCTGAATTGGACCACGACCTACATTGAGGTCTACGATGACGGCACTACCGACCGGATGTACGCCGACCATTGGAAACAGTTGGTTGCCCGGGTGCAGGTTAAACCAGGGCAGACAGCGCACGTGACAACTTTCAGCGAAGGCGAAACGCGCAACGCATTCTATGCGTATGGCGGCATCCTTTCCAAGGCTCACCATCCGCTGGTGAGCGATGATTGACTCGCCGGAAGCTCGTCAAATAGCCAATAGCCGATAGCCGATAGCCAAGGGCCAGCGGTGTCGCCGTGGCGCCGGAGCTGGTGCGGTAAAAAGCGGGATCGCTGAAAATAATTTCGGCTGGCGCGATGCATCACCGGGGTACCGGGACGTCCTACTCGACATGACTATCACTGAGAAGGCCTCGCGAAAGGCCGCTTTGTCCCATACCCCCGTCACCATCATCGGCGCCAGCCGCGGTCTCGGCCGCGTTCTGGCGGAAACGTTTCATCGTCTCGGCGCCCAAGTGCTGGTGGTGGCGCGGGGAAAGGCCGGCCTCGACGCCGTAGCGCGTGATCTGCCTGGCGTGTCGGTGCTGGCGCGCGACGCGTCGGCGGCCGATGCGCCGGACCGCGTGTTCGCCGTCCAGGCGCCGCGCATCTTGATCCTGTGCGGCGGCGCCATGCCGCCATGCCGCCCCTTCCCCGAGGTAGGCTGGGAGGAGTTCAGCGGCAACTGGAACAACGACGTGCGTATGAGCTTCCATTTCCTGCAGGCGGCCCTGAAGCGGCCCCTGGCGCCAGGGGCTACGGTCGTCACGATCACCAGTGGCGCCGTGCGTCAGGGCTCGCCGATTTCCGGCGGCTATGCCGGCGCCAAACAGATGCAGATCTTCATGACCGGCTATGCTCAGAAGGCGGCCGACCGCGCCGGCCTCGACCTGCGGTTCCTGTCGCTAGCCCCGGCAGGCCTCATGCCGCAGACGGACATCGGCGCGGCGGGGGTCAAGGGTTATGCCGCTTATAACGGCACCAGCGAAGCCGCCGTCCTCGAGGCAATGGGGCCGGGGCAGACGCCGCAGCAAGTCGCAGACACGCTGCTCGACCTGATCGAGGAGGCGCCGCCGGGCGGCAATTTTATCGTTTCTCCCGATGGGGTGGCGGCCATAAGCTGATGCGGATGGAGACTTCGATCGCGGTTCCCGATGCATCCGGCGTGCCCGATGCGTCCGCCGCCTTTTCTGCCCTGGCGGGCGCCATGCGCGGCGAGCTGAAGCGCCATTGCTATCGCATGATGGGCGGCGTGCATGACGCCGAGGACTGCGTTCAGGAGACCCTGCTGCGCGGCTGGCGCGAATTCGCCAGCTTGCGCGACGGGTCGGCGGGGCGGCCGTGGCTTTACAGTATCGCCACCCGCGTCTGCCTCGACGCCCTGCGCACGCGCCGGCGGCGGCAAACGCTGTTTGGCCCTAGCCTCGATGAGGTCGAGCCCGGGTCGGGGACGTGGGTCGAACCTTGGCCGGGCGGGGTTCCACCGTCCGGCCCTGAACGCGGGCCTGACATCCGGCTGGCCTTCGTTTCGCTGCTGCACGGGCTGTCGCCGCGCTCCCGTGCCGTGCTACTGCTACACGACGGCGTCGGCATGACGGCGGCGGAGGCGGCGGCTGCGCTCGGCATCAGCGTGGCGGCGGCGCGCAGCGCCCTGCAACGGGCGCGGACAGCTCTGCGTCAAGATGTCGTGGAGGCGGACGACGCCCCGGTAGAGGCCTATGTCGACGCTTGGAACGCGGGTGACCTCGGAGCGCTGATCAGCCTGTTGCAGAGGGATATCGTCCTAACCATGCCGCCGTGGCATCGCACATTCAATGGCCGCGATGAGGTGGCGCGCTTCATGACCGGCATCTGGCCGCGCTATGACGGCTTCCGCGCCGTGGCCGTAGTCGTTAACGGGCAACCGGCAGTCGCTGTCTACACCCGCCGCGGCGACGCGCCTTATCTGGCCCATTCCCTACATGTTTTGGCACGTAGTCGACAGGTCAGCGAACTCGTCCTTTATGCCCCGCCGCTGGGTGCGAGCCTGTTTGCAGCCTTCGGCCTGCCGCCAACGGGTTGATGCCTACCCATTCGCGCGATATTCTCTTCCAAAATGCGTTTGATCTCAGCGACCGTTTCTGGATTCCCCATTAGGTAGTGCCCTGCCGGAATGATCTTTTCTGATTCAGCTCCATCCAAATGAGCGCTGCTATAAGTGACGAGTCCATCTGAGCTGTCGGGTCCCAGGTCTACTCCGAGGTTTCCGATGATGCTGTGAAACGGAACCTCGATCGGTAAGGCAGCCAGACCGTTTATCAACGGATTTGGGGCAATCGAAAACAGACTGGTGGGGCCGCCGAGCAAATTCACTCGAGCGTAGTAGGGGTCCAAAATACCCGGGTTTTCTGCGGCCAATTCTTTCAGCGCGCGGGCTGGGTTTTTGGAACGTCGGATGAATTGGCTACCTACGGCGCCCAGAACGCCACTGGCCAGCGCGCTGCCGCGATGAGGGACGCTAAGAAAGATAACCCGATCGATAGAAGCCTGGTGTCGGAAGAAGAAATATTGCAGGAGTAAATCCTTTTCCTCAGCAGAGAGGGTCACGCTGTTTAGCGGCCTGGTCGCGAACACATTCCAAAGAGCGTCGTGTGAATCAGACACCAAAGTATGCGCCAGCAGTCCTCCCATGCTATGAGCGATAACCACGACGTGATGCGAGGCAATCGCGCTGCCTTCGGGATCGAATAGGCGTTGCGTGGTCTCCAGGTCCTCGCGAAGTTGCGCTGCGCTTTCTAAGACCGGTTGGCCGGTCGGATAAAGGAAAAACCACGGTTGATAATGCTCGAGAATTTTCGGGTCCGAGCAGAGTTCATTGGTCAGGTTTTGCCACGAAAGCGGCGTACCAAGCAGGCCATGAATGAATAGTATCGGAATCTTGTTGGGATCGTAAGGATGTATCAGATAAATGCCGGTGGCGAATTTTGGATCGTCAGGTCTTATGAACGATGCGAATGAGCTTCCGGCCACTTTCCGGGCGTGTGAATACAATACCGCTAACGTAGCCGTGTAATTGGCTGCAATCGGATCAGGACCGGCAGCGGATCGTACCACCATCGGGTCGAACGAATCATAGAGTTTGAGCAATGGGACTTGATTTGGGCGAGTTTCTTTGACGGCAGTTATTCCAAGCACGATGCCGCTGGACGGATAGTGTTGCTCTCTCGGTGTACTACGGCGGTTTTTCGTGTAGACCACCAGGGGTGTACCTTTCCCGGCGATTTTATATTCATTCCGGAGACCCATCTCGTGGATTGAGTTTGCCAGCAGCACTCGATCGTACTTCGCCAAATATTTGGCCGACTCAGCCTGCAAAGTGGGTGTCCAATTGACTTCTACGCGTTCTCCGTTCCAGCTCGTGTAGGTTCTGTCGAATTCCGGGTGGATCTGTGATGCCGCTCTATAAGAAATCTTAACCGTGTCAACGCATCCGGAAACGAGAAGACCAATAAGAATGCAGCTCAGGCGTAAGTTACCATTCATGGGGCTGAATAAACATATGGATAACCCGCAACTATGTAAACGGCCCAGCGCATAGCTTCTCGAACGCGTAGCCTGCCACCCGCTCATGGGAAGACGTCCCGCTAATGCATCGACGTCGCCAGAAAATCAACAACGCGCCGTTCTGACCAAGGCTCGCCGCCGCGGGTCAGATCAATAAATCCCAAATGGCCTCCCGATTCTGGCGCTTCAAAGAAGACAGAAGAATTTTGTTCTGCTTCCACAAAGGGAAAGCATTCCGGTGTGAGAAAGGGATCGTTGCGGGCGTTCAAAAGCAAAGTCGGGATGGTTACTCGATCCAGATACTGCCGCGCGCTCGATTTATTCCAATAATCCGCGGCATCTCGAAAACCATGCATCGGTGCGGTATAGCGATCGTCGAATTCCTGGAATGTCCGGATGGTTCGAATCCGACTCACGTCCAGCTGGTCAGGGAACCTGAGCGCCTTGGCTTCAACTTTAGCGATCAAGCTTTTGATAAAGTGCCGCCGATAGATCCGATTGCTCCAACGTTGATCGATGGCTTGCGCGCTTGCCGCGAGATCGATCGGCACTGAGATCGCTACCGCACCAATCACTGCCGGATGCGGGCTAGCTTCGCCAAGATACTTCAGAGTCAAGTTCCCTCCCAGACTGAATCCGATCAACGCGATCCGCGAATATTTCGTGGCGACGAACCGAATTACTGTCCCCAAATCGCTGGTTTCACCGCTGTGATAAAACCGCGGCAGCCGATTCATTTCCTTCCCGGAGCCGCGGAGATTCCACGCTAACGCATCCCATCCCGCCGCCTGAAGCGCGGTTGCCATCCCGCGAATATAACCACCCTCGGAGGATCCCACCAACCCATGCGTCAGAATCGCCAACCTGTCTTTGCCCGTTCGCGCCCAGTCGAGATCCAGGAAATCGCCGTCGTCCAATTCCAACCGCTCGTGCTCAAAAGCGATGCCCAACCGGCGTGGCAAAAGTGCAGGTAAAATCGTCTGGATATGCCCGTTGCGGAGGAAGGCCGGCGGCTGAAAACGAGAAGCAACGATGGGCATGGAGGCAGGCAAAATCGGCTACGCCGCCTGCAGCAGCAAATACTTCGGCGTACACGAGCCGGAAGAGGCCGGCGGTGCACCCGCCGAAACGCCAGCTAGCGGACCACCGATCACCCGTTCGACGCGCTCAAGGCTTGCTCAGGACAGGCCTTTCACCAATCACCCTGCTCCCCAGGGCGTCGCATCTATCCAAACGTATTCGCGTTGAACAATTGCGGGCGTCGATACGCGATGGAGGTGGCGCGCGGAATGTGTGCGGTGCCAACACATGGGTAACACAAATGGCCAAGACATCGGTTACACATTGGCCAAGACATGGGTAACAGTTGTGGCCAAGACATCGGTTACAATAAGGCTGTGGTATTAGGTGCCGGGGTCC
>Ga0185299_10002884_pt1 | contig 24754 bp, 27 predicted proteins | sample PaiPotPPA55metaG_FD_128002 | JGI IMG/M metagenome (GOLD analysis project Ga0185299, IMG submission 128002) | Iron sulfur acid spring bacterial and archeal communities from Banff, Canada, to study Microbial Dark Matter (Phase II) - Paint Pots PPA... ...
ATAATGGAAGCGGCGCCGTATTCACAGGATAGTTAGGCATCTTGGACCTCCTTCAATTCGCTAACGCGTGTTACCGGCTTTGAGCCAAACGCCGCGATTGGTGGCGGATTGACCACGTCATCTATAAGCCGTATATGGATAATACACCCTCGGGCCCAGACACACTAGGGGTTTCCCTAGGAATAAGAATCTACAGAAGCTGGTTCCCTCTGCGAGGGTACCATGCGTGTGGATTGGAGCATGCCGTGGAACCTCGATCAGTGGCAACCAGCCGATGAGGGCAATCGACTGATCATGGCGGTCCGCGCCTGCTGTGTTCCGTGGGGATCGAGAACACTTGCGAACGCGTGAAGATCCCGGATAAACGCGTTATCGCCGCCCTCCCAAGGCTCCGTTTGCACAACGAAGCGGCCAGCAGGAACCGGCGTATTGTTACCTCCTCGCGACGCTGCTTGAACCGAATCAGAGAACTCGGACACGCCCAAAACGAGATGATTTCCCATCGGACGCTCCGGCCACATCGGATGGACAAGTGGCACCCTGCGAATCGGGATTTCAACCTCTGAGTCATCTGGAAGGCCCGCGTATTGGTCGACTGACGCGCGAGTGAAGACCCCAATAATGTGAAGAAGGTCTTAAGTGGCTACCGTCTTACCCGGGGCCGATTCGATGGACGACCGGAAATTATCGGCTAGCAATCGCTATGTCGCTCATGGTGGCGCGAGGTTTCGAGACTTGCTTAGGTTCTCCGCCACACAGCGATTGCAGCGCATTCATGGCTGGCTCCAACTCTGGTTCGTCTTGCATGCGAACGTAGGACGCGGTTGATGACCGGCCTTTCCACACACTCATCATGAACTTCATAATTCGAAGCCCCAGCTCTTTCTGTTTTTGAGAATCGGCTGCCGAGAGTGCCTTATTGGTCATGAGGGCAAGTGGCGTCGAATATCTCGGACTCTACCCATATATAAGCACCGACTGTTAATGCTCGTCGATGACCGCCCAGGACAATGCCTTCTGGAACAGTTGCGGATTGAAGCCCGCTACATCCTGGTATCTTTCTTACGAGCCTCTTGATGTACTCATCGTCATCCTCGTCGAATATCTTGTCACCTACGGGAACGCTTTCAGGCTCACCTGAGGAACCATAGTACTTGCCAAGCTCCTCAATGAGCGTCGGGCCGTATGCGAGCCGTTCCACTCCCCGACCTGGTTTGTGCCGTGTCCGCGTCGGGGTCTCAATATGAAATTGCTCCCCTAGCCAAGTACGAAAATCGGTGACCACCTCGTCGTTGTTCAAGAAGGTAAGCGGATTGAGTTGCAGTTGGTCGCGGATACCCTCACGCTTAATTCCCTTTTGCACATACAGACGAACTGCCAGGTTTCGTTTAAGAACTTGAGTTATGAAGGCGGCAACAGCTATTTCCTGTTCAACCCACACCGAGCCTCGGACGTGCTGCGCATGACGAGTTGCGACTTCTCCCCGATGATGCAGTACCGCAACAAACGCTACGCACTCGTTTAGCCTACTAAGAATGTTGTTGGACAGCGCATCTAGCGAACTAACTTGCTCTGCGAAGTAGCCCTTGTGTTCGGTCAGGGAGTCGACTGCTTCGGCTAACTTATTACCGAGCAAGATTTCCTCGGCGCTCGATTGACCGCAACTTATGAAGACTATCGCCTTCTCGCCGTTCATGCGCCACCGTTCTGTGCTTGAAGAGTCTGCTCCTCAGCATCAACAGGCGAGGCGTTATACGAAACAGACGAAATGAGGACCATAAGGGCGCCAGTCGCGGCGAATGGGAGGCTACCGAAGGCCACGAGAGTGGACGGAAGCTAAACTTTGGGCGCCGAAGGAACAGGTATGCCACGTTGCATATACTGTGACGCCTTAGCGAACTCGCCCGAGCACATACTTGCATCGTGCCTTGGTGGCCAATTGGTGTCCAGTGATTTGATTTGCGCCCACCACAACACGCTGGCTAGTAAGGCCGACCAGGTACTCTGCGAGCAGTTTGAGTTCGCAAGGCATTGTCTCGATGTGAAGACAGGTCGAGATAAGCGCGGAGCGAAGTTCACTGGTTTATTTCGACCAAGCGGCAAAAAAGTCTCGATAGGACGGAATCGTCTTACAGAGGTCCTCGACATTAGAGACTCAGGTCAACGTATTGAAATCGAAGGTAGCGATTTTCCTCAGATTCATAAGAAGAGCAAACAAATCGAAGCGATGAAGGGCTCGCCCAAATTGATTTCGACGTGGATTGAAGAAAAAACAGAAAGATTGCGGGTCGATATTCAAGTCGGCGGCGAAGGTAGTCGAGGGATTCTCAAGACGGCGTTTCATCTTGGAGCGCACCTTATCCGAAGACGAGAGCTTAGTTCGAGGGGCCGCCAAAACGATTGGCCCACTCATATTTCAGAGCGGAGAGCTTGACGATTGGGTGCTATTTGCACCCTTGAGTGAGCGCAAGCGTGGGTACGAGTTTCACGAGGTCACTCTTTGGCCAGGGGATAACGACACGATTGCGTGGGTTGAGATATTCAACGTAATCTCATTTCTCGCAAAGATGCCTAATTTAGGTGTTAGTGGACCTACGCGATTTGTTCAGCAGACGCGGTCCGGTAAATTTACCTGCGAGTCGGTTGCGGATGCTAAGCCTGTGTGGCAAGAAGGCCTATCAGTTCCCTTGCCCCCTGAATACGGTCAGGAACACCTTCGTCGTATCAACGAAATCCTTATGATTGGCGAATGTAAAGGCGCCATTCAAAAAATCATAGAAAAAACCAAGGCTACGTCAAAATATGCGCAGCTCTCAGCAGATGATAAGAAAGCGATGCTTGAGAGAGCTGTGAAACAGTACAAGCCGGGTCACAAGATAACATCCATTGTCCACGAAGCGATGGTTGATTTTGCGACGCGGAAGATTCTTCTCGCAGCTTATGGCAAGGTATGAATAAAGCAACACATCCTCAACGAAATCAAACGCACCGCTGCAGCGAATGGTGGCGTACCACTCGGCAGGGCTAATGCCGGTGCAAGTTGCTATTGGCAGGGCGAGGGGGACGTTGCTTGGATAGGTTGACTTCAATAGTTGTGATAGCCTGGATGCTATCCCTTACGCTTTCTGCCTGCGTTCCGCCACAAGATCAGCATTTCCAAACAGGAGCGTATCCAGCGCTTACAGATGTTTACTGGTTTCAGGGCGTTTCGGGTGGTCCCGTTGCCGTTGACGCTGCTGGCAATATTTGGCAAGCGGACGAGGATATTGGCTCCGAGGAACCACGAGTCGAACTTATCACAAGACAAGGGAAGCTGACATTTATTCGTGATCCGTCCATCACCGACCCACACGCTGTTGTTATCGCTCCGGACAAGACAGTTTGGATAGCAAATGCAGGCGCCGAGTACTTCCCACAAGTTTATGCCTCACTGACAAGAGTATGGCCTACTCCCATGCGCAGCATCCGTTTGCCACACAAAACTGCGGATGTCGAAGGGATTATTTTCGAGAATAATGGCGCGGCGTGGTTTTCCGAAACCGATCTTAATCGAGTGGGCGTTGTCAGACCTAATGGCCGGATTGTCGAGTACCAAATACCGTTTGTCGCTGGTCCCCGGAAACTCTATCTGATCGATGGCGTGGAATATCTGTCAACGGCCATGCTGCGAAAAACCAGGTATCTTCGATGAATCAACGCACGGGTTGGGATGTCCTGTTGCATTGATTTGTGCGCCTGAGCATCAATGGGCATAGGAATGGGCGTCAAATGGTCGTCAATTCTCTTGGCCGAACCGTGACCTCTTTGGGACATGCCATCCACAAGATAGTTGCTGCTATCCACATTAATTTAGTAGTTGCTCGATACTTTCCACAGGTCTTTCACCGCGTGATAATCTTATTAGCAGCCAATGGCCGAACTAGAGAGTTATACATTGTATCTCACCAGGGGTTCCCATAATGTGAGCCCGGAGGTAGCGGCCGAAATTCTGCGAGCATTGGAAGGCGGGTGCTCAACTCTAACCATTCCCGTGGATTCAGCCATAGATGAAGATGCTAGCTGCATTCTAACGCTCAATGTAGCCCACGTAGTTGGACTAATGGTAACCTGTCGAAAGCGCGCATCCAACCTAGGCGAGGTTGTGACGCATTTACGGTCCCGGGCACCTTCTTTAGACTGATCCTGTTTCGCGTTGCTGGAAGTAAGCTCCAATATGTACAAGCGCGAGTTGAAGAATCTTAAAATTCCTATCGGCTTCGGCTAATCGGCGATTTCCGTTGAATGCAAATCGAATATATCTATCCTCGAGAATTCGCATGTCCTCAAGGCGATCTTTGGGCCGACCATTATTGCATTTTCGACAAAGCGGAATGCAACATTCTGTCGCCAGATAAATAAATGCTGTTTTACCCATGTTCGATTCAATAACGCTGCGAACTAATCGCAGGACCCAAACCGGTATGAGATGATCAATTTCTATCCGGCTGCGTTCAATCACCGCATTCACGCGTGCTTTGAGATCATCTGACATCTGGTTTCGCCAATTGCCAACTGACACCGTGACTCCGCTATCGCGAAGCCTTTTGTACTCCTGCTTGGCATCGGCGTATACGTCTGGATAATACTGCCTCAGCCACTCCCGGAGGTACGCTTGATTAGAGGGATCATTAGGCGCCCTAGCATTGCAAAAAGTACATCGTCCGTCGGCTTGAAGCAAATATTCATAGCGGATTCTTTCGTTTATGGAGAAACTGCGGGGATGCGCGAGTTGCTTTTCTTGCTCAATGTAAATAGGAGGAATCACCCCCGCGTAACTCCCGCCTTCATGAAACTCCTCATGGGAAATCCATCGGTGTTGCCAGTGGCCGACCGCGCAATATAAACCGATGTGGCGATGATGAGGAACAATCCTCACGAGCACGATGCTAGAACCACATCCAAAGACCGTACAACGACCGTCTAACGGCACGGGCAGCCGAAATTCCATTGGCTCGCTGGGCCACATCGGACTGGAAGTCTTGCCCTATGTCGGGATGCGTCCCCGCCGAACCTTTGTTCGCGAACAAAAAATAGGTCCGGCGCTTGTCGTCGTGGATGACTACCTTCGCTGATGTTCGGTGGCACCGGCCGCTTGGGAGCGTCAGACAACCTTTGGCATTAACGGAACTCGCTATGGGAAACGCAGACAAAGTATCCGTAGCCAGTTTAGTCAACCCGAGATGCGCAACTTATGGGAGCACGTTGAACGTGAGGTTCGCCGCTTTTTCTAGTTATCCGTGGAGTAAGAAATTGGGAAAAGACCCGCGCACTCTCACTGCTGGGTTCCATAGAGGTGTCAAGCAGCGGCTTCTAAATCTCCTAGCGCGTTGTAGGCTCTAAGAAACGATTTTGACGCGAGTATGGGCAGCGGTCTGAGGATGGGAGGCGCGGCTCGAAGAACGCAGCATGCGTGTCCGCCATAATAGTGACTAGGGTTCCCACGCCGAGGTCGTTTGCCCTCGCACTCGGGTTCAGTTTTGGTCTTATGTTAGCGACAATCCAAACTGCGAGCGCGAATTGCGATAATGCAGCGGCTAGCGTCAGGGCCGGACTGTTGTCACTGGAGAATGCAGAAGCATCCCACCAGAACAACGAGGATGGCGAAGCTCAGCCCGAATGGAAAAGTGCGCGCCACTTCGCAACGCTGTCGAGGAATCAGGTCCGAGTGAACTGCGACCTAAAACCGCCACATGTCGCGGCAGCGTCGCTTGAAGGTGCAGTGTGGATGACGGGAGCAAATTGGGTTTTGCACCCGACGATGAAGCCGCGAACGGCGTTCATGGCGACCTTCAAGACTTACGTGACTACGGTCAGTATAACTCGCAAACGTATATTAACCTTCAACTATTCGCAAAAGCGTTGTATAGGAAGTTAGGCTGGGGCTGGTTGCCAATCAATCCGAAGCCCAATGGAAAGAAGTGTTGAATGGTTCCGCTTTTGATTGCAGAGTCATGAGGATCCTGATCCTGCGAAAAATGCTTAATACGCTCGCTGGCGTTCACTGCGAGCGCTACCGCCTGGTGCAACAAAGCCGTCACATCTCGGTCAAGACTGACGTTTACGCCAAGCTTCTCGAGGGCCCCGGTGGGTCAATGCTTATGACGCGGCAGCTCGCATGGTCTAGCTTAATCGCTATCTGAAGGCGACGCGATAGCAGAAGCCTGTTTTCAAGTTCAGAAAAAGGGCAAGTAGTGTCCGTTTAGTGTGCACCTGGCCTCGCAAATGGTGGGCGCGAGAGGTCTCGAACCTCTGGCCTCTACAGTGTCAATTTGGTGCGGATGTCTGTCGACCATTGTCCATCAGTGTCGACAGGCGTCGATTTGACGGCCATCTCGATGAGTTTGCAACGTCTATCCGTGGCGATGACTGCCCATTGTCATCTACCGCCAAGTGCGCACCTTGGTGTGCACCGCCAAAGCACAAGATTTCACAGGTTCCTCGCGTCCGAATTGGCCGCCTTAGGTCATGGGCATATCAGCGAGGGGCTCGGATCAGAACGTCGGAACCGGCGCGCCCGTTTGAGTTTTTCAACATTCCGATCGGCCAAAGCGGCTGCTTCAGGGTAATGGGCAACCTGCAGAAGGGGCGCAAAACCCGGCAAAGTTCGGTGTTCGCCGGACACCTCCAGAGGTCCAAAGTTTTGGGGCCGTGAATTATTCGCTAGTATGTACGGGTCTTTGAGCAGCGGCTCATGTCTTATTGGTCAACCCGCACAACCTAGGCCAACGCAATCGCAATCGATTTCTTTTTGCTGATGCATGAGGCTCTCGCTTCCAAGGCTGCGTTATGACAGCAAAGCGTCTGCATCCCTCAGACCTCAGAGGTCTCATCGCCTCGCCGAGGCGCCGGCAACTCATCGAAAAAGCGTTGCGCACCTCACACGACGTGGTCTTGGCCGCGCCGCCTGGTTACGGAAAGAGCACGTTCGCACGCGTCTTGATAAGGGAAGATCCCTCGCTCGAGGTCCTTGAGGGTAGCGATAACCGAAGCTTGCATCCGAGCAAACGGTTTAAGCACGTAATCTGCACCCGGCTGGAATCACCCCCAGATACCGTGGACGCTCTTGTGATTGGGCCATCGGACCTTGGCTTCGATGCCACAGAAATTTGCGAGGCTTTCGGCCATTATCTCCCCTCTCGAGACCTCTTGCAGCAAGCAGAGTCTCTAGCGCGTGGCTGGCCGATTGCGATATTGTTGTTCGCCAAGTTAGCGCGCGAAGGAACGCTCTTCCATGCGCTTCAAAATTTTGACAGGCCATATTACGGCGCGCTCATCGACTACTTAGACCGACGGGTCCTTGCCCAGGCGACACGGCTGCAACGCAGGAGGCTCATACAAGATGCTGCTCTTGCCCCCTCAATGGATCGCAGCGATGTGTTGGCCTTGAGCGACATTCCCTTGGTAGCGCTATTGCTACGTCGCTCCTATGCGGACGAGTGCATTGCCATCTGCTCCGCCGCCGCGCACAAACATTTGCAAGCGGAAAACCATATTTCCGCCGCGCAGCTTTTTACGCTCGCCGATATGCCCGCGCAGGCTGCTCTCTCCCTCGAGCGCCTCGATTCGTTTAATGCGGAGAGTCTGAGTATAGGTGCAACCATACCGGCAGAACAGTTAACAAAGGCGCCACGGTTGAGGCAGGCTCTCAACATGACGCCGTCCTCCGAGGCACTCCAACGGCAAAACCGAGGGATAAAGGTATCGCTGGTGACGGCGACGGTTCATTGTGGAGAAAACGATATCACGTTGAGCGATAGAGAAGCTGCCTTTCTGCTCTCTCTCGCAGCTCAGCCCTCGCACACCGCATCGACCGCCACCTTATCAAGACTTACCGGTGGGTCATCGTCGGATCCGAAGTTAGCCAATTTGAAAGTCACGGCAAATCGCGTTCGCAGGCGTTTGGGCGCAGCGGATGCGATCATTTCCGTGCCTCGAGGCTATGCACTGAACGGATGTGTTGAGGTCGATCTTTCGCAGATCGAGCGCCTGTTGGGCGAAATTGGCGACACCGACATACCCAAGCAGATGCGTGAGCGACTGTGGGTGACGATAAAGCTCGTGCTCGTAAAGAGACCGCCGCGCTATCTCAATGCGACGTGGTTTGGAGTTGTGGAAAGCCGAGTCCGCGCCGTGTTAGGCCGAATGCTCCGGACACTTGCGGTTGAAGCATTAGATCAGCGACGCGCAGACGAGTTGATCGAAATATCAAATGCGATGCAGCAACTCAATCCCTGTGATGAGTACGGATGTGAACTAATGTTGCGAGGACTGTTACTGCGCGGTGAGTTCGCACGCGCTCGCGAAGAGTTTCACATATTCGCACGTCGGTTGGCGCAAGAATCGGGCGGGGAACCTTCGGCAGTGCTGACCCGGCTCGCAGCAATGACGCAGGGAGCATGATCAAAGAACACCTAGCGGACTTCGCTTTCGTCGGGAATCCTAAGATATTCCACATCGTAGCTCCCGCCGGCTTCGGAAAATCAATGTTCGCGGAATGTCTTGGTCAAAGGTTTCAGCGCAAGGCAGTATGCGATTGTGCGCAAGTTCGAGACAGAGCAGACTTGGCACGTCGCATCATCAGCGCAATCGGTGAGCTCGATGTTGCGGCGGCGCCCATCGCGGAACAACGCGTGACACTAGCAACGGCTTCAGCAGAGACGTGCGAAGCATTCCTCCGCGATCTCTGGTCTCATTGTCGCATGCAGGGTCTTCTCATTTTTGAGACCGCGGAAGACCTCTTACCCAATACTGCCCACATCAACCTCTTAACCGCGCTTATTGCACATCCGCTATCGGATGCCGCAGTTGCCATTTGCACCCGTGTTGAGCTTCCGTTGCGGTTAGCCGATACGTACGATCCGCATGAGGTTACAACTATCACTGCGGAACAGCTACGTTTTTCCTACGAGGAGTTCGCGTCGGTCTTCCGGGCAATATCGCTCTCTGTTCGGAGTCTGCGCGAAGCCTATGATGCTACGCTCGGATGGCCGTTCGCAAGCGTGCAGCTCTTCCAGCTCCTGAAGGGCTCGCCCGGCCGCGACATTGTTCAAGCGCTCCAGTCGTATAACGGCGCGATCACCGATTATATGAGCCGCGAGCTCATCGCATCATTGGGTGATCGGATAAAAACCTCCCTCATCCGTTGCTGCGCTCTGCCGCATGCACGTATCGAGGAAATTGCCCAGACCCAATCGCCTGCGAAGGCTCGGCAAATAGTTGCTTCGTTGCAGCAGTGCGTGCCGTTTCTTGCCGAGCAAAACGATAAAACGTATGAGGTGCACTGGCTGCTGCGCAAATACGTTCTTGAAACGTACCCGAGCGAGAGCGCTTTAGAAGTTCGTGACGCCGCTGAGAACGCGGCATCGCGTCATGACGCTGTTCGCGCGGCCGAGCTGTATCTTCAGCTGAACGAACAGGACAGCGCCGCCGCCTCTCTCGCGGGGACTGCCAACTATTTGACGGACTCGCCTAGCCTGCGGTACGCAGAGGCGCTGCGGCGCATCGACCGAAGCGTTCTGATGAAATATCCAAATCTCTGGGCCCTCTATACCATCATAGGACATGAGGAGATACAGCCGCTCTATGTGGAGGAGGGCGAAGCGATCTATGAAGGGATGACAAACAGGACACCAATTTCTTTGCGCGCCCCCGTCGTTGGGGTCCTATGCAATTGCTACAGCGAGCTTGGACGCTTGGATGACGCTCTGAGCATTATCGAAGATCTCGAGAATCGCGTGCGTCGCCGTCGCTCTGGTAGAAGCGCCGCAAATTCCGCGGCGCTTCTTATCGAAACGTTCAAATATTCGGTCTGCATCGAGCTGGGTCGCGAATTCGACGACATAGATGTGTGGAAGCGGTTCGGCGCACGCATCGAAGGCGCACCAACAACCCATGTGTCGTTTCTATATGCCTTGGAGGCGCACATGGCCATTTATCGTGGCGACCGCGCGCAACAAAAGGCGATCTTCGAGAAAGCTCTGCGCATCGCCGAGCTGCCGGCGCTGTCGAGATATCTCCAATACGCACTCTTCAACGCGTTCGTCTGGGCGTGGTTAGCCAACGATCAAGACGCGGACCGCTATTTGGAGGGCTTGCGGAAGAGCCTCGACTTTACAAGCCCAATACTCCGCGCGTTCGTACACCAGCTGAACGGTATCTCCCCCGAGAAGGAACCCGAGTTCCATTACAACGTGTCGGCGTGGGGTTCGTTAATCGGTGCTTTTGCGGCCGATGACGAGGAATCGCTTAAAATCAGGCTGCGCGAGGCGGTGGCCAGGGCGGACAAAGCCGGTGGCTTCGCTCTGCGCATCCTCGCGCGAGTCGCGCTGGCGGAGTGCGACGATGATAATCGAAAGGCAATGCTCGGAGAAGCGCACGGCATCGCGGCGAATATCGAATTTCCACGCTGGCCTGAGGCGGTTGAAGCGGTCAAAGAGGGCCGAGATGCCGGAATCCTCGCCGCTCTCGTTCAGCGCTGCGAGAACAAACGGCGGGACCTTGCATCCCTCATTAGAATCTCGGTTTTGAGGGGCACGGTAACCCGCGGTGGCAAGATAATCACGCTACCGCAACGCGAGCATGAAATCCTAACATTCCTTGCGCTGGAGCGACGTGGGCGACACAGGGATGAGGTATTGGATGCCCTCTGGCCGGCAAGCGACACACTAGACGCCAATAACGCTTTAAAAGTTTTCATCAGCCGAATGCGGCAACGTTTCAATGATCGAGCTGTTGTTGTCGCAGAATCTGGAACGTACCGATTGGGTGATTCTGTCCGCGTGGATTTGTGGGTGTCTGACAGAGACGGCGTAAGCAGTGAGTCAGGTAGCGTTGGACTACCTGGACTATACAAGTCTTGGTGTTGGGCTGGCGAACTCAAAGAGCACCTTCGAGTGCGGCAACGCAAGGAACCTTAAATACTCGTCAAAATGTGGAGCGAATACCGCTCCAGCTCCTCGCGGGCCGCATCTTTATGTCCCTCTGACACATCTGCTCGGACCCGACTCACGGTGTCTGAATTTCCCTCGACAAAAGGCGTGCACATCTCGGTAAGCACCTCAATGCATCGCTGCGCATCGTTGTAGTGAAGCGCATCGATCGCGAGTCGAGCTCCCAACTGGACCGCAAGCCGACCTAATCGTCGTTCCGTCGGCTCAAACCACTTCCAGGTTGCGAAGCGACATGACCTTCCCTGCGTCAGCTGCCCAAATGTGCGCCGGGCATATGAGCGCTCTCGCTGCGACCTAAATGGCAGCACTGCCCGGCCGCGCATGAAGCGCTCCAACTGGTGCAGATCGACCCGCGAGCTGCGCGTTAAGACGTAGCCATCCGAAGTGCCGGCGATCGTCTCGGAGCCTAGCTTTGCACGAACGCGATGGATGTATACCTTTGCCGCAGTCGTGCCATTCGGTCGCGACCAGAGGGCTTTCGCCAGCGTGCGGCCGGTCATGGGAGCGCTCGCGAGCGCGAGAAAGATCGCAAGCTCAAGCTCCTTATTCGTCAACTCAACTACGAGGCCGTCTTGGACTACACGGCCCTCGAAAACAGAAATACAGGTCAATCTCACCCTTCTTATGGTACGGGTCCCAGGGTATCAAAGCGGTTAACGGGCCCTGTTAACCGTTTTGTAACCGTCTCATTGGTATGATTTCTTCGAGGGCTACATCGGACCGGGTGTGACATGTTTCCCAAAGGAGAAAATGAAATGAAGTCCTTCCTACTTCACGCCACGTGCGCCGCGTCATTGCTGATCGCTCTGTCAAGCGTGGCGCTCGCCGGCTCTACCGTCGTATTCGTGACTGGGAGCGGTGCGTCGTCGAACCAACAGTATTCATCCGACGCCTACAATCAAGCCGAACAACAAGCCATAGGCAATGCGACCGCCAGCTGCGCCAGTTACGCCGCAATTTACAAGGGAACTGGAACCGTAACGCCATCGGCTAATACCAGCACGTACCGGCAAAACAACGGGTTGTTCGGTGCAACTTCATTTGCGTCTGGTACGTGCCAGATTGATTATCCCGATCCGACACCAGAGCCACAATGAGGCGAATGCACACATGAAGTTCACGCGTTATTTCGCATTCGCTTTCAACGGTACGGAATCAAGGCGGTCAAAGCTGACTCTCTTTGTCGGTGCAACTAGCCTGTTGCTCGTTTCAGCGTGCCAGAGCGGATGCGGCTCCGGCACGATACATTGGAATCAGCCACCAATTCCCCGGCCTCCGACACTTTACCACGCCTATGTCAGCACGTTCAACGCCACCATTCAGCGCTACGATGTGCCGATGTACCCAACGAGCGCTCCTAGCGCCACAGTGAGCGTGTCGAGCCCTGGTCTGATGGCCGAAGATCAGACCGGCACGCTCTATGTCGTGCAATCCTCAAACTTTGCGGGAGGCGACCACGTCGTCGCGCTTACTACCTCGTTTGGTTTTACCTCTAGCTCCACGCTATTCACGTTGCAGGTCCCGAAGGGCACCGGCCATTCCGAAGCACCATCCGCGGCTGCAGTGGCAATAGACCGCGCGGGTAACCTCTATGTTTCTAATCCCAGCGATCCGTCAATCAATGTGTACTCAGCCCCAGTAACGGGTTCGAGTACAATAGCCTACCGTATCTCAAGCAGTTTTGACATTCCGGGTGCGACATGTTTTGATCCAACCGGCGACCTCTTTGTTGCCGACGGGCCAAGAATTGTCATGATACCTCAACCTTACGTTACGAGTCCTCGGACATCATTTGCACTAACCCTCTATTCGGCAACGTCGGTTGCGTGTGACTCTGCTGGCAATATTTACGTTGGGGGTGGCACCGCGCACGATAAGATCGACGTATATCAACCGCCATACTCAGCCTCGAGCTCTCCCGCATATTCACTCAACTTACCCGGTTCAAGCCAGGCGTACGTTGCCGCAGTGAGCTTTGATCCGGGCGGTGATCTCTTTGCGACGATCATAGATAGTGGCAACGACCTTCTCATCGAGTACACGCCTCCGGTTACCGCGACTAGCAATCCATTCCTCATCTATCCTCTAAGCAACGCAAACACCGTCGCCGCAGGGCCATGAGGTGTTCATCATGGGAACAAGTCTAATGACTGGACATCCTAACTCAAACGCGGTAGAGGTAAGTCTTTTCTCTAGTATCGGCATTGGAAGAAAGGTTCAGGTTTACGATGCTTGGTTATTCGGCAATTCGCGCAACCACGATCGGAGTCATGGCTTCAGCTCTGCTTGTTATTGGAGTGGGTCAATGTCGCGCGGAGTGGCTACCGCGTAGCCCCTGGGAATCCATGGGCCACGGTATTTCATCCGCGGTCCAGTGTGATAACTATTCAGCGACTGGCAACACATGGGAATGGACGCTCTTCCTCCGCAACGATACACCTAAGACCTTAGAGCTGCGCTTTGTGGCGTTCGATCCCCGCTACTCATTCTCAATCAACGACACGCCTCCGGGCAGCGAGGGGTTCTACGGGGAATTTGCGTTCCGACCAGGAATGACCGGTGGCGAGGCCGCCGGCATGTACGGCTTTATGGCCCTAAAATGCTCCCCGGGCGTTACGCTGATGGACACAGTCGCCCCAGCACTTGGTTATAATTGGAGCGGCAGTTACGTTGGATCCAGCACTTCGTCTCAGTGACCTCGGTTCTCGCTGCTCGTTGTACGATTCGGCGAGTCGCGCGATGGGAGATATGCTCATGAGAATCGGACCTATCATTCGAACTCACCTGTGGCTCCTGATAGCCTTGGCGTGCTTTTTTATCACGTCGAGAGTCGCGAGCGCTGGCCTGAGTGCTACCTGGACTACTCCACGGTCAAGCGCACTCGCGACGTTGATTTATTCCGGCTTGTCCTACAACTTGACTTACGGCACTTTTTGCACGCCAGACGGTCAAGTCACCATAGTGGTAAAGACCTGGAACGGCGACGACCCAACCGGAGCAATTGCCCAGATCTACCCCCAGGCCCACGCCAAGCTGACCAACGGCAGCGGCGGCAGGTATGACCTCGCTCAGGGAAACGCACAGATCCAACCAGGTTGCTACCGCGTGGATTACGTGTTGGACAGCGATTATGTGGCGGGTAATAACGTGAGCGTCACAGTTTGGTACAATGGTAAATCCGCAGCGCAACCGACACCCAATCCTTACACCAACGGTGTCAGTCAAACGGGTGATACCATAAATGGTACGCTGCCGAATCAGGGTCAGCCAACCCCAAGCCCTACTAAAACACCAGCACCGACCCCACAACCTACGCCCAGAACAATGCCAACTTGTCCACCTGGTACTTACCAGGAATCAACGGCCGGCTCTACTTCTCCCGGACAAATCAGCATTACATGTGTCGCTCGTAAAACACCCCAACCTACGTCGCGGCCGACCCCAGCTATCGTTCAAGCGAACGCGGGCCACCAATCAGGGACATCATCAATATCTTCTGCACACGCCGGCCAGCGGGCCGCCACGGTTTTTGCACAACAAAATCAGCACATCGCAGACGTCGCGACATCAATTTCTGATCTCATAATCCCGAAGGAGTATGCGCCGCAAGTTTCAGCAACGTACCGCATCCCTCCACCGGATTTTTCTGACCCGCAGTTTTCATGCGCTGGTGGCAGTGTTGATCCGGCGATAGTACAGGACCTAAGGGACCTCACACATTCTTACAATAGGTACCGTGACATGGTTGATGATGACGTGCGTAGCTACAACGCAGTTGCGCAAGCCACAGATATCAAGGCAACCATTGACGACGCGTATCAAACATACATGGTTTCAAGTATCGCCGATGATGTGGGGATGTATCAAGATGACCTCAATTCAACCGTGACGCGTATCGCTTACGAGTGTCAGAAGATGAGGATCGCACAAGCTAATGCGGTACAGGATGCTTTGATGCAGCGCACTGCTCCAAACGTGATCGGCTTGGTCCCGGTCGATTCGGGCCTCGGTTTTAGAATTGGGATCCCCCAAGGCTGGTCTAGAAGAGACAACGATCCTTATGTTGTGTGGGCGCTAGTACGCAGCGATGGTAGTTGGAACGACGAAATCATGGTGTTTTCCAAACCATTCGATGGCGCGTTGAGCGGCTACGCTCGACAGTATTACTATACGGAGCGTAAAAGACCCGATGCCAGGTTTAGCCCAATCAAAGTAGCGACGGTATGTGGGAACCGCCCGGCGCGATTCTTTTCGGATGTGTTCACCAATGGGGCAGTTTTTGACATCATGTTAACTGTCTGGAGCGGTCGCGCTTACGAGATTAGATACATTCACTCGCTGAATAGCGCATCCACAACCGCACTTCGTGCGCTTAATACAATGTGCGTTGAATGATGCGGGCCCGATGAGAACCAGTGGACGTTCATCGCCGTTTCCACCTGTTTTGTAGAACAACTCAATAGGCACCCCAAAAAACTCGCAAAACTCGTACATGTCCGGGTATCATCCAACTAAAAGCGAGAGCGCATATGCAATCAGCTCAGTTCAATAGTCGACTCTTTTAGGCATGACAAAAGCAGTTATCAAACGAGCAGGAGCGCACTATAGAGCGACGTCGAAAGACAATGCTGATGAACCGTCCATCTTCCGATCGAAATCCATTTCCAGACATTCACCTCACCCTCGATCATCAGATTGTCCTTGGCCGACCGGCATCTCACGACGATCTTGTGAACGAACTTGCTGCCTTTCCGCGCAATGAGCTACTAGTCGTTCTATCAAATCTCAATCACCTTGTCGACGGATTTGCACTGGTAGGCGATCCCAGAGTCCAGTTGCCTCTGATCACCAACATCGGCGGCTCCTCAACCCTCGCGAGGCGAATCCAACAAGCGTTTACTGTTCATCGGGGCTCAGTTTTTATTTTTCCCGAGCAACTGTCGTCTTTGTGCAAGTTCGCACTGCTCTACTCCCGCGCAGAAAAATGGCCCGAGGACACAAACGAGCGCCTACTCCGCGCTATGCTCGTATACAACTATCTGTACGGCAAAGAAAGTGAAGCAGATCCAAACGCTTCAGAAGACGAGCGTCTGCTCAGCCTGGTAAAGCTTGAAATCGGTGGTGCGCCAAACCAGGATGATCGCCTGCAGAACATTATGGTTCGCTACGAACAATTTTTTGAGTGGGCACGCTCGGATACAGCAAAGATATCACCCAACTATTGCGATGTCGATACAGATTTTCAACGCTTTGCTGGCATGACGGTTGACGAGTACACCACGGCCATTTTTTCCGTCCTCGCCATCATGGAACCAGCTCCAACGTTCGAAAACCTCAATCCGATGAGAAGTCCAATATCCTTGGCGAAGGTACACAGCAGCTTCACGGTTCCAGCCTTCGTCAGGCGGTGGATTGAAGATCACAGCAACAATGCCAACGACGTTGCCCTTGAATATTCGCGTGAACAGCCGCTCCGCTATACGCTTGCTAGCCTTCACGGTCTGCTCAAGAAGCCGCTCGTCCAAATTGATGACGACCACTTCGTTGCTCCCAGCCGCAATTTTCTTGAAAATGCCCTAGGTAGCGCAATCTTTTTTACGCTCCTGGATGGTTACAACGCCGAAAACCAGAGGGAACAAGCAAAAAGATTTACGAGGTTCTTTGGAGAGTTTTTTGAACAATATGGTTTGGCTATAGCGCGAGCTTTTGGCGCACGTTCGAAGTCGCTATGCTTCGGCGAATTGCTTTATAGGGATGATAAGTCGACCGATATCGTGCTTTTTGAAGGCGAGCGCGCCGTATTCATCGAGGTAGTATCTAAGCGTTTCAATCTCCTGGCCAGTGTGGTATCTCGCGACCCTGCGTCCATTCAGAACGACTTAGAAGACATGATTATCGACAAGGCTGTTCAGCTTGAGCGGTGCGTGAAAGATTTCCGGTCTGAAAAGCTAATATTTGACGGCGTACAGCAACGACGAATCAGAAAGATTTATCCCGTGGTGTTGGTTGTGCAGCCAATGTCAATGTCGTATGGGGTCCGGATACTTATCAACAAACTGCTGAAGCAAAAAAACCTCCTTCAGACTACGTGCCCGCTGGAGGTGATGGAAATTGGAACATTTGAATCGCTCGAGCCCGCCCTGGGCCGAGGCATCAAGTTGTCAACCTTTCTCAACGCGAAGATGAAGCATAAGGTTGGATGCCGAGTCTCGGTGAAGAACTACATATTCCATTACCTGCCGGAGTTGCACGAGACCATGGCGCGGCAGCGTGACCGGTCGCTCCTAGCTTATCGACATGCGGCCTGGTTCAAACGCGCCTGCGATCTTGTAAAAACGTGGGGCATCCGCGAAGACTGATTAGGGGCTTGATCGCAAACAGGGCCTGGTCCTTCCGTACTTTACCTTAGCAGACGTATTCTCCCCAGAGGCGGAAGCGTACACAAGTCACGTAACACATGTCGGGATATTCCATAGGCCCGATACACTCTCTTCGGCTCAGTTGAATTAGTTCGCGAAGGCCCATCGAGACATTCCCTATCATTTGCCTTAAATGCGCCGCGCCTTTGCCCCGTGCCGCTTGAGGATGTCTGCGAGATCTCGCTTGCTGATCAGTTCGCGAAGCGCTGTGTCAACCAGACCGCTGAAGCTTACGCGGCGCCCCTGACGTCGTAAGTCAGCACGCACTCGATCACAATCTGCCAGCAAATCGGCGGGTAAGATAACGCCGACACGTTCAGTAACAGTCGATTTTTCCGCCATGTTGTTAAATTATTTCCGTGTTGTGTATTGTTATCCCTGGAGCACTGTTGCATACTAGCGATAAAACCGATATAATGTTCGGAACCCATTAATCGAGGATGAGTTAAATGGAAAAGCCTTTCGAACTTTCGGTGGTTGACGCACTTGTAGCCAATGCGCTTAGGAAGGCAGTAAGAGTTAAAACAGACGATGGGTCGCGATCCGCGTATGAGTCCGAGGTTATTGCGGGTACCTTACTGTGTAGAGTTGGAAAGCGCGGCTTAACCGGAAATGATCGGGCCACGTATCTTATAGCGGGATTTCGCCTGGCTCTCAGATTGTGTTGTAGGATCTTAGCAGATCCACTGCGTGTACATTCTGCCGGTATTCGAAGAGACATTAAGGATGCCGAGCATTGGCTTGATGCTTCCCGGGAGCTTTACCGAGCGTGCTCTACCGCGGAAGGCCCGCTTGCAGACTAACGCGCGAACGATTCAAAATGGAGTTCCAATTGTTTACGATGATCAGAATCGCTGTGCCTAGCACACCGCTTTCTGAAACTGGTCCCCAGTACCGAGAGTCCCAACTGCGCGACGACGGCGCATAAAGCCACAACGTCTTTAGTGGCAGCACGTAGTGCTTTGCCTGCCAGCTAGGCAGGCTGCGGCCAGCCTCATCCTGCGAAAGGCATTGACTTTCAGGCAACAGCTCGTCGTTAATGGAGCGACCAACGGACGCTCACCGACCTGCTCAGCACGCTTCAAGATTATGAGCTTCGAGACGCACTCGCACACTATACACTTTCTGGCGCAATGGGCACTTTGTTGGATGCCGATCGCGATGGTCTAGGTTCAAGTGACTTCCAAGTGTTTGAAATGGAAAGTCTCATGAGCCTGGGATCTAAGAATGTCGTGCCAGTCCTGCTTTATCTCTTTCATCGCATCGAACAGCGCCTACAGGGTCAGCCGACACTCATCGTGCTCGACGAGGCTTGGTTGATGCTGCTTGACTCTCTCTTTGAGGCTAAGATCCGTGATTGGCTCAGAACGCTACGTAAGCGCAACGCCGCCGTTGTTTTTGCAACGCACAGCCCAGCGGACATCCTCAACTCGCACATTGCAAGTACGATTGTTGAGTCGTGCCCGACCAAGATCGTGCTGCCTAATCCCGACGCTGCCAATCCAGCACTCGCACCGGCATATGCGGCACTCGGCCTCACTTCCAAGCAAATCGACGTCATAGCTAGTGCCATTCCCAAGCGTCACTACTACTACATGTCGTCGCAGGGCCGACGACTTTTTGATCTGGATCTCGACGATGTCGCCTTAAGCTTCGTCGGCGCGAGCGGCCCAGATGATCTGCGTGCGGTTCGCTCTCTGATGGCGGACTATGGTGAAACTTGGCCGGCCACGTGGTTAGAAAACCGCGGTCTCACTGATGCAGCCCAAACGTGGCTGCGCTATCGGATCGCAGCATCTGAAGACTCGGATCGGCACTCTACACCGTACGTGGCCAGCGGTTAACAAGAACTCTATGAATGCATAAGGAGCAGCTCATGTCGTTAAAGCGTTACTTGGTTGCCATAAGTCTTGCAGTTTCATTTACCCTATCGGTAGGCGTGGAAGGTCGAGCCAATCTTCCAGTTTTCGATCCGATCAACTATGCCCAAAACAAGCTCAACGAAGCCAACACGCTCAAGGCCACCATAAACCAAGCGACTCAAATCACCTATCAGCTGCAGCAGCTTGAAATGCAAGTGCAAGCTCTGAAAAACATTCCACGAGGTTTGTGGGGAGAGATTCAAACTGACCTAAGGCAACTGCAGCAGATTGTGCGACGCAATGGTGGGATCGCTTACACCGACTCAAACCTCGCAACCGATTTTGCGAGGACATATCCCGGCTTCTCAAGCCCAACCGACTACGCGCGAGCGTATCAAAGCTGGACTGAGAACGCTCTTGGCGGCATCAAAACGTCGCTCGAAGATGCTGGGCTTCAGAGCGGGCAGCTTCAAAGTGAAGACGATGTCCTGCGAAGTCTCCAGGCACTGAGCGATGGGGCGATGGGTCACATGCAGGCGCTTCAAGTCGGCAACATGATCGCGGTCCAGGAGGTGCATCAGCTACAAAAGCTGCGACAACTGCAGATGGCGCAGATCCAGGCGCAGGCCGGCTTTTTGGCAACGCAGCAACAGAGCCAGAGCAGCCAGTACGCAGCTCTAAAAGCGTGGATCGATAGCGTCAATAACCCATCCGTCGGATTCTAGCTCTTGAAACAAGAAACTCACGCGGTAAGCTCCATTGCTCGGAGCAATTTCACACACATTCCGACGCGCGATACGCTTCGGTTGCGGGTGATGTACTTAAGTTTGTGCGTTGGAATTGTGATGCTTGCTCTTCCAGCGCTTGCTGCAGCAGCGACGCCGTCAGGCTCTGGCACGCTTACCGACGTCGCAAACGTTTACAAGGCGACAAGCGCGGGTTGGATTTCTACGGCGCTTGAGTACGCTCAACACCTGTTCTTCGCGCTGGTGGCAATTGAAATTGCATGGACAGCGATCACATACTTATTGCAACGCGATAGCCTCTCCGACTTCGTTGCGCAACTCGTGCTCAAGCTCATGGGAGTATTCTTTTTTCTTGCGCTGTTGCAAAACGCCCCGACGTGGATGCCTTACATCATCAATAGCTTCTCGCAGGCAGGTTCAACGATTGCCGGCGGAGGCGTCGTACTTGATCCCAGTAGCATGTTCGGCGAGGGTCTAAAACTTGCAAAGAGCATGCTCGGTACTCTAAGCAGCCCCAGTTTCTTTACTGCGATCGTCGCGGTGCTCATTTCGGTTCTCTGCGCGATCGGAGTTGTGATTTCATTCGCGGTTGTCGCCGGACAGCTGATGGTGACGCTCATCGAGTCCTACATCGTTATTAGCGCTGGAATTTTCTTTTTGGGGTTCTCCGGGAGTCGTTGGACCTTGCCATTTTCTGAAAAGTATGTTGCATACGCGGTCAGCGTCGGCATCAAACTCTTCATGCTGTATCTGATCGTTGGCCTTGGCGAGACGCTTGCTTTGAAGTGGGCAACCCTGTTTACACCGGGAACCGTGGCCGCGCCGGACGTGTATATCGGCGTTGCAGGATCTGCCCTTATCTTCATGTTGCTCGGGTGGCATATCCCTGGTCTCGCAGCTGCATTGATGAACGGGTCGCCGATTATGACGCTGGGTACCGCGGCAAGCACGGTGGGTACTACTGTCGTGGGCGGGCTGGCTGTTGCCAGCGGCGGACTTGCGGCCGCAGGAGCACTCGGCACAGCCGGCGTTGCTGCTGCAACCTCCCTCGTCGGGGCCAGGGCTAACCCAAAGAAGGTTGAGCAAGTGCAAGAAGGGGCGTCGCCCTTCCCCGTGGGCGTGATTTCCGGAGATCCAAGGCAAGTAAGAGTCCCAACCGCAGAAACTACTCAGCTGGGGTCGCAATACGGACCCAATGAAACCCGAGGCGGTCATACGACCGCCGCGGCTGTAGGCACGAATTCAGAACAAAGCAGTGATTCAGCGTCACACGACCCGGCAAGAACTGGCGAAGGTGACAACGCGCCAAACTCACCCACGCGTGACGACCATTCAGCAGGTGCTACTGGCCCGGCGCTACTGCGGGAGCAAGAAACACAACTTCCTACTCCCCCTTCTCAAGAAATTCCGCGTTCCCGAACAACACCAACTTCTGGGCCGACAGGTCCTCGACCGCGGCGCTCAATTCTCGATATCTTGCGCAACATAAGACCGCCGATATTTCCCAATGACGCTGGTGGCGGCACGATTCACATACGTTTCAAGCATCACGATTCGGAGTAGTTCATGAGTCAGCACATCGCGGTTGCGTGCGCGCCGCCGAAGCCTCGAGATCGACAAGCCCCTTTGACCACGCGTGACTGCATACGTCGCGAGTTGGGGGCGTTGTGGGTAGCCCAAACGCTTCGAAATATGATGATCATCGGGCTCACGAGCGCTGAAACTGTAGAAGTGATCGACGATGTACTCGATCGCTGGTGCGCGCGCTCGCACATGGTTGGTGAGCCAACGGTGCGACAATGACCATCCCTGTGACAAGCCAACCTGATCCCTACCTTGACGCTCGACGCGAGTGGAATGAGCGTTACGGCAGCTATATTGCCCGTGCACGGAATTGGCGCTTCGCTGCCTTTGGATCAATTTTCGTGTCTGCGATCCTGGCGCTCGGAGTTATCTGGCTAGCTTCGCAAAGCAAGCTCGTACCATTCGTCGTCGAAGTTGACAAGCTGGGCCAAGCGGTCGCGGTCCGTCGCGCGGATCGTGCATCAAGTGTAGATCAACGCATTGTAAAAGCGCAGCTCGCCGCCTGGATCATCGACGTCCGCTCGGTCAGCTCCGACCCCATAGCTCAAAAGGCAGCGCTTGTTCGTGCCTACAGCACGGTTGATCAGTCAGGGGCGAGTTTTCTCAATGACTATTATAAGCAGAATTCTCCGTTTGACTCGGGCCAACAGCAAACCGTTGCCTGTTCGATTGACGAAGTGCTGCCGATTAGCGAGCGGACCTATCAAGTGCAGTGGACTGAGGATGCACGCGACTTGCAAGGTCGCCTCTTCAAAACCACCCACTGGCAAGCCAGCCTCGATGTCGGGTTCAATCCACCGACCGACGAGGTTGGACTGCTCAAGAATCCACTAGGCATCTACATTCACTCCATTAGCTGGACGCAGCATCTGTGAGCGCGACATGAAAATTCAAATGTTCTTACTTGCTGTCGCGATCGGCATCGCCGTCGCAGGTTGGCACTGGGCCGCTGCCGCTACGTCGAACACACCGCCGGCTCATCGTTACCAAAATCGGTCGATTGATACAGCGCCGCGCAACGTCGTCTGTCAACCACTCTTTGTTTGTGACATCGTGCTCGATCCGGGAGAGACAATTCTTTCTTTGGCAACAGGCGATTCAGTACGTTGGGTGCTCAGTACCGCTGGAAGCGGGCCGAACGCTGACACACCACATGTGCTGGTCAAGCCCACCGACTACGGTTTACGAACAAATTTGATCATCACGACGAATATGCGTGTCTGCTATGTGATCCTAGTGTCGACAAATCATAACTACCAATACCGGGCACGTTTTTACTACCCAATCGTAGCCGTTGCACACATCAAGCCGAACGCCCAAGCTCCAATGAATCCAGAGAACTTCGACTTTGCCTACCGAATGCACGGCGAACGAAGCATTATGCCGTTGCACGTGATGAACGATGGTATTCGCACCTACATTGAAGTACCGCAGGGACTTCAGGACCTGCCTGTTGTTTTTGTCATTGGCAACGACGGTTCAGATACGATCGCCAATTACCGTTTTCGCGGTCACTCCTTTATCGTCGACGGGGTGCCGCAGCGAATAGCACTTGTCCAGGGATCGGGCCGTAGTCAGCGTCGCGTCATCATCGAGCGAGTCAACTGACGATGCCGGACTTGCAGGATAGTGCAAGGAGAATTACTTCGCCTAACGAGCTCGAGCGAGATGGCTTCATTCGAATACGGGGCCGCATTCTTGGTAATGCGCGCATAGGTAAGAAGGCGGGCATCGCCGTCATTGCAATCCTGGTGCTGCTTCTCGTAGCGATTCTCTACGGCGTCACGCTTAACAAGCCGCATATTATCGCACTGCGCCAGCAATACGCTAAGCCCATCCCGCCGCCTCAGACGGTGCCATGGTGGCAAAGCCACAGCGACGCAGCGCACGCTGTAATACACAACCCTCCCACACCATCAACGCCCCAGCCCTCCGCGCTGTCCGACGGTATACCTAACCTCGCGCAAGCAGAAGCACCGAAAACTGCGATACCTGCTGTCTCGGGGCAACGCCCGATAAGCGCAGTAAGTGGGTCAGAGGCGGTCAATCTAAATGCAAAGTTTCCTACGATCCCGCTGCTAGCCGGGCAGCCAGTACCGACGGATGCAGAATCGCAGACGCCACAGCATTCGACTACAATACGCCAAAACATAAAAGAGGCACTCCTGCACGCGGCAATGACGTCACCCTCGCTCATCGACGGAGCGTCCCAAGCGACTGCTAAGTCACAGGGAAACGGTTTATCATCGTTGTTCCAGCTCAAGGCCGGCACGATTATTCCCGCGGCACTCATCACGGCAATCGACTCAGATTTAACGGGTCTGCTAACTGCCCAAGTTCGCCAAAACGTCTACGATTCAGTCTCTGGACAGTATTTGCTGATCCCTCAGGGATCCAAGATTGTCGGATCACATGATTCCCACGTTACTTACGGGCAAGAGCGTCTGCTAGTAAAGTGGACGCGCCTCATTTACCCTGATGGGTCTAGCATCGATCTGCAAGATATGGCCGGAGCTGATCTCGCTGGTCGTTCGGGCTTTGATGCTCAGGTAAACAATCATACACGCAAGCTGTTGCAAGGCGCGCTTCTCCTCAGCATCATTGGCGCGGGCGCGCAACTCAGTCAACCACAACAATCGGCCATCAATGGTTCGGCGCCGAGCATCGGACAGGTCGTCGCAGGGAGCGTAGGAAGCCAGATCGCAAGTGCAGGCGAGCAGATCACACAACGGCAGCTCAATGTAGCACCAAATCTGCGAGTGCCGGCCGGATATCAATTCAACGTCTTAGTCGATCATGACATCGTATTTGCAAGGCAGTACTAGGCCGCTAGACACTTAGTGCGATGAGTGGGATACTAACTAATTTAGAATAGCGAGAACAAACATGGCTCTCTTTCCAAAACAGCTGCAACCGTGGTACATCGGTGTTGATCTTATGGCAGAAGGGCTCCTCGATCCGAAGGAGGCTGCCAACTTTCTCGGTATTGGTCGCGCTAAGGTGTACGAATTTATGGCTTCGCTGGATTTGCCGTACGTGAAGCTCGGCAGATCTAGGCGTATCCCAAAGGTCGCCCTTAAAATATTTGCCGAGAAAGGATAAGCGATCATGCGGACCAGGAGGGGCGTTTCAAACATCCGACGACAGCTGCGGGT
>Ga0185299_10002887_pt1 | contig 24705 bp, 20 predicted proteins | sample PaiPotPPA55metaG_FD_128002 | JGI IMG/M metagenome (GOLD analysis project Ga0185299, IMG submission 128002) | Iron sulfur acid spring bacterial and archeal communities from Banff, Canada, to study Microbial Dark Matter (Phase II) - Paint Pots PPA... ...
TGGAGTCAGTATCGGTTTGGCGACTCATAATCCGTAGGTCGTAGGTTCGAGTCCTACCGCCGCCACCAGTACATTCACTTCACAAATGTCAGCCCATGCGGGACGGCGCCGGAAAACACGTAGGCGTACAGCATGACGATGATTCCGACAATGGCACCCAGAGCAACCGAATGCCACACCACAAATCGGAATATCGCTCCTTCGTTCCCGACTTGCTCGGTGGCGGCGGTTGCTATCGTAATCGACTGCGCGTCCACCATTTTGCCCATCACTCCGCCCGCACTGTTGGCCGCGCACATCAGAACCGGATCGATCCCGAGTTGCTGAGAAGTGATTCGCTGCAAACTCCCAAACAACGCGTTTGACGAAGTGTCACTTCCGGTCAGCGCAACTCCGAGCCAGCCGAGAAAAGTACCGAAGAAGGGATAGGCCCAGCCGGTTCGGGTGAAGGCGAGGCCCAGAACCGCATCCAGCCCCGAATAACGCGTTACGTAACCCAGGCCTAGCATGAAGGAAATCGCGATCACCGCCAGTCGCATGCGCACCAGAGTGCGCCAGAAGGTTTTCGCCAGTCGAAGCGGGCTCATGCCGAGTAGCAGTCCGGACAGGATCGCCGACAGGAAGCATCCCGTGCCGGTTGCGGAAAGCCAGTTGAAGTCGTACCGCGCTGCCTCCGGAGTCGGCTTGGTGACTACGGGAGCCGCGCGATAGACTGCGTTATGCAGGAGTGGGACATCCCAGCCGGGCGGGCCAGGCCGGAGTTTTCCGTCAGGGAGCACGACCTTGAAAGCCGGGGTGGTGGCCTGATTTATGGCCAACTTGATCTTAGGCAAACCCCAGAGAAGGACGAAGAGTGACAGGATGGCGAACGGCATCCAGGCTTTCAACACCTGGCCGACCGGATAAGACCGGACCATGTCATGATCACTGCTATAGCCGTCGAACTCCTTCGCGGCCCATTCTCCTCCAGCTTGGTCTGTGATCGGGGCGGTTGGCGGAAGTGGTGTTTCCTTTTTATCGTAGTCGAAGCGCCAGACTTTCTTTGGCTTCCAAAAATGGAGGAAGGCCACGGTCGCGACAATCGACACCGCGCCGGCCACGATGTCCACCAGGTTGCTGTCAACGTGGTTCGACCAGAAGAACTGCGTGAATCCGAATGAGAGACCGACGACCAGAATGGCGGGTAGCACTTCAAATGTCTCGCTCCATCCCACCATGGTTCGCACCAGCCAGAACGGCACGATGACCGCGGTGAAGGGAAGGATGCGACCGATCATGGCGTTGAGATCGGACTCCGGAAGCCCGCACACCGCCGCCAGCGTATGCACGGGAGTGCCGATGGCTCCCCAAGCCACTGGGGCCGTATTGGCAATCAGATTCAGAGCCGCCGCGTGGAAGGGCCGGAATCCGAGCCCAATCATGAAAGCTCCGGCAATGGCCACGGGCGCGCCAAACCCGGCGGCGCCCTCGATGAATGCGCCAAAGCAGAACGCCACCAGCAATACCTGAAGGCGCCGGTCTGGAGTGATGCCGGCGATCGATTCCTTCATGATCTCGAATTGGCCTGTCTCAACCGAGATGTCATAGAGAAAAACCGCTGCGAGCACGATCCAGGCTATCTTCAGCAGACCGAAGGCCACGCCGTACCCAAAACTTATTGCCGCAAGCGCCACCGGCATTCCAAAAAACACGACCGCCACGAACGCCGCCGTGAATGCTCCGGCAATCGCGCACAAGTGGGGTTTCACCTTGAGACCGGCGAGCAGTCCGAACAGCACAAGAATCGGCAGCGCTGCAACCAAGCTGGAAAGCCACCAATGACCGAAAGGGTCATAGATCTGAGTCCAGTGCATGGCTTCTCCTCTCAGCCTTCCGGCCAACAACGCGCACAAGAATCCACCAGCGGGGCCGTAAAAGCAAGGGAAATTGCAATGTGAAAGAATGGTTTCAGGGCTCATCAGCAATCAAGAAGGGCGCAAAGAATTGACAATCATCGCAGCCCTCTGGTTTTATCTCTCGTACTACGATTCCAAGACGCATCGAAGGACTTCTGCATGCTGGTTGGCATTCGGACCCGCGATTTACGCAAGATATATACATCACCGCCTCCTCTCGCCTCCGGTGGCGGTTTTGCGTTCAGCACCGCGCGCGGCAAGGGGAACAAACCGCCCAAGCCGCAGATCGTTGCTCTCGACGGCCTCTCGCTTGAAGTTTCACCCGGAGAGATCTTCGGTCTGCTGGGACCGAACGGCGCGGGCAAGTCGACGACGGTTGGAATCCTCACTACCCGCGCGCGACCGACTGGCGGCCAGGCTTGGATTGGCGAGCATGATGTCTGGAAGGATCAGGTCGCGGTCAAGCGGCTGATTGGAGTGGTAGCGCAGCGTCCTAATCTTGATTTTTCTCTCACCGCTCGCGAAATTCTGCTCTTCCACGGCGCCTATTTCGGCCTCGATTCACGGGAGCGAGCCGATCGTGCGGAGGCGCTCCTCGATCGCTTCAAACTCCGTGACCGGTCCGATCAGATGGCTCGCGGATTCTCCGGCGGCATGATGCAGCGTCTCTCCATCGCGCGCGCCATGATGCACGACCCCCAGATACTTTTCCTGGACGAGCCCAGTGCCGGCCTGGACCCGCAAACCCGATTGCTTCTTTGGGAAATCATCCGCGAATACAACCAGCGTGGCAAGACCATCCTGCTCACCACGCACAACATGGAAGAGGCTGACGCCCTGTGCCAGCGTCTGGCCATCATCGATCATGGACGCATGATCGCCTCGGGCACTCCCGGGGATTTAAAGGCTTCGGTTCCTGGTGGCTTTCTGCTGCGGTTACGCTTCGGCCATCACTCCCCTGAATTGCTGTTGCGTCTTCAGACCCTGGCGGGTGTGACGGAGGTGCGCCCGAACAATAACAACTCTGCCGACGTATATGCTGACCGCGGAGGCTCGCTGATTTCTGAGATTGCTAGTCTTGCCTCCGGCGCTTCTGTCGAATTGTGCGACGTCCACATCTCGGAACCCAGCTTGGAGAACCTTTTCCTGCACCACACCGGAAGGAGCTTGCGCGAATGAACTGGAAGACGTTTCTAGCCCTGCTGGCGCGCGATGTTCATGGCGCTCGCCGCAACTTCGTTCCTTTGCTGCTGCAGACTTTCTTGCAGCCGATGATGTTCGTGTTTATCTTCGGCCGGGTGATGGTGTCGAGCGGCTACATGCCCGCCGCATACAAGAGCCTGCTCTTGCCCGGGATCATGGCGATCAGCATGGTGTTCACGGGCGTTTGGGCGGTCGCGATGCCTCTGATCGCCGAATTTCAGTTTACTCGCGAGATCGAAGACCGCCTGCTGGCGCCGATTGAAATCTACTGGCTGGCCATAGAGAAAGTAGTTTTTGGCGCGATGCAAGCATTGCTTGCCGGCCTCGTGGTCATTCCGTCGGCGTGGCTGCTGCTGCGTCCGGGCGTGGAATTGAACATGCGTTCTCCGCTAGGCTTTGTCTCGGTTACGCTGCTCGTGGCGCTTTTCTCCGCCTGTGGTGGTCTTGCTCTTGGCTGCAGCATCAATCAGACTCATATCGGTCTCATGTTCAGCATGGTCTTGACCCCAATGATCTTTTTTGGCTGTGCCTATTACCCGTGGAGCGCGTTAAATCACTTTCCGATCCTGCAGAAAATCGTCCTGGTGAATCCCCTCGTTTACGCGAGCGAAGGCCTGCGAGGTACGCTCGTACCCCAGTTCCCGCATCTCTCGATGCCGGTTGTGTTGATAGCGTTGACGTTCTTTGACGCGCTGCTGTTGACGGCAGGGCTCCGGCAGTTCCACCGAAAGGCCGTCAGTTAGGTTGCAAAATCCTGCGGCGCGAGGACCTAACCAAGTTCAAACCGCTACTGCACTTTCCCGTCGGTGTCCATCAGATGGAACTCGCCGAGTCCCAGCTCTCGCACGCCGGATTCGATCTTCGCCCGATCGCCCACAACGATCCAGGTTAGGTTGTCCGGGCGCACCACTTCTTTCGCGGCTTGGTTTACGTCATTTGTCTTCAGCGCGTAGACTTTTTCCGCGTAGGTGTCGTAGTAATCGTCGGGGAGGCCGAATTGCACCATATCCACGATTGACTGTCCCAGGGCGTCCAGCGTCTCGCGCGATCCCGGAAGCTTCAGCGTCTCGTTTGCCTGAATTTTCGCGAGCTCGTCGGCACTCACCGGATGGTCGCCCACGATTCCGCGAAACTCCTTGTTCATCTCCACCAACGCTTCCTTCGTCTTGTCGGTTTGCACGGGCGCGACCGCGTAAAAGGGCCGCTGCGAACGGGCGTCGCGAAGAACGGTGCGCGCTCCGTACGACCAGTGCTTGTCTTCCCGCAGATTCATATTCAGACGCGCGCCAAACATTCCACCCAGGCTATTGTTCATCGCTTCAATCGCGATTTCCTGCGGATTCGCCCTCGGCGGCGCCACCACTCCCGCGATGATCACCGATTGCAGCGCGCCGGGCTTGTCGATCAGGTACACGGTGGATTTCGTCGCCACGGGGACGGTCTTCACATTCTTGGCGGGGACGCTTCCGCTCTTCCACCCCGCAAAAAGCTTCTCCAACTTTGGTGTTACTTCCTTCAGCGTCGTGTCGCCCACCACAATTAGCGTCGAATTGTTGGGACGCAGCCATGTGTCATGAAACTTCACGAGATCTTCTCTCGTCAGTTTCGCCACGCTTTCTTTTGTCCCGGAGCCGGTCAGCGGATTTCCATATGGGTGTCCCGCTCCGTACAACAGCCCTGGCAATACTCGCAAAGCCAGTGTCGCAGGCGTGTTTTGTTCGCGGTCGATTCCAGCGAGCACCAGCTTTTGCTCGCGCTTCACTTCGGTCTCGGGATACGACGGATGCAAAACTACGTCCGCAAACAGGTCGAGCGACGGGTTGAGTTTTGCGGCCAACGCCGAAAGGGAAACGAACGATAGATCGAGGTTTGAAGACCCGCGCAGTGTGGCTCCGAGCGTTTCCAGTTCATCGCTGATTTGGAGGGCGTTGCGCGTGCGCGTCCCGTCGGTGAGCACCTGCATCGCGAGGTTGGCAGTCCCCGGGGTCGCCGATGCGTCAGACGCGAATCCGGCGTCGGCTGCCAGCGTGAAATTCACCAGCGGAACTTCGTGACGCTCCGCCAGGATTACTTTCAATCCATTCGACAGCGTCGCCCGCTGCAGCTTCGGGAGCTTCAGTTCGGGCGGCGTGCCGGTATCCGGCGCTTTGCTGCGATCTGCGCCCGCGGACGCGGTCTTGTAGTCGGGAAACGGATCCACTTCGAGGATGTACACGCCGTCCGACAGCCACCGTTGCGCCGCCGCCCGCAGATCTTCCGCCGTCGCCTCTTGCACGCGTTTGAGCGAAATCTTGTAGGCGTCCGCGCTTCCCCGATACACCTGGCTCTCCGCGAGCCGATCCGATTTTCCGCCGAACCCTCCAATCCGCTCGATTCCGCGGATGAAGTTCGCCTGGTACTGAGCCTTGACGCGCTGCATCTCCTCGGCCGCCGGCCCGTTTTTCAGAAATCGCGACAGTTCCTCATCCAGTTCCTTTTCCACCTGCGCAATGCTCTGTCCCGGCCGCGCGGTCGCCCGGACGTAGAACTGACCTCCAATTTCTCTTAAGTCGGTGAAGGCCACAGCCTCGGTCGCGATCTGGTCCTCATACACCAGACGCTTGTAGAACCGCGACGATTTCCCGGAACTCAGGCAATCGCTCACCAGGTCCAGATAGTCGCCTTCCGCGCTGCCATATTCCGGAATGTTCCACACCTTGTAGATTCGCGCTTGCGGCACGCGGTCCTCGACCACCTGGCGGTGCGTCCCTGTCATCTTTGCTACCCACACTTGTTGGTGCGCCACCGGCGGCCCCGACGGAATGTCGCCAAAATATTTCTCGACCTTTTCTCGCGCGGTCTTCGCGTCGATGTCGCCCGCCAATACCAACACCACATTCGACGGCCCGTAATACGTCTTGAACCATTCCTGCACGTCCTTCATCGACGCCGCATCCAGGTCCGCCATGTCTCCGATCGTCGTCCACGAATACGGATGCCCCGCCGGATAAGTATTTTGCACGAGCAGTTGCCGCGTCACTCCGTACGGCTGGTTCTCGCCCTGGCGCTTCTCGTTCTGCACCACGCCCCGCTGGAGATCGAGCGTCTTCTGGTCGAGCGCGCCTAGCAGGTGCCCCATGCGATCGGACTCCATCCACAGCGTAAAATCCACCGCCGAGGTGGGGACATTCTCGAAATAATTTGTGCGGTCCGGATTGGTGGTGCCGTTCAAATCCGTCGCGCCGATTCTTTCCATGCCGTCGATGTACCGCCCCGGCGCGTGCTCGCTGCCGCCAAACATCAGGTGCTCGAACAGATGTGCGAACCCGGTCTTGCCCGGTTTTTCATTCTTCGAGCCCACGTGGTACCAGGTATTGATCGCCACGATCGGCGCCTTGTGGTCCTCATGCACGATCACGGTCAGACCGTTGTCCAACACGAAGCGCTCATACGGAATATCAATCTTTGTCGTTTGCACCGATTTGCTTTGCGCCGATTTGGTCTCGGCCGAACCGCTCGTCACGAGTGCGAGCACAAAGAACAAAACCACAAATTCCAACCGCATTCTTAAACCTCCGACCAGATTTCTCAGCCGCAGACCGATCTCGTCTCAGCTCTTTTAGACTTTGGAAACGAAAAATAGTTTACACCTGAGGTTTGAAACCCCTCCCCGGCTCCCATCGCCCCATGATCCGGATCAGCCCTCAGCGGTGTTATCCTAAGGCGGGATCACGCTGCCGGGCTGTAACCCCCCCATGTCCAATCCAAGGATGTCCGAAGCAAATACGTCCGAACAAAACACGCCCAACCCGGACGCTCCGGAACCTGCGCCAGCCACCGAGCCGACCGAATCATCTCCGGCCGAATCATTCAAAGATATTTTTTCCGAGTACGAGCAGAGTCATTCCCGCAAGAGCGCAGCCGGCAATCCGAGACGCGAAGGCACCGTAATTGCCGTGACCGCCGACTCCGTCGTTCTCGATATCGGATTCAAGACGGAAGGCGTTCTGCCCCTCACCGCGTTTCCGCCGGACAAACCGCCGCAACCCGGCGACGAGGTGCAGGTCACTGTCAAGGGCCGCGATCCGGAAGGCTACTACGAACTGACTCGCGGCACAGTCGAGCGTCCAACTGACTGGGCGTCACTGGAGAAAGCTTTCGAAGAGAAGTCGACAATCATTGGCACCGTGACCGGCGTGGTCAAGGGCGGGTTGAGCGTGGACGTGGGAGTGCGAGCCTTCATGCCGGCCTCGCGCAGCGGAACCCGCGACGCGTCCGAATTGGAGAAGCTGGTCGAGCAGGAAATCCGCTGCCGCATCATCAAGCTCGATGTGGCGGAGGAAGACGTGGTGGTCGATCGCCGCGCCATTGCGGAAGACGAAGAACGGGCCGGCAAGCAGCGACGCTTCTCGGAACTCAAAGAGGGCGATACCGTGCAGGGGGAGGTTCGCAGCTTGACCGATTACGGCGCGTTCGTGGATATCGGCGGCGCGGATGCCCTGCTTCATGTCGGCGAAATTTCATGGCGTCGCGTCAACAAGCCGTCTGACGTGCTCTCCACGGGACAACAGATTGAAGCCGTGATCATTAAGATCGACTCCGACAAACGGCGCATTGCGATCAGCATGAAGCAGTTGCAACCGCATCCCTGGGACGCGATCGCCGAAAAATATAAGGCAGGCGAACGGGTGCACGGCACGGTTACCCGGCTCACCGATTACGGAGCGTTTGTGGAACTCGATCCCGGCATTGAAGGTCTGATCCATATTTCCGAAATGTCATGGGCCAAGAGAATCAGAACTCCGTCTGACGTAGTGAAACCGGGCGAGACCGTTGAAGCCGTGATTCTCGGAGTGAACGCGGCAGAACGCCGTATCTCCCTTGGGCTGAAGCAGGCGCTGGGCGATCCCTGGGCGGGCGTGGCACAAAAATTTGCTCCGGGCACGGTGATCGAAGGGCCCGTTACCAGCCTGACGAAGTTTGGCGCCTTCGTGCAGCTTACCGAAGGCGTTGAGGGCATGATTCACGTCAGCGAAATCAGCGCGGAAAAGCGCATCAATCACCCGCAAGAAGTGCTGCGAGCCGGGCAAGTAGTCAAGGCGCAGGTGCTCGCGCTCGACCCGGAAAAGCGGCTCATACGCCTGAGCATGAAACAACTGGTTCCAACCGGTCTGGATGAGTACCTGGCCGAACATAAAGTAGGCGATATCGTCACGGGCCGCATGGTCGAGGTTTCCGAAGGACGCGCACGAGTGGAACTTGGCGAAGGCGTGCTGGCAACGTGCCGGATGCCAGAGGAAAGTTCAGCGAAGCCGGCGCAGGAAGACAAGCGCGCTGAACCGGATTCACCCTCATCGTCATCTTCGAATTCGGCAAAGCCTGATCTGTCGTCGCTCGGTTCCATGCTGCAGGCGCGTTGGAAGAGCGGCGCTGCCGCCGATGAGGCGAAGCCTGAAGGCATGCGGGCCGGGCAGATCCGAAAGTTTCGGATCGCAAAGCTCGATCCGGCGACGAAGAAAATTGAATTGGGGTTAGCGTAATCGCGGGTATCTTCTATTCCAGGATCGATTCCACAGGTCTTCAACGGCCCCCAATGGCGCCTTTAATGCGGATCGCAACTTGGTGGTCCTGCGCGACGATCAACTCGTTGCGATGCTTGACAAAATACAAAGGAAAAGTGCTCTCTATCAGATTGGCGGGCCAGGGCTTGGGGCGCCCCGCAAAAGAGTAGCGATAGCGCTGACCATCATCACGCTCGATCACCTGCAGCTTGTTGAAATTCTGGGGCTTTGGCAAAAAGAGCGCTTCGAAATCACCCTCGTTTGTTCTGTAGACAGCAGCTCCTTCCTGCCCTTCGAACGTATCGGTCATTTGCGACGGACTGACACAAGTGACGATGAAGGAATGGCTGATTAAGGTCTGGGCTAAGTCCATCGCGTCGGGATACGACGCATCGCTCTTTGCAAGGGAAGGCTGGTCCACATCGTTGCATCCGTGTAGCTGTTTAGTACTGCCCGCTGTTACTAAGCTGGGAACGACTACCAGGACTAGCGTTGTCACCGCAAGGAGAAGGGCTTCGCGTACCTTCATGGTTCACCTCGCATGACGAACCAAGCCAGGCCGCTTCTGTTATGGAGAGCTAACCGCCTGAGTTAGCCACCATGAGCGCGAACAACGCTGGCAGATAGATAATCGTCGCCCGCAGCAAGCGGCGCGCCGACGGTTTCGACGCGGGCGCCGTTGCCGGCAGTTGCGGATACGCCATTCCCATCGACACACGGAACAGCGCCGCGCCCATCAGGATGGCCCCAATAAAATAAACCCGTCCCGCCATTCCCAACGCAACCGGCAGAATGCTCACCGGAATCAAGGCCCCAGAATAGGCCAGAATCCGCCACACGGTGGACTTCCCATCGGAGTCCACTACCGGCAGCATACGGATGTCGCCTTGCTCATAGTCCTCGCGATAGAGCCATGCGATCGAGAGAAAATGCGGAAACTGCCAGACGAACATGATGGCAAAAAGGATCAGAGTCTCGACTTCCAGCTTTCCGCGTGCAGCAGTCCAACCCAGCACCACCGGCATGGCTCCTGGAAACGCGCCAACAAATGTGCACATCGGAGAGACTTTTTTCAGTGGAGTGTATACCTTCAGATACACCAGTGAAGTCAAGAACACTAACAGGCCAGTCAGTAAGTTGGCATAGATTGCCAGATAAGCGGAGCCGCCGAGAGTCAACGCCAACCCAACCGTTGCCGCGTGTGCCTTGGTCATGCGTCCCGAAGGCACAGGGCGCTGCGCGGTACGCCGCATCCGCGCATCCACGCTCGATTCGAGCACTTCGTTCAGCGCCGCCGTTCCACTCGAAACCAGCGCCACTCCCAACAAGGCATGGACGAGGCCCAGCGACCACGACGACACGCCCAACTTGTGAGCGCCAAGGAAGTAGCCGCACCACGCCGTAAGGACGATCAAAATCGTAACGCGCGCCTTCGTCAGTTCCGCGTAATCGCGCACCCGAGAAACAAAGTTTTGCAAGATGGCCCCCACGCTCGCCCGCTTGCGCCCTTCCGCCCTCATCCGGCAGTTTAGCTCAAACCGGCGTCACAGAAAAATCCCCACGGAACAGAGAACTCCGAAAGAGAGCATTCGTACCGCGCCGTCTGTTCAATGTCAAGCCAAAACTTTAAGCCAAAACTTTAAGACGACAAGCGCGTCCCGACATCAGATGCTCGCACCAAACGCAGTCGTTGGCAACTGGCAATGGCAACCCCAACTACTGACCGCCCGCAGGTCCGGCAACATTGAATGTCTCGGGTGGATCAAAATAGCACTGATGCCAAAGAGCTGCGTCGGATAACGTACCCGCCTTCCACTGTTGAACCGTCGGGAGCGTTGCGGCAATCATACCGCCATCGACCGAATCGAAGATCAACACGACTCCGGCTAGCTCCTGCGATTTGGCCGCCAGCTCCGCGTAGTTCTTGTCGAGCAAAGACTTGGCGAATTCCAGCTTCGCCCGCGCGCCGCTGTCCTTTTCGTTTTCCTGGATCTTTTGCACGGAGATGATTTTCACGTTCTTGCCCCGAAGCGGCTCCCAATCCCCCGGGAAGGGCGCAGTTTCCTCGCGCGTTACCTGAAATAGATCGGCCGCAACCAGTTTGGCACTCGCGCCGGCCTGCGGAATGTCCGAAATGCCCTCGGGCATCTCCAGGCTCGTGCGCCAGATCCATCCCCGCGACAAGCCGGAAATCCGCACATGAACCCAATCCACATTGAAATCCAGCATCTCGAACTCATCGTGCGCGCTCGCCAGAAACAACGTCTTGCCATTCAAGCTGGGAGTTGCAACCACCGGAGTTCCTGATTTCTTTATGGCCACCAGGTTCTTCGGATGCGCCTGGTTCTTGAGCACCTCCTCCAGACTCACGGCCTCGGCCTGTAAGCCGGTTGCTGTTCGATCAAGCTTCAGCGAATTTTTCGAATCCGCCAGTTGCTGTGCTGACAAACCCGCGTCCGTCGAAGATGAAAAGGTGCGTCCGGTGTCCGGCAACCGCGGCATCGGCGCCGAGATGGTCGGTTCCTGATTGCCCTTATTCTCAATTCCTTTTGCCGCAGTTGAGGGCCGCTTGGCCGACGTCGCCGACGGAGTGCTCCCTGGAAAACTCTCGCCAGAACTTCCGCCCGAACTCGCCGCACTGGGACTCGTCGCCAGCAGATCGGTTAATTGCTCCAGAAGATCGGATTCGAGCCGGCCATTGGACGTCAGCAGTTGGTATCCCGAATGAGATGGAATTGAATCGGTGTACCATGCCGTCACTTTCGTGCTCACCCGCACCAGCGATCCGCCCGACGCCGTCGAACTCACTTGCACGGCAGATTGGTAATACGCTCTCTGGTAGCGGTTCAAGGGATGATCGCCAGGCGAAGCGAACCCTTCCAATGCAGGCAGGCGTCCACTCATCGCTGGTTGCAGTTCCTTCAGCGCCTTTTCCACCGCGCTTTTCGACTGACGGTAAGTGCGCTCGTACGGGACTGCTTGCGTACTACCGCTCTGCGCCACCCCCACCAGAAGCGCGAGGAGCGGAAGGGTAGCCCGCAGCGCGACGCGAACGAATCCGCAGCTAGCGATTCGGAAACGCTGCCGCGTCATGGCACCTGCTCCAACTGGTCGCGTCGAACCCATCCATGCTGTCCGTCGTGCGTCTCCACTCCGTACCAGTAAGGCGTTGAAATCAGAATCATCACTTCGATGCCAGGCTCCAGTGATTTCAGCGTGCTCGCGGTGTGAAACGGAGCGGACTTGAGCGGCGCCCCGGGCTGCCTGACCAGTCGCTCCACCTGCCGGCGCAACTCTTCAACATGTTGTTCCAGCGATTCATCGGGCTGCTGCTCGTACACCGCCGACGGTTGCGGCGTCGCGGATGCCGGTGACGCAGACGATGTTTGCGGCGCTGCCGTCGAGGGCGGTGTGCTCAGCAGAACGGTCTCATCGCCCATGCCGAAGTTTTTCTTCGCCAGGCGTTCCTGCTTCGCTTGTTCGGCCTCGGCGTTTTCTTGTTTCATCAGCTCAACTGCTTGCAGGCGGTCCTGGATGTCCTTGTACTCGCTGCTTTCGACCGAGCCGTTCGATTGGTGCACGCTGTGCCGAAAATCTTCCACAAACAGGGCGTCAATTCGCAGGACGGTATTCTTGTCACCTTGCGGTTGCACCACATAGCGCACGGCCAGCGTTCCAACATCGCCGCTGTCTTTAAAATTTCGCGGATCGAGTGCCTGCTTCCGCACCTTGTAGAAGACCTTGCCGCTCTCCGTCCATGTCGGAAACACCGGTGTGGCCGTGGCCGCGACCGCGCCCGCGACGTATTCGTCTTTGTTGTATTCCTTGGTTCCCCGGATCAAAGTGTTCTGCGCCACGTCTTCGACAACCTGCGCGACTTCCGGCTCCGGCAGAGGAACGTTGACGATCAGGCCCGCGCCATACTGAAGAACATCCTTTTCGCGGCCATGCGAGGGGAGCGCCGCGGCAGTCAGCAAGAGAAATGCTGCCGCCACCCGGAGATGACATGAGGAAAATACGACAACTGGATTAAACAAAGCCCTACCATTCAGTCCCTCGCCACGAAAACTCTTGTCCCAGATCACAACCGGCTCCGGTGTCCCTGTGGCAAGAGTCTGATACGGTGGGATGATCGCTGTCAACTCGCGCCTCAGGCACTCGCGCCTCAGGCATGCTGCACCCATCCAGGTCCCCTCCTGCGGCACTATGTAAAGAAATGTAAAAGTAAAAAAATTGTAAAAAAATTGTAAAAAAATCTTGCAAACCCTCTTGCACTTCATCACAGCGGGTAGTAGTATCCACCCCTTGTGAGTGGTTGGACCACTTCACCGGAAACAATTTTGCGGTTTTTTTGCCGAAGCGGATGCGCCATGCAACGGAGATAACGCTCGATCGTTGCTTGGCTGCTTTCGTTTACGCGTTTCAAAAATTTCGTATTTGCAAGTCTATGAACTCGGCTGAGGAGTGCAGCATGCGTATGTGGGCGCAGTCTCATCTCTATCAGAAGCCGCAGCGGATCAATTCCGTCCTCGCCGCTGCTTTCGCGTTAATCTTTCTGATCTTGAGCGCCAGCCAGTCGGCGAGCGCGTTACCTGCCTTCGCCAGAAAGTATGGCCTGCGCTGTTCGGCCTGTCATGAAAGTTGGCCCATGCTGAATTACTTCGGCCAAAAGTTCAAAGACAACGGCTACCAGCTCATGAACGATCGCGATGCTCCGATCTGGCAGAATCCCGGATACTGGCCAGTGACTTTTCGCATCACTCCGATCTGGCATCGCGTCAGCACCGGCAAAGTTCCCATCGACAACTTCAGCGGCGACGGCGGCCAAACCGAGCAGCGGGTCACCTCATCGGGCTTCGATCTAAGTGGTCTTGATTTTCACACTGGCGGCACGTTGGAGAAAAACATTTCTTTCTACGTGCTCCCTTCCTCCAATAACGCCGCCTCTTTTCACTTCGAAACCGTCATGGGGCGGCTAGACAACTTGTTTGGCAGCCCTTGGCTGAACGTGAAGTTCGGCAAGTTTGAACTCGACAACCTGCTTTCCGAAAAACGTATCCTTACGCTCACTGCCAATGGCGGTATCTATGAGCTCTATCACTTTTTGCCGCAGGGTGATGCCAATATCTTTGGCCAAATCGGAGACAACCAACTTGGCGTTGAAGTGATGGGGCACTCCTTCAACGACCGTACGCGCTATTCCGCCGCCTTGCTCAGCACCAATAACGGCCAGGTCGGACTGCCCTACGGCTCCCAGTCTTACACCGGATTCTTTGCCGCCAGCCAAGCCTTCGATACTGGCAAGTTAGGTGTTCAACGACTCGGCTTCTACGCGATGGTCGGGCAGGCGGCGACCACCTATCTCACCAACGGTGGCAACGTTGTGCCCGGCTCGGGAACCAATAACAAGGGTTTCAGCCGCGAGGGCTTCGTGGGCCAGTTCTACTTTGGACAGCACTTTGATGTGCAGGTTGTGACGCAACACGGATCGGATAGCGCTTGGTTCGGACAAGGGTATGGCGACTTTCCCGATAACCCGGGCGCGATGTGCAACAGTGCCGCCGGCCCCGTACTCTGCAACAATGTCCCTGGCCAGACCGTGCTCGCCGCTGGCTCGCGCAATCCGACCTGGAATGGCGTTCTCGTCGAGCCTCATTACGTATATAGTCCGCAGCTCATCTTCCTGGCGAGATATGAAACGATGAGGATGTCGCAGCAAGCGAACGGGCCGGGATCGGTTAATCCTTCTAAATCCGACTTCGGCAACGTTAGCACCTACACGGTGGGCTACCGCTACAACCCGTTCATGACCAGCCGCGCTGGATTTGCCTGGCACAACGAGTTCAATCTGTTCCATCAGGTCGGGACATCGGGGCTGAGCGGCACGAATATCAACACGAGCGAAGTATTGACTGGATTTGATTTCGACTTCTAACCATGATCCGCCGGCGAACTCCGTTCGCCGGCGCTCACTTCGGTGCAAGGGTGCTGACTATGAACTGCTTGAAGCCAATCCGTTTTGCCGGCGCGATTCTTTTCACTGCGATCCTGGGGGTCGTCTTCACCGCGCCAGCCTCTGCCCAGGACGCGCCCGACCTGGGCCCGAAGCCGCGTCTTGTGATCAAGCCCATGGAGAGCCACATCGGGAATATCACCGGGCATGCCGCAGCCGCGAAGTCCGACTATCGCCGCTATTGCGCCGGCTGTCACGGTGACTACGGCGATTCCAACGGTGAGAACGCAGTTTGGCTTGATCCGAAGCCGCGCGACTTCACCATCGCGACTTTCAAGTGCCGCTCCACTCTTACTGGCACGCTGCCCACCGATGAAGATATCTTCAACACTATCGCGCGCGGCCTTACAAACTCCAACATGCCGGTCTGGAGTACCTTCACCAAGCAGCAGCGCGCCGATTTAGTGGCCTATATCAAGATCTTCTCACCCCGTTGGGAAAAAGAAAAAGCCGGCGAGACGATCAAGATTCCTGCCGAGCCCCCGATCACCATGGAGAGTATTTCCCACGGCAAAGCGCTCTTCACCAAGCTCGAGTGTTGGAAGTGTCACGGTCCGCACGGGGAAGGCGACGGTCCGTCCGCCGCGACCCTCACCGACAGCAAAGACAACCCAATTCGTCCCTACAACTTCGCCGCGGGAAAAGGTGACTCGCGCTTCAAGTGCGGCGACACCAATCAGGATATCTACAAGATCTTCATGACCGGCCTGGACGGCACGCCCATGCCTTCATTCGCTGACGTGATCCAGCCGAACGACGCCTGGGATCTCGTTCACTTCCTGCGCACGTTGCAGGTCAACCGACACAGCAAAGAGAACGAAGTTCTGTCGGCTGCGCACGGAGTTATTCCCCCGTACGTGGATAGAAACCCGCCGCCAGCCGCCGCCCCGCCGGCCGATAACAAGCCGCCCGGTGGCGCGAACTAGTCACGGACCTAGTCATAGACGAGGTCATAGACGAGGAGAGGAATTCGATGAAAGCTCAATACAAAAAATTTGCGGTAACGGCCTGTACGCTGATCCTGCTTGGGTTTGGTCTCTTGTACTCGACGCGTAAGACGCTTAATGTGAGCGCCGCAGCAACAGGCGGGATCACAGGAACGATCAAACTTGACGGCACGCCGCCCCACCAAAAGCCGATTGACATGTCGAAAGAACCGGCTTGCGCAAAGGAACACGCCAGCAGTCCGATTACGACGGAGACCGTCATTGTCGGTCCCAAAGGGGGCCTGAAGTGGGTTGTGGTGTACATCTCCGAGGGCCTGGACGCGGCTACTGCCAGCCAGGTGCCTCCCGTGAAGCCGACTTGGGATCAAAAGGGTTGCCAGTACATTCCGCACGTGATGTCGTTGGATGTGAATCAGCACTTCGAGGTGTCCAACAGCGATCCGCACTCTCACAACATCCACCCTCTGCCGGCACCAAATGGTGCGAATCATGAATGGAACCGGTCGCAGCCGCCGGGAACCCCGCCGTTCGACCAAGTCTGGGCGGGCCAAGAAATCGCGATTCCGGTCAAGTGCAACATCCACCCCTGGATGCATGGCTACATGGCGGTGGTGAAAGGTCCGACGGCAGTGAGCGATGACAACGGTTCTTACACCATCAACAACTTGCCGCCGGGCAACTACACTGTGACGGCCTGGCAGGAAGCCTATGGCAGCCAGAGCCAGAAGGTGACGGTCGGGGCGGGCAAGCCGACAACGGCTGACTTCACCTACAAGGCGAAGTAAGGAGTCGAATCAGTCTGGAGAGCGCCGCGGGACAATCCGGCGGCGGCTTTGAAGAAAGCTGACGAGGCCGGACGGCAAGTCCGGCCTGAGGACGAAGCATCATGGCGAAACTCTTTGCGATTACCCTCATCGTGATCACGATTCTTTCCGCGATTCCCATCGTCCGCAATACCTGGCATCCGATGGAGAACATCTCGACCCACGGTCAAGCCATCGACAACCAACTGGATGACACGATGTGGGAGGCCGGGATTTCTTTCATCCTCTCCCAGATTATCCTGGCGTGGTTCATCTGGAGGTTCTCTGGCGATAGGCCGGGCGAGAAGTCGAAGAAGTTTCCCGGCGGCGCAACCGGCCTCGTGGCGGCCGCGATTATTCTTGTCGGCGTGGAAGTGTTTGCCTTGGGAATTTTCGGAGTAAAAGCCTGGGGCAATATCTACTTCACACAGCCCGGCGCGGACGCCTTGCCCGTTCAAGTCCAGGCCGGGCAGTTTGCATTCTATTTCCGCTATCCGGGGCCAGATGGAAAGTTTGGTCCACTGCACGCCGACAAGATCAATGAGGCCAACCAGAACTTCTTCGGTCTTGATCCTGTCAGCGATCCGGATTCCAAAGATGACATCGTGACCGCCGAAATGGCCGTTCCCGTCAACAAGGAAGTCCGTTTGCTGATGCACGCCAAAGACGTCAGCCATTCGTTCTATGTTCCAGCTCTACGAATTCATCAGGATTTCGTGCCGGGGTTGGATCTCCAACTTCATTTCACGGCAACGAAAATTGGCAGGTATGAAATTGTGTGTAGCCAGCTCTGTGGCCTGGGGCATTACAACATGAAAGCATACCTTGATGTGCTGTCTCAGCAGGACTTTGACGACTGGCTAAAGAAAGAAGCGGCTATGCAGTGAGGTATGCAGCGAGGGTAAGACCGTCTGCACTGGTTGCGACGTAGAGATCTCTTTTCGAGGTGAGCACATGCATGATACAGCGCACGCGGCGGCACACCACGGGCCTCCGACGACTTTCATCCGGAAGCACGTTTTTAGCCTCGATCACAAGGTAATCGGCAAGCAATATTACGGTCTGGGCTTGGCCGCTGTGATCATCGGCATGGTGCTTTCCTGGCTGATGCGCATCCACCTGGGGTGGACGAACCTTGCGATTCCAGGGCTGCATTTGCTCTCCAAGACCGGTGCCCCCGGGGATGTGATGACGCCGGAGCTCTACCTTCAAATCATGACCATGCATGCCACCTTCATGGTCTTTTTTGTGCTTACGGTTGTACCTTTCGCGGCATTCGGCAATTTCTTCATACCCATCCACACGGGCGCAGAGGACATGCCGTTCCCGCATTTCAACATGATGTCGTTCTGGACCACGTTCGTGGCCTTCTGCGTCATGCTTTTGTCGTTCTTCGTGAGCGACGGGCCAACCCTGGGCGGTTGGACCCAATACGCGCCGCTCAGTGCAGTTGGATCGGTGGCAGGTCCCGGCCAGGGAGCGGGTGTGGTGATTTGGGCAACTTCTCTTGCTATCTTCTGCTTGGGTCAGCTGTTCGGGGCGTTGAATTTTATTCCGAATATTCTGGACCTGCGCTGTAAGGGCTTGAGCATGTGGCGGTTGCCGCTTCCTACCTGGGCGTGGTTCATCACCTCCTGCATGGGCCTCACGTCGTTCTCCGTCCTGATGCCAGCCTGCATCCTGCTCATTCTGGATCACGTGGCCGGGACGAGCTTCTTCGTGGCATCCAATCTGGTCATTAACGACCAATTGCAGCCGCACTCGGGTGGTTCGACTCTTCTATGGCAGCACCTGTTCTGGTTCTTCGGACATCCTGAGGTATACATCGCCATCGTGCCCGGGATGGGCATCGTATCGCATGTTCTCATCACCAACATGCGCAAGCCCATGCTCAGTCATCGCGTGCTGGTTCACTCCATGGGCGCCTTGGCGGTTCTCAGCTACATGGTGTATGGGCACCATATGTTTGTCAGCGGGATGAATCCCGTGTCGTCGATTGTGTTCTCGTTTCCCACGCTGTTGATTACGATCCCGTCCACAATCATTGTCTTGATTTGGATTGGGAGCCTTTACGGTGCGAAGTTGCGCATCAACTCAGCTTCGCTGTTTGCCCTGGCCTTTATTTCGCTGTTCATCACCGGCGGGGTGAGCGGCTTTTTCCTGGCGCAGCCCGCGATCCAGATCCTGCTCCACGCGACTTACTTCGTAGTGGCTCATTTCCACTTTACAATGGCCATCGCGGCGATCTTCGGCATTTTCTCTGGAACTTACTTCTGGTTCCCGAAGATGTGGGGACGGATGATGAACGAAACTCTGGGAAAGGTTCACTTCTGGTGCAGCTTCGTCGGCGTCTATGCCATTTTCATGCCGTTCCACTATTTGGGACTGGCTGGGAATGTGCGCCGCTACTCGTCATTTCCGGCGGATTACATGCAGCCATTAGTTGGCGTACACCAGTTCATCACGTACGCTGCGCTCTTCACGGGTGCAGCCCAATTGATTTTCCTTTACAACTTCATCCACAGCAGCTTCTGGGGAGAGCCTGCTCCGGATAACCCGTGGCAAGGCACCTCGCTTGAGTGGTCGACAACTTCGCCGCCGCCGTGGGATAACTTCGGGGGCAGGCATATGGTGGTTTATCACGATCCCTATCAATATGGCGTGCAGAGTTCAACCGGTGATTACGTGATGCAAGATTCACCCGAGCAGGTGAAAACCGAGCACGAAGAACCGTAAAAGTAAAAGAACGATCCTGCAATTTGTTTAAGGAGTGCAGTACCTATGGCAACTACGGTCAACGTGCCGCCGAAGGTTAAGCCGCGTCGCCCACGAGAGCCGGGACGTCCCGGCAACGGTGGCGTCCGGAATCTGGTTCCGAACGACGGCAACTTGCCTGCAGTTCAGGATTACGCGCCCGTTCCGTCAAAATCAGGGATCTGGGTGGTGCTGGCTGCCATTTCCATGTCCTTTGCCGCCTTTACCAGTGCCTTGGTCGTCCGGCAAGGAGCTTCAACGGATTGGCACCACCTTACCCTCCCCCCAGTTCTTTACTTGAATACATTGGTGCTGCTGGCCAGCGGCGTAACTCTGGAAATCGCGCGCCGCCGCGTCGCGGTCTTCATGGGCGGCCAGAGAACTTTCGATCTGAACCCTGCGCGCTGGTTGTACGTTACCGCGTTCCTCGGCGTGGTTTTTGTTGTCGGCCAATACGTGGCTTGGCTGCAGTTGCGTTCCGAAGGGTTATATCTCGCTACCAATCCCAACAGTTCGTTCTTCTATCTGCTGACGGCAATCCATGCGCTGCACGTGCTCGGTGGGTTGGCTGGCTTGACCTATGTGCTACGCAAACTGCATAGGGTTGTCCTGCGTCGGAGCACGCTGGACAGTTTTGCCTATTACTGGCATTTCATGGGCATTCTTTGGGTGTATTTGCTCGTACTGCTTTGGATGAAGATTTAATCGATACAATACAGGAGGCACCGTGAGCGAAGCACATTTAACCATGGGAGCACATGCGGCTCCACCGATGGAGGAACGCCCGTTTGCGATTCCTTCCAAAAAGCTGGCGATGTGGCTGTTCCTCATGTCAGACGTGATGACGTTCGCTGCCTGTGTGACAGCCTACGCATTCACGCGCAATGCTACTCCCGACTGGCCACGACCTTTCCACAGCGTAAGCGCAGTCTTCGTCATGACGCTCATTATGCTAACCAGCGGCCTGACTATGCTGATGGCGCTCAGGGCCGCCAAGGCAAGCGACAAGGCCGGAGCCTTCCGCTGGCTGATGATCACGGCCGCCGCGGGCGCTCTCTTTACCTTGCTGCACATCCGCGATTGGATGGGGATGATGAGTCAGGGCGTCGGCCTGTTTCACAATCCCTGGGGGGCGGCAGCCTTTGGAGCTGCGTTCTACTCTATCACCGGATTTAGCCTGCTGCACATTTCGGGCGGTACGATCGCTCTGATCGTAGTGGCAATTCGCTATCAGGGAGGCCGCTACAATGCCGACGATATCGAAATCGTGAATATTTTCTGGCAATTCGTGGGCTTGGTCTGGCTGTTTATCGTTCCACTTGTCTATCTGATGAACGTAGCACGCTGACCGAAGAACCGATCCGAGGAAATAAGGAGCGAAATACTATGGCGACAGCTGAAACACATGGAATCGGCAAGTATGTGGCCGTGTATCTCTGCCTGGTAGTCCTGACCGCACTGCAGTTCTACATCGGCTATCAGAACATCGAGGGGTCGGCGCTGATGGTGCGCGTGCTGACATTTGGCATCATCGAGTCGATCCTCGTGGTGGTATTCTGGATGAATCTCGGCTCGGAAAAACCGGTGTTCATCAAGTTCGTCGTCTTTTTCACGCTCTTCGTGCTCTTAACCTTCAACTATGGCTGGACCGACAGTTTCCGGATCCTTCTGTTCCGGGTTACAGGCTTCGGGCCAAGCTAACTACGGGGTGATCAATGCGTGAATCGCGCCTTCAGCTTGCACGGCTTGCGTTGGCAGGACTGATCCTGTTCCTGACTGCTGTGCCCGCTTTCTCGCAGAGCTGCTCGCTCTGTTATACCCAGGCGGCTTCCGCTGGCGCTCGCATGATTGCGGCGTTGCAAAGCGGAATTCTGATCCTTGTCATTCCTCCCACGCTCGCATCCGTGGGCATGATTTTTGTTGTGCATCACAAACGTAATCAGGTCAGACGGGAGGATGACGCGCCCGACTCTGACCGCGAGTGGTAGCCGGCAAGAACTTGCACCTGTAGAGACGGAGCTTGCCCGCCGTCTCCGGAGTCAACGACAATTGCCAGGGGCAACATAGCCGGCAAACCGTGCCTTGATCCAACTGATCTGGTCTGCGACCGACGCTCCCATCACGCCACTGGCATCGAGATCCGGATACTTCAAGAAAAGGATTCGGCTTCCTTGCTTGCACATTCGGGCTACGGTTTTTTCCGACATTTCCGGCGGTATGGCAAGGTCCGCCTCCCCACTGATCACGAGGAGTGGGCTGTGGACCGGCTTTTGGCCGGTAGTGTTTCTGCTGAAGAATTCCTTTACGAACCGATTGTTCTCCCAACCCGGTTTTAGCATTTCGTTCGTGAACTCCGGCTCGGTTTCGCCTCCACAGGTCTGCGCGACACGCTGGTATGCAGGAAGCGCCCCGTCTTTCAGTATGTCGCTCACCTGGAACTCCGGATAAAGCGCTTTGACAGTGGACGCCAGGACTAACAACATGCGATTGGAAGAGCCTTGCGCGAAGCGCTGATATGCCTCCTGCGCATCCGCCACACCCGAAGTGGCGACGCTGCCCAGATAGTTGGGATCGCGTACTTCACTCTCCGCCACGGCCACCGCGGCCATGCCTCCCTCGAAAGGTCCTAACGCGATCCACTTAGGCCCAATCTCCTTCACAACCGTGCGCGCCGCCGCGACCGAATAGATCACATCCAACGCGTTCGACTGCATGTCCAACACCGGCTTGCCGGAATCGGCTCCCAACCCGGAATAGTCGGTCGCAACCACGGCATAGCCAAGATTGGCGTACATCGCAAGGATCGGCCCAGCGCCGAGATTTTTCATCAGAGAGGGAGCGCATTGCCGCGCCGCCCCTCTGAACTCGTGCGCCCAGGCAATCACCGGCCATCCGCCCGCCGGAGGCTTGCCGTCCGGAATCAGTACCACGGCCGAGACGGCCACGTCTTCTCCGTTAATGGTCCGGGAGTGATAAAGAATCCGCAACGCGGACAACTCATACGGTAGGTTGTATTGGTCGATCGGTTCCGAGCGTATCAGTTCTCCGGGCTTGCCCGGCGGCAGCGGACGTGGTGTGTGATAAAAAATCGTCAGCGGGAGGGTAGGAGGTGGCCGGAATCCTTTGGCTGGCGTTGTGGTCTGAGCTTGCGCAAATTCTGGATTTCCGGGCAGTCCGGCCAAAATCAGAGAAACCGCGGTGACTGCCGTGAGAAACTTTCGGGCAGTGCGACTTCGGACATCGCGACTCGATGACCGGAACAAGCGAAGCTTTGCCATGTTGTCCGTACGGAATGGTACCACCGTAAGATTCCGAGATGCGACAACAGCGGCGCAGCTTTTCGAACGTTACTGGCTGTCTCGGTCCACACGGCCCCGTGCTTCGTCAGGAGAGCCACTCCAGCCTGAAGTCCTTGCCCAGAGCGGGATTTCGTCCGAAAACGGGAATGTTGTGCCAGTTAACTGCCCCTCGAGCGCGAACTCACTTGATGTCTAACTTACAAGTGATAGAATCCATTTCATGGCAAAAACACTAATTCAGTCCGTAGTCAAACAACTCCAGCTGGAACGTAAGCGACTTGAGAATGAACTTCACGGCGTGACCGCTGCCCTAACTACCTTCGGGAAAGTCTTCCTGCATGGCAAGAGTGGACGAGTGGCAACTCACAAGAAACGTACGATTTCGGCTGCAGGACGCAAGAGAATAGCAGCAGCGCAGCGGGCGCGATGGGCAAGGGTTAGGGCAGCCAAGAAAAAATAGGCGTGCCGGCCTCCCGTCTGGAAAGACGGGGCTTGCCCCGTCCCGGGACAGCGGCAAGTCTCTACGGAAAATCGACGCGGGGCTTCAGTTCGAGAGGTCCCTCACCAGCGCCGCCACAAACTCCGCAAACTCCCGGACGTCCTCTTCGGTCGTGTCGAACGAGCACATCCAGCGCACCACCGACTCCTCTTCGCTCCACACATAGAAGAAGTACCGCTCCTGTACCTTCTTAATCGCCTCGTGTGGAATTTGCGCAAACACCCCGTTCGCCTCCACGGGATAGACAATGTTGAGTCGCGGAATCTTCTTTACTTCCTGTTCCAGCAGTCGCGCCATCCGGTTCGCATGTTCCGCATTGCGCCGCCAAAGATCGTCCGTCAGCAGCGCCTCCATCTGCACCGACATGTAGCGCATCTTCGATGCCAGTTGCATCCCCTGCTTGCGCACAAACAGGAAATCTTCCGCCAGTTCCGGACGAAAGAGCACCACCGCCTCCACTCCCATCAGCCCATTCTTCGTGCCGCCAAACGAAAGCACATCCACTCCCAGGTCGCGTGTTGCCTGGCGCAGGGTTAGTTGCTGCGCCGCCGCGGCGTTTGAAATCCGCGCCCCATCCATGTGCAGGAACATCTTGCGTACATGGGCAAACCGCGCCAGCGCCTCCACCTCAGCCGGCTTGTAAACGGTTCCCATCTCCGTCGATTGCGTAATCGAAATCACCCGCGGCTGCACGTGATGCTGATCCCCAATTCCGTGATATGCATGTGCCACCGTTTCCACCGTCAGCTTCCCGACCGGCGCTGGCAGAGGCAACAGTTTGCAGCCGGTAAACTTTTCCGGCGCGCCGCATTCGTCCGTATAAATATGAGAGAGCTCGGGGCACAGCACGGCGTGAAACGGCCGCGTCAGCGCTTGCAAACTCAGCACATTTGCCGCCGTCCCATTGAAGACAAAGAAGACCGCTACGTCGGATCCAAACTGCTCCCGGAATTTTCCCACCGCCGATTCCGTGTGCGGATCATCCCCATACCCCACCACGTGCCCGTAGTTAGCGCGCCGTATCGCCTCCAGTACCTCGGGATGTACCGTTGCATTGTTATCGCTCGCAAAACTTCGGCTTGGTTTCATAAGAAGACAATTTAGCAGAACCGAAAACTCTTCGGAGCTTCCCCCTACCATGAATCTCTATGTTTGATCTAATATTAGTTGTCGACGAGTTCATCGCAATCGTCTTCCGCCGGCTGAGAAATTTCGCTAAGAGCGACCTAAGAGCGAAAACGAGCGACAATATGACTCGATGCTCCGCAAGAACGTCACCTCTGATTTTGACGGGCTCACTTCTGGCCGCGCTCCTTTTCACAACCGCTTGCGGCAACAGTAAGGAAGCTAAAGCTGCCGCTCCGCAAGCCATGCCGGTCAAGGTCCAAACGGCTAAGACCCAAAAAGTTGACGACACTACCGACTATGTCGCCACTTTGAAATCCCGCGACTCCGCCCTGGTCATGCCCCAGGTCGAAGGCATCATTACGCAGATCTACGTTCACTCCGGCCAGCGCGTCGTCGCCGGAGCTCCCCTGATGCAGATCGATCCCGCCAAGCAGGAAGCCACGGTCAGAAGTCAGGAGAACGCCCGCGCCGCCCAACTCGCACAGGTCAAATGGGCGCAACAGAATTACGACCGCGTCAGCGGCCTGGCCAATGCCGGCGTAGTGAGTAAGCAGGAACTCGATCAGGCGCGCGCGACTCTCGATGCCGCCGAGGCGCAACTGCACTCGCTCGAAGCTCAGGTCC
>Ga0185299_10002888_pt1 | contig 24701 bp, 12 predicted proteins | sample PaiPotPPA55metaG_FD_128002 | JGI IMG/M metagenome (GOLD analysis project Ga0185299, IMG submission 128002) | Iron sulfur acid spring bacterial and archeal communities from Banff, Canada, to study Microbial Dark Matter (Phase II) - Paint Pots PPA... ...
CTGCTTCGGCGAATCTTTCATTCAGTAATAAGGGTCGCTACAGTCTCCACCAATTACTTGCTTTTCAATCAATCGGAATGTCGAGACCGGCTACTTGGCAATGACAAAATCTGCACTCTCGCCCTCCGAGGAACTGGGGCCGATCCAAACGGTGGCGCTTGCCGGCTCAACCAGGTCCTGCATATCAATGTTCCAGAAGGCAAGTTCATCGCGTCCCACGGTGAATTCGACGCGCTTTGATTCCCCGGGCGCGAGAGCAACTCTTCGAAATCCTTCCAGTTGTCTCACCGGAAGAGCGACGCTGGTTCCGCGAAGGCGGACGTACAGTTCTACAACTTCATCGCCAGCGCGGGATCCAGTATTTCCTACCGTGGTGGAAACGCGCAGCGCCTGTGCCGTCTTCTGGTTGAGCCCGCTAGCGCTTATCTGGGATGTGCTCAACTCCAAAGGAGAGTAACTAAACTTGGTATAGCTGAGACCGTAGCCAAACGGAAAGAGCGGCGCGTTCGGTTCGTCCACATAACGCGAATGATATTTTTCGTCGTGGTTGCCGGGTGGATGACTCAGATCAACGCCGTCCGCAGGACGCCCGGTGTTCAGTGCGTCATAATAAAGAGGTTCCTGACCCACGCTGTGAGGCATGGAAACGGTGAGCTTTCCGCTCGGACTTACATCTCCGAAAAGTGTTCGCACCAGCGCCGGGCCAGCCTGCACTCCGGGGAACCAAGCCTGCAAAATCGCGGGGACGTGACCTGCGGCCCAAGCGAGGGTCAGTGGGCGGCCGCTGAAAACGATCAACACCATCGGCTTCCCCGTTGCGGCCACTGCTTCCAAAAGCTGTTGCTGATTTCCCGGCAGGCCGAGATGGGCGCGGGAAGCTCCCTCGGCGCTCATCCACAAGGCGTCTTCTCCAACAGCCATGAGGACGACGTCCGCCTGTTTGGCAGCGGCAACCGCTTCTGCAAAGCCGTTATCTTGGGTAGTTAGAATCTCAGTGCCTTTGGCGAAGAGTACTTGCCGGCCTGATTGCTGCATGCGAGCTGTCAGCGCCGTTCGCAACGTAACCACGTCTGCCGCATTTCCACGCGCTCGCCACGGACCCAGCATATCGGATGCACTATCGGCTAAGGGGCCAATGAGGGCTATCGTGTGGACATCCGGATCCAACGGGAGCAGCGGTTTCCCTCCCGATTTTTCGTTCTTCAGAAGAACAAAAGAACGTTCCGCAACGGTACGGGAAAACTCCACATCGGCGGGATCGAGTTGGGGCACGCCACCGGTTGCCGGTTCAGGAGCGTAGGGATGATCGAATAGTCCGAGCGCAAATTTTATGCGAAGCATGCGGCGGGCGGCTTGATCCACGGCGCTTTCCGGAACGGCTCCGGAGCGTACGAGTTCCGGCAAGTACGGGGAGAACAGGTTGCTTTCAAGATCGATGTCGAGGCCAGCAAGGATGGATTTGCGCGTGGCTGTTTTGCCGTCCAGGGCAATGCCGTGGGCGATCGTTTCCTTCATCGATCCATAGTCGCTGATCACTATTCCCGGAAATCCCCACTCCTGGCGAAGGATGTGTGTCAGGGTAAACCAGTTGGAAGTGGAGGGCACACCGTTGAGGCTATTAAAGGCACTCATGACCGACCCGCTGCCAGCCTTCACGGCGGCGTGAAACGGCGGCAGATACACCTGCCGCAACGTGCGTTCGGAAATCTCCACCGTGTTGTAGTCTCGCCCCGCCTCGGCGGCTCCATATCCAACAAAATGCTTCACGCAAGCCAGCATGGATTGGGGATCGTCCAGGCGAGCGCCTTGATATCCGCGGACGTAAGCAACCGCCATGGCGGAGCCAAGGTACGGATCTTCTCCCGCTCCTTCCACAATGCGGCCCCAGCGGGCATCGCGCGCGATGTCAACCATAGGCGAAAACGTCCAGCGGATGCCTTCTCTGCTGGCTTCTTTGGCGGCGATACGTGAAGCTTGTTCCACCAGCGAGGGATCCCAGGTCGAGGCCATGGCTAGCGGTACTGGGAAAATGGTCCGGTATCCGTGGATTACGTCCAATGCGAACAGGACCGGAATGTGCAGACGGGATTTCTCGACGGCAAGCTTTTGCAAGGCGTTGGTCTCCGCCTCCCCCGTGACGTTCTCGAACGAACCCACCTGGCCGTTGACAATCTGCTCGCGATAGTCGGGAGGCGCCCCTCCAGGCCCGTTGGATCTGTCGGCAGCGCAATGTACGATTTGGCCAACCTTTTCTTCCAGCGTCATCTGGCCGAGCAATTTGCTGATCCTCTGCTCAATTGCGGGATCGTCCACCCGTGGCGCTAGCGCTTGCGCTCCGAGAAAGCAGAAGGGCCACGAGGTAGCAACAGCCAGAAGCAAAACACGAAGCGAACGCGTTTTGGTCGCCATGTGCCGGATCCTCTCCATCGGACTGCCTCGATCAGGCAGACGTTAAGACGTGCAAGCGGCCATGGGAACCTCATCGCCTCACCATGCCGCACTCACCCGGGGATACAGGGATCACCTCTGCGATCTTCCAGAGGGTCGTTCCCGACTAGGGACACTATCAGAAAAACCGGTATTCTACAAGAAAAACCTGGTATTCCAACAATACAATGAGGTGATGTGCAGCGAGCCGTTCTATCCAGTAAATTCGAATATGGAGGTAGGCTTGCGGACAAGGTTCAGATTTGAGCGACAATCTGGAAGCACCTTGGATTTCCCGAGAGTCAGTGCCGTGGCCTGGCAGCGGGCAGCACCCGTTCGCGGGGCACAACTCCTTGTCCTTCCTTCACAGTGTAGAAGCGATCGGCCACCAGATTGTCTACGGTTTCCCTTTCGCCCGAGGGCCACAGGATCTCTACGCGGTCCACGTGGTCGTGGGAGCCGAGACCAAAGTGGATTCGAAGGTCGTTCTGCGACAGATAACTTCCGCCGCTGCGGACTTCGTCCACTTGAACCAGGTCGCCCGCAACAGCTTTGACGCGCGCATTCAGTGCCAGACGATTGCTCTTAGTTCCCGCGAGTTCGAATCCAATCCAGTGGTTACGGTTCCCGCCCTCATTGCGTAGGATCATCGGCTTGCCATCCAAATTCTCGATGACAATATCGACGTGGCCGTCGTTGAAGAGATCGCCGAAGGCTGCACCGCGGCTGACCTGCGGGATCTGGATCGCGGGCCCGACTGCCTCGCTGATATTGCGAAACGTGCCGTCGTGCCGGTTCAGGAACAAGAGTTTTGGCTCCCGGTATCTGGCCCCGACATCGAGAGTGTCCACTTGTGGGTACACATGCCCGTTCACCAGAAAAAGATCCGGCCAACCGTCGTTATCTAAGTCGAAGAATGCGGTGCCCCAGCCAACGTATGAAATGGTAGGCGCCGCGACGCCCGCCTGGAAAGAAACGTCGGTGAAGCCCATCCCGCCATCATTGCGAAACAATGCCGCGTACTCCTCCGAAAAGTGGGTGACAAAAATGGACAGCCGGCCTGTATGCAGATAATCGCCGAGAGCGACTCCCATGCCCGCTTGTTCCGAGCCATCCTGGCTCACGGCTGTCCCAGCGAGAAATCCAACTTCCGTGAAATGGCCCTTCCCATCATTGCGATAGAGGAAGTTTGGTGTGGAATCGTTGGCGACAAACAGATCCAGTCGACCATCATCATTGAAGTCCGACCAAACGGCCCCCAAGCCGTAATAGCCGTGTGGATCGTCCACGCCGGCAGCCTTCGATACGTCCGTGAATGTCCCATCCCTATTGTTGTGGAAGAGGCGGTCGCCAGCGCCTTTCAAGCCTCTTGGACCGCACTGCACGGCAAGGCCGTGATACTGGCAGGTCTTGCTCGAACCGAATTTGGGAAGGTCCTCGAGATGGAAGTCGACGTAATGAGAGACGAACAGGTCCACCCATCCATCGTTGTCGTAATCCCCAAAAGCCGCGCCAGTCGCGTACTGCGTGTCGCTGAGGGCCGCCTGTTTGGTCACATCCGTGAAGGTGCCGTCGCCATTGTTGCGGTAGAGGACAACTCCGCCGAGACAGGTCACCAGCAAGTCCGGCCACCCGTCGTTGTTGTAGTCCCCAACCACCGCTCCCATGGCGAAACACGGATCTCCCACGCCCGCCTTATCGGTCACGTCGGTGAATGTCCCATCGCCATTGTTGTGGTACAAAGCGCCGCGAGCCTTCTTGCCGGCAAGCGCCATCTCCACGGTCGGTGCATTTGTAAAGTAAATGTCGGGCAGACCGTCGCGGTCATAATCAATCAACGCCACTCCGCCGCCCATGGACTCAACAATATATTTCTTGTCGGATGACGACACATGTTCGAATTTAATGCCCGTGGAATCGGTGATGTCCACGAGTTGCGGCAGATCACTCGCCGCTTGCTGGCTCGGCGCCGCTTGGCCGGGGAGTCGTATCGAAACGCCAAACAAGACTAAGAGAACGACAAGAACGCGCGAAAATCCCCCGCATAAAGACAAACAGAACGGCGACTTGGTTTGGGTCACGATGGAGGGTACGGCGGCGTGGACATGGCCGGCCTTCCTCCGGGCGGCGTGGCGGCCGGATGTTCCTTGTCCTTCAACTTGCGGAATTGGTCCATTTCGCGCTGAGCATGATCGCGCTGGTTCAAGCGGGCAAAGAGCAGGCCCAACTGGTAGTGAGTATCCGGAGAATTGGGGGCCAGTTCCTCCGCGCGCGTCAGGTGTTCCTGCGCCCTGACATAATCTCGCTCCAGTAAGTAGAGGGTTCCCAGCAGCGCATGAGTTTGGGCACGTTGAGCGTCGACGGCAATCGCTTTCTCCAACTGAGAGATAGCGCCGCGATTGTCACCCTGATCGCGAAAAATCAAGGCCAACTGATAATAGGCCTCCGCTTGATTTGGATCGAGCTTGACGGATTGCTCGAAGTTGGCCCGCGCGAGGGGAAAGTCACGCAGACTGGTCTCGACCATCCCCAATGCGAGGAAGGCAAGTGGGTCCTGGGGACGCAGTTTTGTGAAATTTCGAAGGGTGCTGCGCGCCTCTTCCGTATCGGCGTTCTGAAGTTGTGCAACGCCCAGCAGATACAAAGCCTCCGGTTCGTCGGGCCGCAGCTTTACAAGCTGTTGGGCCGCATCCACCGCTTCCGCCGTGTGTCCTGCATGCAGGCTGGCCGCAGCGAACTTGCGCAAAACGTCCGGCGAGGTGGGCGCGGCGGCACGGGCGCGGCCGAGAAGCTCCAGGGATTTTTCCCACTGCCCCTGGCCGGCCAGCGTACGGGCCAGAGCTTGCAGGGCGGTGATCGAGTGTGGGTCCAAGTCTACCGCTCTTCGAAAATCCTTTTGGGCCAGCGCAAGTTCACCCTTGCGTTCCCGCGCCCGGCCCAGCGCAAAGAACAATTCAGCACTGGGAGCCTGCTGTTTCTGGGCCATTTCGAGGATAGTGATAGCATCGTTTGTAAGATTGAAATCTAAAAGCACTTCGGCGAACTCCACGCGGAGTCCTGGGTTTTTCGCCGCGCGCGCTGCGATCATTGGAGCGAGTGATCGAGCATCCGCAACTCGACCTAATCCCAAATAACTAGCTGCCAGAAGAGGTAATGCGGCGTCCGGACGACGCCCCCCAGAAATTCGTTCCAGCGCGTCGAGGGCGTGCTGAAACTCATTCTCCTTCAAGTACACAGCCGCCAAGCTGCAGTTAACCTCCGCATCGCCTGGAGCCAGACGCGCTGCGTCCAGCAGAGTGGCGACTTCCTTGTCTGTTTCGGCTTGAGCGTGGAAGACCTTCGCCAAATTCAGGTAGGCCTGTAATAAGTCCGGAGCTAAGCTGATCGCCCGACGTAGTAGTGTTTCCGCCTCGGCAAAGCGTCTCTGCTGCAAGCGGACGCTTCCCAGCAAGCTCAAGGCTTCGGCATTCTCAGGATGCCGGGTCAACACGTCCCAGAGCCGTCCTTCGGCGTCGTCCAATTTTCCAGTTTGAATGAGCGTAGCGGCGCCAGCCACCTTCTGCGAATCCTCATCCGCAGCCCGCGATGCGGCAAGAACCGCTGGCACCGCGAAAAGAGCCAGCGTGCAAACGGCTAACTTTCGCCACGTCGAGCGAGCTACGAGTTTCCACGTGTACGACTCGCGGCTAACGATCACGGCTGCTCGGTCCCCCGTTCTTTCTCTTTCAGTTTTTGATAATCCTGGAGAGCGTGTTGAGCATCCGCCAGCCGCCCATCGCGGCGGTACGCGGCACTCAACTGAAAGTAGTTGTAGTCTTTGGTGGGATCCAGGTGCACGGCGATTTCCAGTCTTTCAATCGCGGCTTTTACCTCCCCTCGTTCGAGCAGAATTTTGCCCAGCTGGTACTGAGCGTCAGCATAATCCGGCTTGTCGCGAACCACCTCGGACAGCAAGGTGAACGCCTGATCCTTCTGTTGCTTCATAAGGAGGCCATAAGCCAGGTGATACTTGGCCTTGGCATCTCCCGGATGCGCCTCCAGCTCTGCGCGAAATTCGCGCACCGAATCGTCGATCTTCCCCTCCCGAAGCAGAATTAGCCCCCAGCCAAAATGCGCTCCTTCGATCTTGGAATCAAGCTCCAGAGCGCGCGAAAATTCGCCGATCGCCGGAGTGTACTGATTTTGATCGGCATCGGCTTGGCCGAGAAGAACATGGACTTCGGCAACATTCGGGTTCTTTTCCAGCATGCGGCGGAAAACGCCCGACGCGGCCGCAGAGTCCCCAGTGCGAACCAGGGACACTCCCAGCGCATAGAGCAGCCCGGGATCATCAGGAAGATCCGCCAGCACCGGCTGAAACACCGCAACGGTCTTGGCAAACTTATCGGTCATGAAGTAACTCACCCCGAGCGCGTTCCGCGCCTTGGCATCGTCCGGCTGATGGGCAACCTCACTTGCCAGAGGGCCGATAGCTTCCTCGAATCGCTGGGCGCGGAAACTGGCTAAACCCCAATTGCGGTCAAGCCCGGGCAAATCCGGCTTCCATTGCGAGGCGTTGCGAAAGTAATCCGCTGCTGGGGCATACCGTTCGCCTCTCGCCTGAATTACTCCCAGGTTGTTGTAGGTATTCGCCAGGATCTCAGCCAGGGTTGCGCGGAGCTCCTGCGCCTTCTTTTCTCCCGCGGCATCAAGTGGGGGACGATTCTGGAGGAACGCGGGCCTTTCCTGCCCGCGCGACGGATTCAGTCCAGGAAGAAGCTCATGCTGCCCCGTTTCATGGGCATCCTGACTCTCTTTGTCGCTCTGAAACGCTTGCTCCCTCAATTCCTGCGAACGCTTCAGTTCGGTCTCCGCCTCTTCCTGCTTCCCCATCTTGATCTTGATCTGGCCGATCATCGTGTGTGCTTTCGATACCTGATAGTGGTTGCGAGAAGGGTCGGTCGTTAGGTCGATGGATTTCCTCAAAGCGTTGATGGCCAGTTCCGGGCGGTTGGTCTCGAAGTACACCTGGCCCAGATAAAGGAGAGGGTCGGGATTCTCCGGCTGCAACTGCACGGCTTTCTTGAGGTATTCTTCGGCGGCGGGAAAATCGCGGTCCTCCAGGTGAATTACGCCTAAGAAAAAGGTACTGAAGAATTCCTTCGGATTAATCTCCAGCTCCCGCTCAAAAAGCGGGCGGGCCGTCGGAAAGCGTTCCTTTTCCCCCTGGCCAAGATATGCCAGGGCGAGATAGTAGTGGACTCTTGGGTAGTGCGGGTCTAACTCGATGGCCTTCTTGAATTCACGGATAGCTTCGTCCAGGTAGCCTGTCTCGCGATACGCCCGCCCGAGCAGAACATGGAGCTCCGGGGTCGAGCCCATGTCGTTGAGTAGCTCGTCAAATAGAAGCTTGGTTTCAGCCAGCTTTTGCTGACTTAGGTAGGCGAGCGCCAGCGAATACGCCGTGTCAAAGTCGCCCTGCAGGCCCAGAGCCGTGTGGAGGTGCTCCGCGGCCGCCGCAAAGTTGCCTTGCGCGAACTCGACGTTTCCCAGCAGTTGCAAAGCCCGAACGCTGCGCGGATCGCCTTTGACCACCTCAGCGGCCGCGGCGCCGGCCTTGTCCAAGTGTCCTGCCCGAAAGTAAACCATGGCGAGGTCAATGCGCGCGTCCTCGTAGGCTGGATCAGCTGCTACAGCGTCTTCGAGTAACTGGATGGCTTTTCCCGAATCGTTCTTCTCGGCGATCAAGAGATTGCCCATGCGTTGCAACGCAAGAGCCAGCACTTGATCGTATTCTGCCTGCGCACGTTCAAAGTCTCCGCCCAATTGGAACGTTTGCGCCGCGCTGTAGTGCTGATTGAGCGGATCGGGCGTCTGCTGGGCGGAAACACTCGCCAGCAGAAACGTGCCAACCAGTAATGGAACAGCCAGGCGGGACGCAAAACCCGGGAAAGCAGTGTGGGAACGCACTGGAAAAAATCCATTCAAAATAACGAGAGGCGAGACTCTTTCGAGTCTCGCCTCCATTAGACGCTGCAGCCACTGACCCGTCAAGACTCAGAATTGGAATCTGAGTGCGTACTGAATCTGCCGAGGTGGTCGCGTGAAAGTTGCCTGGCCAAAGCCCGAAGACCCAATAGAATTGGGGGAGAGCAGCGTGCTGCTGACTCCACCCGGGCCTGGAATGACCTGATACGCACCGTTCGCCCCGGTCGGTATGGTTTGGACTCCGCCGAGGGGATTTCCGGTCAGGTAGCACTGATCTGCTGCAAGAGGGCCACTCGATGTTGGGGCGTTAACGGGGACAAAGTTCCCGTTCTTGTCCCCAAAGCAAAGCTGAGCGCCGCCCAAACCCCCATTCACGCCCTCAAACTGGGTTTTGTTGAAGGCGTTGAAGAATTCAAGGCGGAACTGCACATTCACCCGCTCTGAAATCTTGAAGTCTTTATGAACCGCTATATCCCAGTTGTTCTCACCGGGTCCGTAGCAATCCCCAAGCCCAGCGGTTCCATTGGTTCCCAGCGGCAATCCATAGAGACTGAATGCCTTGGGATTTATTATCTGGCTTTCGATTCCGCCGCTCGCACGACAGGGCTGGCCAACGACACGGTTGGGCCGATCCTGATTGGTCCCAGTCCCCCACAGATCAGAACCGGTCATGGGTACTACGGGAACACCGGTCTGGACGGTGACGATCGGATCGACCGACCAGCCGCCCACGACGTTTCGCTCGAACGAATTCCCGCTTTGCCACGTGGGAAAAGCATAGACCACAGAGGCAGTAAAGATATGGCGGCGATCGAACCCGGTAGGTCCATAGTCCTGGCGAGGATTCAAGTTGTCGCTAAAGACATCGGTGGCTCCCTGGCCAATCAGCCCTTGGACGCCTTGGAGCGCCAGCGCCTTCGACCACGTATAGGAAAACTGGTAGATCGATCCTCTCTTGTCAATCCTTCCCTTCCACAACCCTTGCAGCGCGTGATAGGTGGAATAACCTCCGAAGTCGGCGACTGGGAGCTCTGCCTGACCCGCCGTGGCTTGGCCGAAGTAACTCATGTAGGGACGCCACCCCTGGTTGCCGCCCCCGTTGCCATTTATGTTGGCTATCGCGAAGCCCTGTCGGCAAGTATCACCGACAGGAACCTTTTGCGTTTGCAATCCTCCGGGCGCGTAAGGGGCCGCACAAACAAATTGGTTAGCCATCGTCGAAACGGGGTTACCTGCCACCGGCGTTATTTGGGCAACGTCAGTGTAGCTCTGCAAATGAAGACCGCGGTTTCCCACGTAGCTCAGTTCCATCGTATTGTTTCGGAGAATCTCGTGCGACAAGGTGACGTTCCATTGCCAATTATTCGGAATCTTGGCCGTGTTGGTTCGCCCGAAGGTTGGATACCCAAATACTGGGCCGGTGGCGGGGGCGGTACCGTCTAAGTACCTGAAAGCACTGGCTTTTTCAATGTAGGGGGGATTCTGCGTCCCCTGGATGATGAACGGATCGAGTTGATATCGCACGAAGAACTGTCCTACCCCGGCTCGAAGTGCGGTTTTCCCGTCACCGAACAAATCCCAGGCGATTCCCAGCCGTGGGGCGAAATTATGGTAGGTATTGGGAGCGATGGAGCGATTCGAAGAGGTTGTGAACCCCCCCGACTGATTCGTACTGGCACAAGTAACCTTGCTCCCTGGGGCCTGAATAAGGCCGTTGCAGGCGGTGTTCCCTGTCACGGCGGGGTTGAACACGCTGGGATTAAAGAAAGCGAGTTCGTTGTCGGCAGCGTAAGGCTGCATCAGAAGTGACCAGCGGAGTCCATAGTTGACGGTCACGCGGCTGCTGACTCTCCACGCATCTTGTCCATAAAACTCATAATCCTGGTAGCGGCCGGCGGCCTTGTGCAAGTTGCTGGACTCACCGTAGCCATACAGCGTGCCATGAAGGAGAATACTGGCGATAGCATTCCCCGTGTTCGCACTCGTGGAAGTGCCTCCCCATGGGGTATTGTTGCAGTTGCCGCCGGCAGCGGGCTCGGTACAAGTGGCGCCTGGACCCCAAAAGGCGGGGGATTCGTTGAAGTCGCCATTGTTTGCCTGGTCCTTGAGATTGTGGGCGAGCAAGGCGCCGAACTTCAATTGATGCTTCCCTACCACTTTGCTGTAGTCATCCGTCCAAGTGTACCGGTCCATCCGGTTATACCAGGGAGCTGTGTTCCACAGGGTGCTGTAGCCCCCGGGTCCCCAGAACACTGGGGGCGCGAGATTCTTTCCCGCAGTCTTACCCGACAAGGGGTAGTTGGGGGTAAGCGCTCCGTAAATCTGCTGGGAAAGACCCGGGTCCGTTCCTCCGGGGGTGATGTAAATCCGGTTGCCGGAATAACTGAACTGGAAGTCATTCACCGCAGTGGGTCCAAGCGTCTTAGTGAGTCTGACAGCCGCAATTCTCGAGGGCTGCGCCCAGGAGGAATCCACCGCCGGGAATCCAGTGTCGCCCCACTCTCCGTTCGGGATGCTGGGCGCTGGCTGGCTCCAATGAGACTGGGTATACGTAAGCATTAAAGACGTAGACTTGTTCAGGTAATAGTCTCCCCGCCCAAAGGTTTGCCATAAGTTGACGGGCGATTTCAGGTTCTGTTTATAGTCGGGATTGGGGCAAGGGTTGGCAGCGGTGGGAGTGACGTTGGCTGCTGGGTATAGCTTGGTGAGCAGTTGCCCCGCACTGCTGAAGCCCTCCACCGTCTGACTGATGTTTTGAATGTCGTTAGGGTTCGACGCTGGCCCGAAGGCTTTTCCAGTGGCAGGATCTTGCACCGGGAAATCAACAATCCCAAATTGCGGGGCGCTGGCGTTGAAGTAACAATTCGTCAGGTGGCCACCGGTTGTCGCGCCGCTGAAATCCCCTGCGAGCTCCGCGGCGCTGGGGGTTTGTCCGGTATGGAGGTCCCCGTCAACCTCTCTGTTAAATTCCTGCGAAAAGAAAAAGAAGAGCTTGTCTTTGATGACCGGCCCGCCCACCGTGCCACCGAAGTCGTTACGGCGCAATTCTCCTATCGGGATAGCCGGTGCAGTATTCTTGTTGAACCACTGGTTAGCATTCAAGGCGTCATTTCGCCCGAAATAGTAAAGGGAACCGTGCAAGGCGTTGGTGCCGCTTTTGGTGACTATGTTGACTTGCGCCCCTCCGGCTTGGCCGTACTCAGCTGGATAGGAGTTCGTTACAATCTTCATTTCCGAGATGGCATCCAGCGACGGATAAGCAAGAATCGTACGCTGCGATCCATTGTCGTTGTTCGGGGCGCCATCCACGGTAAACACGTTGCCGGTGCGCTGCCCGCCACTGAAAACGATGTCCGAACCGCCCAAGACGCCCTTGGTGCTGGCATTAAACCCGTCCTGTGTTGAGGCGCCAGGGATCAGCAGCGTGAGACCGATGAAGTTGAGCCCATTCAAAGGCAATTCGCGAACCTGCGGTCCTTCCAGAACATTGCCTAATGTTCCGCTTGTGGTTTCCACCTCCATCGGGTTGGCTTCCACCGTCACGACCTCAGAGGCGGTACCAACCGCAAGTTTCACATTAAGAACGACGGTCGAAGCGACGTGCAATTCGACGCCCTGCTGGCTTTCCGTCTTGAACCCTTCCTTCGTCACCTGGACGTGATAGCGGCCGGGAAGAAGTTCGGTAAAGGCATAGCTTCCATCTGTACCGCTGGTCACTGTGCGCGTAGATTGGGTGCTATCGTTTACGACCGAGACCGTAGCTCCCGTCACCACTGCCCCGGCGTCGTCCGTGACTGTGCCCTGAATAATGCCATTTGTCTGCTGCGCGACCACTGCGGGCGCGAGAATCATTACCAGCCAGCTAAACAGCATCCCAAGCCAGATACTCTTCATGGAGCCTCCGGTGCAACACCCATCACGTCCGTGTGGGATCGAATAACTTTTTTCTACTAGTCGGACATTTAGCCCCAAGGTGGTTTGTGTTGTCAAGCGAAAAATACCGATATTCTAAAATATTCCTCATATGAAAACCGGTATTCTAAAACACTTCTCTATGAAAACCGGTATTCCAGATGCTTCGTTTGCGGCGAGGTCCCATTATTGAGGTAGAATGCTCCTCGCACTTAGTCGCGTCGGCATGGCGCCACGCCAGGGCGCCACCTTCGCGGAGGAGCGATGGCCAAATTGACAGCCCCGAAAAAGAAAGGGGGGGATAAGAAAAGCCGTCATGTCACCTTGAAAATGGTGGCCGAGCGCGTGGGTCTCACTAAGGGAACCTGTTCCGCAGTGCTGAACAAAACTGCCGCCTCCCGCTCCGTGCCGTTGCACACACAAGAGCGAATCCTCGGTGCCGCTCGCGAGCTGAATTACCGGCCAAGTTTCTATGCGCGAAACTTGCGGGTAAACCGCACCTATATGATCGGGGTCGTGGCCGAAGAGATCGGCGATTTTTACGGCTCTTTGGTTATCAGCGGGATTGAACGATACTTGCGACAGAAGAACTTCTTTTTCCTGACCGTGGCTCACCGTCACGACCCCAAACTGCTGGACACCTATTCGCACATCCTCCTCGACCGCGGCGTCGAAGGCTTCATCACGGTGGACACATCCATTAATCATCCTATGCTGCTGCCGACCGTTGCTATCGCCGGGCACCGCCGTATGGAAGGCGTTACCAATATTGTTCTGGATCACCGGCGAGCCGCCTGGCTGGCGCTGAATCATCTCGTCGAGCTGGGTCATCAGGAAATTGCCTTCATGAAGGGATCTCAGTTCAGTTCGGATGGTGAGGATCGTTGGAAGGCGATCCGGGAAGTTGCTGGGGAGCTCGGCATCGCTATGCCGGCGGAACTTATCGTCCAACTCGAAGGTGATGATCCCACCCCTCAGTTGGGTTATCCCTTCGCGCAAGAACTGCTTGCCCGTAAACGCCCGTTCACGGCTTTGTTTGCCTACAATGATATTTCCGCGATCGGCTCCATTCACGCATTCCAAGACGCCGGGTTACGGGTTCCCGAAGATATTTCTGTGGTGGGCTTCGACGATATTCAAATTGCCCGGCATAACAACCCTAGTCTCACGACCGTGCGTCAACCGCTCCAAAAGATGGGGGAAATAGCAGCACGCACGTTGTTGAACCGAATCGAAGAGCGCGGAGACTGGGTACCAGAAATCGCCATAGAGCCCGAATTCGTCGTGCGCAATTCGACCGCCAGGGTGCTCGCTCCAGCTTCGGTCCTGCGTAGAATAGAGCGGACTTCCTGAGAAACGTTCCGGATCGCAAAGTGCGGCCAAAACAAGCCGATGCGCCGAGAGCAACGACGAATGCGAGAATGGCAATTCGTGTTGCTCAGCCAAATGCGGGATGGCCACCATGATGCACCGGTGCCGAACTAGCAAGCGCTTTCTATTGCGTTTCGCTGCAGCTTGCTTACTTTTCGCGACCCACGCCCCTTCGCCCGGTCCGCTGCAGGCGCAGATGGCTACAGAGGACCGACTCCTCTATCGCGGTTGGTGGCCAAGACACAGCACTCCCTCAGGAGATGAATACGTTGGACCGGCGGAGTGCGCTAAATGTCATGCGGGGAAAGCTGCGGCGCAGAAGAATACGCCCATGGCGCGCACCTCCGCCCCCCGGGCTGACTCGGGCATTCTGTCCGCTCATGGTCGGCTGACTTTTCAGGCGGGCCGAATCAGTTACCAAATCGCCACCGCAGAAAGCAAGAAGGTTTACACGATCACGGATGGTACGCATAGCATCTCCGCTCCACTGACCTGGTCGTTCGGCGACGGTCATATTGGCCAATCGTATCTCTTTGAGCGGGACGGAAATTTCTACGAAAGCCGCGTTTCGTACTTCGACACTCTGAAAGCTCTCGATTTCACGCCTGGCCGCAGCCTTCCACAGCCACAGGATCTTGAGCAAGCCATGGCGCGGCCGGTAACGGGCGCTGAGCTCGTCCGTTGTTTCGCCTGCCATACGACTGCCTCGACGATCAACGACAAGTTCGACCGTAGTCGAATCATACCCGGTATCACCTGTGAAGCGTGTCACGGACCGGGGCTCAATCACGTCGTCGCGGAGGAAACCGGACAGCAAACAGGCCTGGTCTTCGATCCCGGCAAGCTGAACCCGACTGATGTTGTTGACTTTTGCGGTTCCTGCCATAGCACCTGGTGGGACGTCAAGCTGGCCGGCCTCGTGGGGATGGCCAACATACGCGCACAGCCTTATCGCCTGGAAAAGAGCCGATGCTGGGGAAAGAAAGGGGACGCTCGCCTCACTTGCGTGGCCTGCCACGATCCACACCAGCGGCTCGTGCGCGATTCGGGTTCCTACGATAAGAATTGCTTGAGCTGCCACCTTGCAGCGGCTTCCATGAGGCCGACCCCTGACCATCCGGGTCCGGCCTGCAAGGTGAGCACAAAAGATTGCGCTTCCTGCCACATGCCGAAGTATGATGATTCGGGAATGCACTTCACATTCACCGATCACGACATCCGCGTTGTGCGACCGGGTGCGCCCTATCCCGACTGAGCTAAGGTTTCGAGTCTCACGGTACCGTTCTTAGCTCGCAGGTCTCAGCTCGCAGGATCGGATAGTGTGTAGCAATATCGTTGTCTAGTAATGGTGTTGCTAACTCGCAATCCTTCAGTTGAATTGCAACCACTTGACGGACACCACCCCCCCGCGGAACTCTTCCTTGACTCGCGTTGGAAGGTATGCTATCCATGAAAAATCGGTTTTCTAGCTGGGAAAGCTGATACAAGCTCGCCGTGGGAAGGTGAGAATACCTATGAGGATTCAAATGAATTGGCGTTTCATCTGCCGATTGAGATGCTTTCTCGCAATCGTAATTTTGTTCCTCGCCATCACCGGACGTGCCCATGCCCAGGGCTGTAACGGAGTTTCCTCCAGCGCAACCGGCTCTGTGACATGGAATCCGCAATGGTGCCAGGAATTTAACGCCACCACGGCAGGTTCGCCCGATACCGCCGTGTGGGCCTTCGATCTAGGAAACGGCGGCTTTGGCAACAATGAATTGGAGACTTACTGCGGACCTCTCGGATATTCGGGGAACCCGAGTAACTGCCCCAGTACTTTCTCAACGAGCACGTCTAATGCCTATGTTGACGGTAGTGGACACCTTGTCCTTCAGGCCATAAACAATGGCGGAACCTGGTTTTCAGCTCGCATGAAGACCCAAGGCCTGGAGAATTTTCAGTACGGCCGCATCGAGGCGAGCATCCAGTTGCCCGACACAACCAACCAAGGGCTTTGGCCGGCCTTTTGGTCCCTGGGCAGCGATATCGGTGCTAGTCCCCCTGTTCAATGGCCAGCGTGCGGCGAAGTTGATTTCATGGAGGACTGGTCGCCTCAAGTTCTTAACGGACCTGGTCCCGGAGGAAATAAGACAACCATCCACACGACAGCTACCGGAGGTAACGGAATTGGAGGACTCTTCACTTTCCCCAACGGCCAACAAGCGGACACCAACTTCCATACCTACGGTACGATTTGGTCCGCGAACATGATGCAGTTCTATGTGGACGATCCAACAAAACCATTCCTCATTGAAACCCCCAGCGACCTTCCTTCTGGAGATACGTGGCCTTTTAATGCAAACGTTTTCCTGATCACAAACATAGCGGTCGGAGGTACTTTGGGCGGAACACCCAGCGCGTCAACCCCCAACCCGGGAATCATGATGCTGGATTATGTTCGGCAATACCAGCCTTCTGCGGCGATAAGCGCTCCAGCGTTGGGAACTCCCGCTCCCATCACCGTGAAAGCTGGAGCGACCAGCGGCAACAGCAGTACCTTTTTGCCCACGCTTGCATCCGGCACAGGCTACGTCTATTTCTCTTGCAGTACCACAGCGCCAAAGGCGAGCTGTGCCGTTTCTACGACTGACCCTCTCAACCCTTATGTGATTAACTCCAGTGCCGGCACCGCGGAAAGCGTTACTGTAGCGGTTAAGACCACGGCAAATACGTCGGCGTCGAACTCGATTCCACTTCCCTCATTCTTCCATCCTAAGATGCCCAACAGGCTGGCTCTGGCAATGGTGGGATTTCTCGTGTCTGTGGTCGTGGCGCCGGTTGCGCGCCGACGAAGCCGCGAGCGCCTTTACGCCTGCACGCTGGTCGCTGGACTCATTCTTACGGCAGCGGCCTGGAGCTGCGGCGGCGGCAACGGCGGAACTTCCTCCGGAAATAACGGCACACCTCCAGGTAGCTACACGGTGACCGTTTACGCGTTTACCGAAAGCAACAGCAGCAATGGGTCGAATAGCAATGCCGACGCGAGTGTCGCCATTCCCCTGACCGTGAATTGACCCCGCGCAGGTCAGTAATCGCGTGAAATAGACGTGATAGGATTCACGCTGGATGCGCCTGAAGCTCTCAGCAACGCACTTGGCCGCCAGCGGAATTATCATTTGCGCGTTGCTAGCCGGCGCGCAAACCAAGTCTTCCAGCTATAACGGCCCTGTTTTTGAGGACGTCACCCGGCTAAGCGGCCTGACCGTGCCGCACCTTTCCTCGCAGGACAAGCGTTACGTCATCGAATCCATGAGCGGTGGAGTCGGCCTCTTTGATTGCGACAACGATGGCAAGCTGGACATCCTGACCATTAACGGTTCGACCGTCGATCGCTACCGCGAGGGTGGCGACCCAATGGTCACCTTGTACCACCAGGAGCCGGATGGGACTTTCAAGGACATTACCAAATCAGCGGGCCTGGTTCGGCGGGGATGGGGCATGGGTGTGGCTGTGGCCGATTTCGACAATGACGGCTGGCTCGACATTTACGTGACGGGATACGGCGGCAACGTGCTGTATCGCAATCTCGGCAATTGCAAATTCGAAGATGTGACTGAAAAAGCTGGCGTCCGCGGCGGCGGATTTAGCACGGGCGCGGCTTGGGCCGACTACGACCGCGACGGCCATGTGGATTTATTCGTCTCCCGCTACGTGCACGTCGATCTCAACAACTTGCCGGAGTTCGGCAAGGGCAAATTTTGCCGCTACAAAGGTCTGCTGGTTCAATGTGGTCCCTGGGGCCTGCAGGGTGAGAGCGATCTCCTCTACCACAACCGTGGCAACGGCACGTTTGAGGAAGTCTCCGCGCGCGCGGGTGTACACGATTCCGAAGGCCGCTTCGGACTTGGGGTTGTGTGGGGTGATTACGACAACGATGGCTGGCCGGATCTATTTGTCGCCAACGATGCCGGCGCGAACTATCTCTACCACAACAATCATAACGGGACGTTTACCGACGTGGCCCTGCTGGCCGGAGTAGCTTTGAGCGGCGAGGGGCTCGAGCAGGGCAACATGGGAGTGGATTTCGGCGACTATAACCATGACGGACGGCTCGATATCATCGACACCACGTTTGCCGATCAACCCAAAACGCTCTATCGCAACCTTGGTCCTGAGGGCTTTGAGGACGCAAGCCGGACGGCGCAAATCGCCCAGGCGAGCATTCCTTACGTCGCCTGGGGAACTGGCTTTGTGGACTTTGATAACGATGGCTGGCTGGATATTTTCATTGCCAACGGCCATGTGTATCCGCAGGTGGACACAATCAAAGAGGGGGCGCGCTACCGGGAACCACTCTTTCTACATGTTAATAAGCACGACGGGACATTTGAAGACGCCTCCGCCGCGGCCGGACTCGCGGATTTGCCCATGGCTTCACGCCGCGGTGTTGCGTTTGGCGACATTTGGAATGATGGTGCAATCGATGCTTTGATTTTGAATGTAGGCGAAGCGCCGACTCTCTTGCGCAATCATCTAGCCAACGGAAATCACTGGGTTGAATTCCAGCTGCAAGGGACGAAAAGCAATCGCGCCGCCATTGGCGCACGCCTTACCATTCGCGCTGGAAAACTGCTGCAATTCAATGAAGTTCGCGGAGGTGGCAGCTATCTTTCACAAAACGACCTGCGGCTGCACTTCGGCCTGGGAGCCGCCCCCAAGATCGATAGCGTCGAAATCTCTTGGCCCAGCGGGTTCGTAGAGCGTCTAGGCAATCTAGCCGTCGATCAGATTTATACGATTGAGGAGGGAAAAGGGATCCGCCCGCAAAAGAATCCCGCGACTCCATGAATCGGCGCGGCAGGTTGTCTTTTTCCTTTTGCTGGCCCAACATTCCGGATCGCGGGATATGGATTGTTGGGTTGGCGGCCCTCGGTTTGGTATGCGCGGGCTTCCGTGCGGCGGAAGTGCGCCAGAACGGACCGGCGGCTCCCGCTCGGCCAGGCCCGCCGCAACAATATTTGAGCGCGCAGAGCGGCGTGGAATATCTCGGGGACGATTCTTGCCGAAAGTGCCATTCCTCCATATATGCACAGTTCAAACAAACGGGAATGGGCCGGTCCGTCTCGGCTCCTTCCGCCGAAGAGCTGCGCGAACTGGCGAAGCCTCTAAAGATCATCGACAAGAAGCTAAACCGGTCCTATTCGGTTTATGTGCGCGATGGAAAAATTGTTCACGAAGAATCCGAGAGCGACGCCAAGGGCCACGTCGTTTTTTCTGAAACTCATGAAATTGCTTACACCGTGGGCGCTGGCGATGTTGGAAAGAGTTATCTCGTGGCCAAAGGAGACGGGCTGTTCGTCTCGCCGATTTCCTACTACGCTCGCATTCGTGGCTGGGACTTATCACCCGGCTACGGCGAAGGTACATTCCGCGGTTTCACGCGCCGTGTAGTTGACTTGTGCGTGGATTGTCACACCGGCTTGCCGCTGCTGGCTCCGGGCAGTCACAACCGTTTTCAGCAGCCTCCCTTTCGCTTCTTGACGGTTGGTTGCGAACGCTGCCATGGGCCGGGCGCCATTCACGTAGAGCAACGCGCCCAGGACGCTGTGTTCGGAGCATCATTCGAAGGACCAATCGACTTTTCCATCGTAAATCCCAGTAAGCTGCGGCCCGAAATTCGAGACGATGTCTGTGCGCAGTGCCACTTGGCTGGAGATGCTCGGGTCCTTCAGCCCGGCAAGAATTATCTTGACTTCCGGCCGGGAACCCCACTGGGTAATGTGGTGGCTATATTTTCGGTTCCGCAGATGATCAAGGGAAATCATTTCGTGGCGCTCGATCAGTTTGAGCAATTAAAGATGAGCCGTTGCTGGGCCGCCAGCGAGGGTCGGCTCGGTTGTATCTCATGCCACGATCCTCACGTTCAATTCCGCGGCGATCAGGCGGCCGATTTTTTCCGCACTCGTTGTCTGAGCTGCCACGCTAGCGGCAGTTGCCGCGAGCCCTTACCGCAGAGGCAAGCCACCTCGCCGCCCGACAACTGCATTCTGTGCCACATGCCGAAGCAACCGAGCGAAAACATCGGCCATTCGTCAATAACAGACCACCGTATTCTGCGGATTCCTACTGAAATTCCAGCAGCCCTGAGAGCCGGTGCGGTGCCGCCTCCCACGAATTTGATCTACGATTTGATCTACGACACCACCCCCCCCGCTTCCGCCGAAACGCAGGCGAATTTGCGAAACCTTGCGCTGGCTTATGCGCAGGTTGGCGCGCGCTATCCGGAACTTGGCGGGAAGGGCCTTGCGTTGCTGGAGCAAGCCGCTGCCGGATTCCCTGCCGATGCTGAGATCCAGGCCGCCTACGGGCTGGTTCTCCGCGTCGCGCATCCGAGGGAGGAACAGCGCGCCGCCCAGGCACTGCAAAAGGCCATCGATGCCGGCTCAAAGTCCGCCGAAGTGCGAACGCAGCTCGCTCGCTTGCGGTTGCAGCTCGGGCAGGTGACCGCTGCCATCGAACTGGACAAAGAATCGATCCAGATGGAACCGTACTACACGCCGGCATATTTGGATCTTGCACAGGTTTACGCGATGTTGAAAGATCGGAAGAACGCATTGGAAATACTAGACGGCGTTCTGAGAGTAGACCCGGGGAACGATGCCGCTCGTCAGCAGCGGCTCAAAGTTCAGGCTATGCCCGACGAGAATAAATAGTGAATGGGGCGGAAGAGCAGAAATCGAAATACCTCGGCCCCGGTTTGAGTCCGTGGAGCAAGGAGTATCGACTACAGGCGCTCTCGATCATGGCACCGATGGGGGTTTGACGAATTTGTCTTCCTCAATCGGAACGTTCTGTTGCATCTGCTCGATCTGAATGGTGAAGTCTCCGCTGGGACGGGCGACGGTCCAGCGGAACGGGGTTTTCACGCCGCCTTGGTCACGATAATCTGCGTAATCGATTTCAGTGGGATTGAGGCCCAGCGGCGTTTCCGCATAACGCAAGACGCGTACGAGCAGTCCCGACTGCTCATCAAAATAAAGCTGCACGGGTGGCAGATTTTCCCGTGTGCCCGCAAGAAGGTAAGCGATTCGGCCATTGATTTGTCCTTGCCGTTCCACCTGCAACTCCTTGAAAATCCGCCGAAGGTTGCCGGGGAAAAACAGCTCCGCGTCCATCCTGGCAGCATCCACTTCTGGGGGACTCATGGCATGCAACGCGCCGCCGGGCGTGCTTAGCCAACCCTCTTCCCCGTTAGTCCCTGTGACACTATCACCGCCGAGCATACCTACAGTGGTGACTCGTTTCGCTGGCTCTTTGGCGACGATTTCCACAGGAAAGTGTTTCGAGTCCACAGTTAACGTCCCCTTCTGAATGCGACTTGAAATTCTGGCAGCGGCGGTAGCGCCGCCAACTGCCTGCAGATACTTTCCAAGAATTTGATCGGCGCTCGGCAGGTTAGCAGTATTCGGTTCTTCGTGTTGCATCTTTTCTTCGGCAACGAATTTACCTTCTTCCGCACCGATAATTGGCGTGTTGACCGGTTTGTGCGCTCCCCGGTGACATGCATAGCAGGTCACTTTCCGATGACCATCAAAGTTCTCCTGATTGATAGCGAACATCATGCGCATCATCTTGCGCGCAGTCTCCTTATTTTCCTTGTCATCCTTTTCAAATGCATTTTCCACATGACAGAATTCGCATTGCACTCCCAGGGACGCCGTGATCAATTGCATCGCCGGAATGAGTTGGTCGGCTCGAACTCCTTTGAGCACCTTGATGTTCTTATAAACCTGTTCCGCGGCCTTGGGGGCTGCACCGGTCGAAAGTTGGGGGGACTGGGTCCACAGCCTGGGGACGCCGGCGCCTAGAACTGCTCCCGCTACGCACATGCCCAGCAGCATTTTTTTTACGTACATATGTTGCCCTCGATGATGTCCTTCAATTCTCAACAGGAAAGCTCCGCAGCTTCGTTTGTTTCGCCGACGCTACGCCCTTCTTGGATGCGCGCACACATATGATTGCAATTTCGAAATAGATCAAGCAGGACTCAAGCGCTACTCCCACTTGCCACTTCCCTCGACGATGGTGATGTAGCGATCGAGGGGCAAATTCGTGAAGCGCTGGACGACGCCACTTGGTTGCGGCCACTTCACTTCCAGAGAGTCCAACTTTGTGCGGCTGCCAATTCCCAGGACAATGCGCGGATCGTGAGCGGACAAGAAGCTGCCTCCGCCAACCTTCATGCGGCTGCGCTTGAGATCCCCGGCCTGGAAAGTGAGGCGCGCGCCGATGGCATCCGGGTTTGACTTCCGGCCGATCAGACGAATGCCGAGCCAATGATTGTTCTTGCCGACATTGTTGCGCAACAGAACAGGAGCACCATCGTTGTTGGAAATGAGCACATCCACGGCGCCGTCGTTATTGAAGTCGCCGATGGCCAGACCGCGCGCGGGAAATGATTTCGAAAAAACCTGGCCGCTTTGGCTGCTTACATCCTTGAAGGACTTGCCCTCATTCCGGAAAAGCAGGAGAGGCTCCTTGTAAGTAACCTGGTGAGACAGCTCTTCGACGAGATCATCGGGAAAACCATTGGCAATCATCAGATCCAGATTACCGTCATTGTCGTAGTCGAAAAACTTGAGTCCCCAGCCGCTCATCCAGCGCGTGGACATGCCAATACCCAGCGGCATGGAGAGGTCGTCGAAGGTGTCGTCACGATTGTTCCGATAAAGTGAAAAAATCTCCTGGTCGATGTTCGCGACGAAGAGGTCCATCCAGCCGTCTTCGTCGAAGTCCGCCGAATCCACGCCCATACCGGAACGCGCCCGGCCATCCGCGCTGTAGGCGACATCGGCCGCCAGCCCCGCCTCCTCGAAGCGGCCGCCACGGTTCATGAAAAGAAAATTCGCTACCGTGTCGTTGGCGACAAAAAGATCCATCCAGCCATCATTATTTATATCCGTGGCTACCACTCCCCAAGCTTTCCCAGGATGGGCAGAGATGCCGGACTCTTTGCTGACATCCGAGAAGGTGCCGTCGCCATTGTTATGAAAAAGCCAGCTCGGCCGCGGATTGAAGATGCGAGGGATGCAATAGTGATGGGTGCCGTCCGGGTCTACGCCGCATGCGAGCGATTTGTCGAACTCCGCGAATTGACAAACGAACAAGTCCAGCCGGCCGTCGTTGTCGTAGTCGAACCAGACAGCACTGGAGCTCCAACCGGGGGCGGCGACGCCCGCCTTGTCCGTGACGTCGGTGAAAGTTCCGTCACCGTTGTTGTGGTAGAGGATGCTGCGGCCGAATTGCGTGACGAACAGATCGGGGAAACCATCGCCATCATAGTCGCCAACGGCGCATCCCATGCCGTAGCCACCGCCGGCGACACCAGCTCTTTCGGTCACATCCGTAAACGTACCGTCGCGGTTGTTGCGATAGAGCGCATTGCGCAGCGGTCGAGGAGGATTGTAAAAATCGCATTTGCCGCTGTTCACCAGATAGATGTCCATCCAGCCGTCGTTGTCGTAATCAAGGAAGGCGCAACCGGCGCCGCTCGTCTCCGGTAAGTGCTTTTCTGGGGACTTTCCTGCCGTGTGCACCCAGCTAATTCCACTCTTTGCGGGAGGGATCTCTTCAAAGGCATACGGGGGCGCGGGAGAAGACGCTCCTAGAAAAGAAAATAGCCGTGGAGAAAAAGTGCCGGATAAAAGAGACAAGCCCTGCAGGAAGCGGCGACGAGAAAGAAGAGGCTGTTTGTTCGAAAGATTGTGAAGCACCCGCCGCATTGTACGCAGCAGAATAGCATGAGGCAGAACCAAGACGATTGGTCTCGTCCGATTCTTAGCCTGCGCACGCTTTTGTCTACCAGTTCGCCTGTCCCCACGCCGGGGCTTTATGTTATCGTCAAACGTTCACAAGCTTCCCGCCGACGGGAGATCCGTCATGCAAGACCAACAAAGAGGCCTGTCATATGCGCGATCCTTCCTGGCAATCATTCTGATGTCCTGGACGACAGTTGCGGTCCTCGGACAGAGTAGCTCCGTTTCGCAAGAGAATGCCGGGACAGCGGATTTCGAAGCCGCCGCAAAATCGGCCGCGGCTGCGCAGGAAGCCGGCCATGCTGACGAGGCAATTCAAGAGTATCGCCGCGCCCTGGCGATTAATCCGAGATGGGAAGAGGGCTGGTGGTACCTCGGGACGCTGCTTTACGACGCGGACCGCTATTCAGAAGCGATTCCGGCGTTCCAAAAGCTGGTGGAACTCGTGCCGAGTGCGGGACCGGCATGGAATTTTCTCGGGCTCTGCGAATTCGAGACAAAAAATTACGGAAATTCTCGAGCGCATCTGGAAAAAGGACTCTCGCTCGGAGACTCTGACGATCCCGAGACTGCACGCGTTGCGAAGTATCACCTTGCTCTGCTGCTGATTCGCAGCGGCGAATCCGATCAGGCGTACACCCTGCTCGCTTCGACATTGGGAGAGAGCGAGGTGGCGCCACAGATAAAAATTGCGTTGGCCCTGGCGATGCTTCGCGTGCCGCTCCTGCCCAAAGAGGTCGATCCTTCGCAAGACGCACTGATTTACGCCGCTGGCGAGGCTGCATCAGCTACGGCACAGAATAATTCCGCGAAAGCGCTGGCCGCGTTTCCTTCCCTATTAAAAGACTATCCGGGCACTCCGTACTTGCACTACGCCTATGGGAAGGCGCTTGCTTCCGCCGGACGGGACGAAGAAGCGCTGAAGCAGCAAGGAGAAGAGGCTGCCGTCTCGCCAAAGAGTGCGTTGCCGTGGATCGAAATAAGCCGCCTGGAACTTCGTTTACGACATCCGCAGGAAGCCTTGCATGCGGCCGAGGAAGCAGTGGAACGGGCACCGGATTCACCAGCTTCCCACAGAACGCTAGGACAGGTTTTGCAACAACTCGGCAGAAAAGAAAAAGCTGTAGCCGAACTTGCTCTCGCCGAAAAACTCGACCCCGAAAAGTCCCGGCCAGAGGAAAGAATCGCACTGCTTTATTCGCGTCATGCTAAGGCAATATCTGAAGG